>JACLAC010000533.1_pt1 | contig 20279 bp, 16 predicted proteins | sample 8027881 | NCBI WGS metagenome assembly JACLAC01 (sample SAMN15725517, study PRJNA655200) | protist metagenome | isolation source: fluorescence activated cell sorting (FACS) single amplified genomes of... | place: Spain: Blaines Bay Microbial Observatory, Mediterranean Sea | collected 2016-01-19 | reverse complement strand
TCTAAATTATTTGCTTGCTGGATCCGAGGGGACTTTGGTTCTTGTCCATGAGGCTAAGCTAAAATTAACACCTCTACCAGCCTTTCAGGAATTAATTGTTGTCAAGTACGAGAGCTTTGACGATGCATTGCGAGCCGCAGGAATCCTCGTCCAATCTGATCCAACAGCAATTGAAACCGTTGACGAAAAAATCTTGGGCCTTGCCCGGGAGGATGAGATTTACCATAAGGTTAAAGATTTTGTGGCCGATGAAGGACATCGCCCAACCCGTACAATCAACTTGGTTGAATTCTCAGGCAATGAAAAATCAGAAGTAAGCGCAAAAGTTGATCAACTTGCGCAAATAATCGACGAAAGAAAAGAGATGTCTGGGGAAGCTACAGGGTTTTATCGAACTGAAATTCCAGAAGAAATCAAAGACCTTTGGAATCTAAGAAAAAAGGGGGTGGGCCTTCTGGGAAATGCTAAAGGACGACGCAAGCCCATTCCTTTTGTTGAAGATACTGCGGTCCCTCCAGAAAACTTGGCTGCTTACATTCGAGAATTTCGTGACTTGCTTGAAAGCTTTGGGCTTGAATACGCCATGTTCGGTCACGTGGATGTGGGCTGTTTACATGTTAGGCCTGCGCTGGACCTAAAGACGACCGAAGACGAAGAAATTGTTCGTAAAATTTCAGATGGTGTCTGTCAATTAGTCCGCAAATACGGTGGTGTGATGTGGGCGGAGCATGGCAGAGGATTCCGTACTGAATATACTGAAGAGCATTTTGGTTCGGAACTCTATCAGGAGTTGCGCAAGATCAAACAAGTATTTGATCCGTTCAATCAATTAAATCCGGGGAAAATCGTCACACCCCTTGAATCCAAGGAACAAACGGTCTCTGTGGAAGCACCGCTTCGAGGTCATCGAGATCGTCAAATTCATTCAAATTGGCAGGATGAATTTGCAGTTACCATCAGCTGTAATGGCAACGGAGCCTGTTTCCACTATGACCCCAACCACGTAATGTGCCCTTCATCCAAGATCACTCGTGACCGGATTCACTCTCCAAAGGGTCGGGCAGGAATCATGAAGGAATGGCTCCGACAGCTGAGCTTGGCTGGAGACCCTGATGAGGTCAGATCCGCAGGAGGGTTGGCAGCAAAATTTTTGAATTCCGCCAAAAAGTATAGAGAATACGACTATTCCCATGAAGTCTTCGAAGCAATGTCAGGATGTCTTGCCTGCAAAGCATGTGCTTCTCAGTGTCCAGTGCATGTGGATGTTCCTGAGTTTCGTTCTAAATTTTTGCACGAATACTATGGAAGATACCTGCGACCATTGAGGGATTATTTGGTTGGGACTACTGAGTGGAGTGGGCAAATCCTCTCCAAGATCCCCCGTCTTGGTAATGCTTTACTGGGTAACTCACTGTCTGTAAAAGCATTGAAACAATTGGTGGGACTCATTGATGCACCCGCTCTGAGCACACCCAACCTCGCTAATCAACTTACGAAAGTGGAGGGCTTGCTCAACATCGAAGAACTGAGACAGTTGCCCTCTGCCCAAAAACAAAGCGCCGTCATCCTCTTGCAAGACGCTTTTACCTCCTTCTACGAAGCGCCACTGGTCATTCATTTTGTCAAATTACTTCAAAAATTAGGCTTTCGAGTCTGCGTAGCACCATTCCGCCCAAATGGTAAACCACTACACATCAAGGGATTGCTCAACTGGTTTGATCCATTGGTCCGAAAGAATTCTGAATGGCTCCAAACACTCGCTACTTTAGATGTGCCAATCGTTGGGATTGAACCAAGCATGGTCTTAACTTACCGCGACGAATACCCCAAGTCATTGGGTTTGAAGCAGTTACCAGTTGAAATAATGCTTCCTCAGGAATGGTTAATACAACAGACTGATCGGTTGCGCTCCAACAGGATTTTAGAACCACTCCGGAGTTACCGTTTACTTGGGCATTGCTCAGAGAAGACCCTTGCTCTTCAATCCCAACAACAATGGCAAAACGTATTCAAGTCATTGGGTCTCGATCTGAAACTTGAGGCGACAGGATGCTGCGGAATGGCGGGTACTTATGGCCACGAGAAGGAACACTACGACGAATCAAGAGGTATTTTCAAAATGAGTTGGCAGCACCACATACCCAACGAATTGACCCAACAGGCCACAATTCTGGCAACAGGATATTCATGTCGTTCTCAAGTGAAGCGTTTTTCTGGCTTCCGCCCGATGCACCCTCTTCAGGCGCTTCTGCAAGAAATCACTGAAAACAACTCTGCAACCAACACCAAACTTACCAAAACAGTTTTAGGCAATGCCTAAAAAAACAAAAAGGGGTCGAAGTTACTTTGAGTATCTCCGACCCCTTTTTCGGCTCACCATCAATCATGGGTCCGTTTTGGGTAAGGTTGACATTTCCTCAACGTCTCCAACTCTGCCAATAACCTCGCTTTTCTAGGAGCTGATTTCTCCCCCTGACTCAGTTCTTGAAAAAGTTGTTGCCGAAGATTTCGGACTCCGCTAAGGACCTTTAGTGTCTCCCTTTCCATAACCCCTCCTATGTGGCTAAGGTGAAAAAGACAAAAAATATTTAAAATATATAGGCTTAATTATAACTTCAAGAATCTTTCAACATATCATCCGGCTCAAATTGACAGCCAACAACCCTTGGGATATTCTTAGTTCATTAGCAACCTCCCTCAACAGGTGATCCATGTTCAAATTCAAGGATCTTTCAAATACTGAAGATGAGTTATTCCGTCCTGAAAATTATCAACTGAGCGTCAAAGACTTTTTTGCAAAGCGCCGCACCGCAAAGCGAGTTTACTTGTTTGATCTTCGGGGTGCAGGTGATTATGAAATTTCCCATTTGCCGGGTGCACATAATCTTCCCATCGAGCACTTCGAAAATTCAATCTACCAAATGCCTTTCACCGGCGACATTTTACTTTACGGTGGAGGGCAAGGAGAGACACTAACAGCAGCTGAAATGCTTTACGACAATGGCTTTGATACGTTCTACTATGTAGACCGCTTCTTGGATCTTTATGAACTAGTAGATGAATCATTTTTCACCATCAGTCCTGAGGCTTTGAAGAAAATCCAAGCTCAGCATGAGGATGCTTCAGATGGATGGCTCCTAGCTGTTGAACCAAAATCACCGACTAAAGGTGTCTATACACTTCGACCCCTAAATGATGACGATACTGAACAAATGCAACGTTTCGAGAAGGAAGGAATTGTCTTCTGGATGGATTTCTCATTACTACCATTTCTAGAAGGTACCGAAATCCAAATTGATGAAGACACAGGGGAGATCGAGGTAGTCAATGAAGGACTTGGTATCGGGAAACTCCGTGGAAACTTTGAAGACCGAGTGCGTCAAGTTTTAGATGAGCAGGTCAATCCAATGGTTGCTTCCCATGGAGGTGTCGTCAGTCTAAGCAGAATTGAAAATGGTGAGGTATTCTTGCGATTTGGAGGAGGCTGCCAAGGATGTGGAATGGTGGACGTAACTCTTAAACAGGGTGTAGAAGTAATGATGAAAGAGAGTGTACCGGACATCGTTGCCATCCATGATGCAACAGACCATGATAGCGGATCAAATCCATATTACCGCTAAACCGAACCGAGCAATAATGCAGGAAGAAGACGAATTTTATGGGATGATTCATCAAGCCAGAGATGAGTTTCTTGGGAAGCATGAATTCCAGGATCAAACCTGGCAATGGGCCCGGGAACTTGATGATGAAGGCTTTTTCCTGTTTTGCTACCTCATGCATGATTACGATGAGAAACTGCTCAGCAAAAATTCCTACCAAGAAACAGTTTACACCCTGAATCTTCTGCGCCACCGCCTGCTGCCCCTAGATCTTACCAATCAAGGGATCAGCCTGATGGATCAGTTTCAAATTCTCTTTAATTTGTACGAGAAGCTAAAGCGAGAAAACATGCACTGGGACGCATGCGAAGAATTTGTGCAGGAGCAGTTGAAAATGCACCTGCAACAAAACTGAGGATTTATCCAGCAGCAGCTAGTGGAGTGGATTCCTTCCTTGGCAAAAGCAGATTCTGATTTTCTAGAACAAGGGAGGAAATTTTATCGTTCAACTTCATACTTGCACAATTATCGGCATGCCTAATGGCGTTTCTAATCGAGTAAGGTTTTGAACTCCCGTGACAGATGACAACTGTGCCCTGTACCCCGAGAAGTGGAGCGCCACCAATCTCAGTGTAATCCCCCCTCTCTTTCAATGCCTTGAATGGCCTCTTCATCAACAAATATCCTAACTTCGCCACCCAAGACTTCTCAATCTCTTCCTTGAGAACCTGCTTTACAAAGTCAAAGGTTCCCTCTGCCACCTTGAGCGTGATGTTCCCCACAAAGCCATCGCATACCACTACATCTACTTCATTCTGGTACATCAACTTGCCTTCGATGTTCCCATAAAAATTAAGCGTGCTCTTCTTTAGTAAGGGATAGGTTTCCTTAAGATTTTGATTTCCCTTACCTTCTTCTTCACCGTTGTTGAGAAGAGCTACTCGTGGATTGTCGATGTTCAGCATCGTTTGAGCATAGGCTCCCCCCATCAGCGCAAATTGCAATAAATACTCTGGTTTGCAATCCGTATTGGCGCCAATGTCTAGAATCACGAAGGGGCGATTACGTTGTGTGCTCGGCATGAGGGTCGCGATAGCAGGGCGATCTATTTTTGGAATAGATTTAAGAACAAATTTGGCAGTGGCCATTGCAGCGCCTGTGTTGCCAGCACTCACGACAGCGCTAACCTCACCACGCTTGTGCAGGTCCATCGCAACACGGATTGAAGAATCCTTTTTTTGCCGCAATGCTTGACTAGGTGATTCATGCATTTCCACCATCTCCTCACAGTGGACAATACGCACTTTATTTGCCGAATGTGGCATGTTTTGGAGTCGGTCCTTGATTTGCGTCTCTTGACCAACAAGAACTACTTCAATGCCTAATTCGTTGGCGGCTCTTACGGCTCCCTCCAACTGAATGGATAATGGGGAATCTCCCCCCATCGCATCAACCGCTACTGGCATGCTTATACATGATGGTGGGTTGGAAGAGGAGATGGAAACCCCCTCGGAGGATTCTGATTATGATTAAAACTGCTGCTTAACTTCCATAACTTGGACACCTTTAAAGTATCCGCAATGCTGACAAACTCGATGTGGACGTGTCATTTCGCCACAATTTGTACAATTAGAAAGTGCAGGAACTGAAACATTGACATGATTTCTACGGTTGTCGCGTCTGCTTTTGGAAATTTTTCGTTTTGGGACTGCCATGATTTCTCCGTGTTTTTGTGGGACTGATCAATTATTTTTCCAACCTGAGTTACTCAGGCTTGAAAATGGGTTATATGTCTTCAAATTTTCAATTTCTTGAGGATTCAACGGAATTTCACATGCTGATTGCCCTTGCTCCTCACACAAATTTCTCATTGGAAGAGTTAGTATTACCTGATCTTCTAAAATTCCCTTCCAATCAATTTGGTCATCTCGATAAAAGTCCATGTCCAAGTCTTCATCCTCCAAAAAAACTTCTTTCCCGTTCTGTGATTCCAAATTCGCCTCAGGAACCATTTTGAAGGTGAATTCTTCGTCCACATCCAGTTTCAGCGGTTGTCCACAACGATCACAGGCAATTGACAACGTTCCTTCAAGATTTCCAATACAGGTAACTTCTTTTTTGTTTCGTTCTAGGTTAATCCGATATTGTAAAAATGAATCGCCTTCTACCAAGATATCAACGAGTCTGGGCATCTCATCTGCTTGGAGTTCACCTCTTTGAATCCAGGCCTTAGATTCTGACAACATAGAGACTTGAATAAATCTTTCCATGTCACTCAGTCACCTGCAGCCTTGATCTCATCCAAAGTTCTTGCAGTAGACAAAGGATCTGATTTCTCGCTAATCACAGGAAATTCTTGGCTTTTTTCAGAATTGATCTCCAAATATTCTTGATACTTCTGAGGAAGATCCACATCCGCATAGATTGCCTCGACGGGGCATTCTTCCACACAGGCGTTGCAGTCAATACATGATTCCGGGTTGATATAGACCATTTCTGGTCCTTCGTGGAAGGCCTCTACCGGACAGACCTCCACACAGTCAGTATACTTGCATCCATTGCAATGTGCAGTGACAACATAAGTCATGGGTAGCCTTCGACTGAGGAGAAAAATTTAACAAGTTTTATTGAATAAAATTAAACATTCTATAATAAATCTAATTCGATTTGAGAGCAAGTTGAAACTAGACAATGTTCTTGTTGGCTAGGTTAGAAGACGCATTTGTGTGCAAACGCAGCGTGCGACAACACATCTGATTTTTGGTGTTTGGCTTGTTATTAAAGCCTCCATTAGTTAATTTTTCGTAAATCCCTTCCACAATAATTTCTACCTTCTCTAAAGGTAATCTATAATGATGAAATGGCTTGCATTAGGTTCAGCAATTCTCACTTGGCCTCTCATTTCATTTGGTGCTTTCGTACGCCTCAAGGGTGCTGGACTGGCCTGCCCAGACTGGCCACTGTGTTATGGGCAATTGATCCCACCGCCTGGATACGAAATTGCGCTCGAAGTGGGCCATCGCTTCGTTGCCACCCTGCTTGGTATGTTGATTGTTTTGATGGTAATACTCGCTTTCTCCCGTCCTCACTATCGTGAATACAGAAACCTCAGTCTGGTCTGCTTGGTAATGGTTTTAATCCAGGGAATACTTGGAGGGCTCACTGTGACGATGCTACTGAATCCTTACATCGTCACAGGTCACTTGATCGGAGGAAATCTAACCTTTGCACTGCTGGTTTATTTTGCTTGGAAGACTTTTCATCTCAACAAGTGCCCAAGAACATTCAGTTGGGTAAGGTGGAGTAGTTGGAGCCCAACGACCAGAAAGATAGCTGGAATGGCACTAATACTTACGATAATTCTGATCTCCGGTGGTAAAAACAGCACAACCTATTCTGGTTACTCCTGTTCCGCTTTCCCTGGTTGCCATAGTGGTGCTCCTTTATCCATAGCTATACCAGCCCCGGATGGAAGTCCAAACGTACCAGAAGCTTTTGTGGGACAGTTCATGCCGAATCACTTCAACGAATGGATTCACATGCTGCATCGCTTCTTTGCTATTTTTGGTGGAACTTGGCTAATGTTCATGGCTTGGCAACTGCGCACAGGCTCACCTCTACCCGGAATTCGTTATGTAGGCTCTGCAATTTTGCTATTGATTCCATTGGAGGTCTTAGTAGGTATAGTCAATGCGCTCTATCGGATTCCCGTTCCTGTTTCTGCTCTCCATACTGCTGTTGCAGCGACTCTGGTTGGCTTAATAGCATATGCGCTTAGTGAATCTGTACTCTTGTCCAGTGAAAGTGAATCTGCTTCGGCAGAACAAATGACCGCCCGTCCAGCTAGAGCCGGAGTCGCCGCATGAATACGCTACCTTTTTCAAACCGTACAGCCATCAGCGCGATTATCACCGTCAGTACTCTCGTTTTCCTCTTCTTGTTGTGGTTGCTCTATTTCAAGGAGAGTAGTGGTACTGAGACAGAAATGGATTTGAGCTTCATGCCTGCGCTCAATGCGTTACTGAATTCAGCTTGCGCGCTCTTTCTGGCTCTAGGAGTCATTGCGATCAAGCAAGGAGACAAGGAACGTCATTGGCGAATGATGCTGACAGCACTGGGATTTTCTGCAGTTTTTCTGGTTTCCTACCTGGTCTATCACCATTTCCAAGGAGACACTCCCTTTGAAGGCTCCGGCTTCATCAGACCAATTTATTTTTTCATCTTAATCAGCCATATTGTTCTTTCAGCAGTCATGCTGCCCATGATTTTCACAACTCTCTATTTTGCTGCCACAAAAAACTTCACTTCTCACCGCCGACTGGCAAGATACACTTTCCCGATCTGGATGTATGTTTCGGTTACTGGGGTTTTGGTGTACCTGATTCTCTATCATTGGCCCACCGCTTAAATAATTACGATGGCTCCAACTGCGCCATCACCTGTCGAAGTAGTCTAAAAGCCTTCCAATCTAATGCCCAAACGCGATCGCGGTCCGGTTTTTACTCCTCTAGAATCCCGTAGTATTCTTAGCCTCAGTAGCATCATGTTTTTTCGGATGTTCGGGCTCTTTCTTGTACTTCCGGTCTTCAGTTTATTAGCTCAAGAGTTGGAAGGTGCCACCCCACTGTTGATTGGACTCGCTTTTGGTGGGTACGGGCTGACTCAAGCCGTGTTTCAAATTCCATTTGGCATTTGGAGTGATCGCATAGGTAGGAAACCAGTCATCATGGCTGGTCTTTTATTGTTCGTTATTGGCAGCCTCATCGCTGCTTTTGCTGACAATATTTATTTGATGATCGTAGCTCGCTTGCTTCAGGGTGCTGGTGCCATCAGTTCTGCTGTCTTTGCTTTGATTGCAGATCTGACTAGACCCGAAGTACGGACTAGGGCGAATGCTGCCATCGGTGCAAGCATTGGAATGGCTTTCGGTGGAGCTTTTTTCATAGCACCATTCTTGGGTGGTTTTGCGGGATTATCCGGAATTTTTGGTCTCATTACCCTCATGGCAACGATTGGCTTGTTCATCCTTTGGCGATTCGTTCCTGAACCAGAAAATCCATCCAGAACCCCAAATACCCCAACCCTAGACATGGTCAAATCCGTATTGGTCTTGCCTTCTATTCGAACAATTGATTTTGGGGCATTTGTTTGTAGCACAGGACTTTCGGCCGTTTTTTTCATGATTCCAATCAAACTTGCAGAGCAAGGTTGGATAAGCTCTGAGCTATGGCAAATTTATCTTCCGATGCTGTTGAGTGGAGGTTTGATCATGGTCGGAGCAGCGATTGTAGCAGAGACTAAAAATCGCTTTCGTGAAGTGATGTTTCTGGGTGTTGGTTTTTTGATAGCCTCTGTTTTCTGTTTGGCTTTTTTTCATGAGTTTCAGGACAATTTCTTACTGATTTCAGGACTCTTCCTGTTCTTCATGGGCTTTAATGTTTTTGAGCCGCTCTTCCCTTCCCTCGTTACGCGGCTGACGAACCCAACAACCAAAGGTACTGCTAGTGGTGTTTACAATTTTTGCCAGTTCGTCGGTCATTTTGCAGGAGCCGCAATTGCTGGAATCTTCTACTCTAACAATTTGCTCTATCTGCTGGGTTTGCTCCTGATGATAAATCTGTGTTTTCTTTTTATGGTTTATAAAAATTTCTCCAATCCTATTCCTCGTAAAAAAGCAGATACAGAAAAAATCAAATCTAAGATATCGCCAGAGTCTTCTTAACAGAATTAGTTTTTTCGGATCCAACTAAAAAATTACAGAACCCGATTTCAACTTTATTAAAGAAGTTTGATAAGTTGGATCGCTAAATCCTTGGTATAATCTTTCCCAAATTGTAGCTGAATTTGTTCAGCCAAGGTTTTGGGAGTTATATTTTCTGATGTGAGCAGCAACTCTTGTAGCCTATTGCTAGAATTTGCAAGAAGCAGAAGTACATCAGCGTGACAAGGAAGATCCAAAGGGCAAAAACAACCCAAATTTTTGCGCTTAAGCTCTCTAAAGCGACCACGCAACTGCCTTGGTCGACTTGCCTGACTATGCAAAAGCCATTCAGTGAATAATCCTACCGCTTGAAGGTGGCGCCCTCTCAAAGTTTCCGCTCCCATCTCACCAATTCTAAATGGAATGCTCCAAGGACTGGGTGAGCAAACACGTACGGTGTTTGGTGGATCGACATCTATCCTTGATATCTGGAATCGCTGAGGGCCACTCAAAGAAGTATTCGTGCTTGCTTTCTGAATTCTTTTAGCAAGGGAATTTGCAGAATTTTGTTCCTCTGATTCCAAAGATAAGTTCATAATTCTTTTCGTAGCTTCATCTACTTCAGACTCATCCTTAATTTGTTGCAGGCGGCTGACTCGCTTTCTGCGTTCATCGTTTTCGGACATTTATTATAGAAATTTATAGTGATTATCCAGCCAACCTAAAAGGTGAGCATATTGCCTAACACCGACTTCTGAGAGGTCTTCCAAATTTCCTCGCCGATAGTAAAATTTAAAGTCTGCATACCATTTCTTGATCAGCTTACCAAGAAATTTCGTTTTTTAGCTACCAATTACTTGGATTTTTTCAGAAGAAATATGTATTAAGGTGCCATTTGATAGTTTTCAACTGATTTTAGACCATAATTATCTCAATTTCACGGATGGTTTACCTGAGATAGAATCAATTTTTCGTAAATAATATTTTATTTCAGTATCTTAATGAGATAAAAGTTCTTTTGATTTGTCTTCCTACTTGAAAGGAGACTGTAGAATCGTTCTCAGAATAATACTATGCAACTCAAAATGAGCTGCTTCTGAAATGATGAAATTTTTACGATCGTGCTTCTTATGCTCTCTTTGGCTGGTGCTAACTGCTCAAAGTAGATTTGAAGTTTCCAGTTTCACCCCGAAATCGCAACAGATAGATCCTTCGCCAGAAATGATGATGGCAACAGGAACAATAATTACCTTTTTCTTAATTTTAATCGCTTACAGAAATAAATTGAAAAAGAAATTCGATGAAAAATTGCGGCACAATTATAATCTTCAATACGCGGGGAGACAACTCAAACTCTTAACTGGTGAAGGACCTGATTCAGCAAAACATCTCAAATTACTCCATCCATAGAAGCCCAAAGGTCAGTAACTAAATCTCGACAACTTTTAAATTTAACAATTAATAATTATAATATTGCTTTTAAGAGTACTAAATTATTGCCTATTGGCCAAAAGCTACGTTGTAAAGTTTCACTCAAAAGCATAAACACTTTTTCTAACTACTACAATGGAGATAGAAAGATTGAGTTTGATTCAGTAGTTTTAGGTCAAAGTGAAAGTAAAATCTTTATCGAGACACCTAAGGACGGAGATAGACCAGTTGAAATGAAAGGAATTATCGAAGTCGAGTGTGAACTAGAACGGTTTACAGAGGCCACATCTGATGAACTTTACGAATTCAAATTACCATTTCTCACTCAGAAGCAAGGAAAGATAAAAAATGTACTAATTTTGAGTCACACCCAGGATATTGAGCGTATCAAAAATGAAGAAATTGATGATTTTGATTTTCCAAAAGGTTGGTACCTAGCTTAAGATCTAAGTTAGAATTTTGGTATTTGAGCAAACAAATGCATCTTCTAAATTAAGAAATCATTCACTGAGCATTGATAACTAAAGGTACGAAAATGTCGCCAATCTTATCCCGAAAACATTTTTTCAGTAAATACTGACCTCTATTCTCTTTAAATTTAGTGAAAAATTCGAATTTCTGTCGGTGGAAAACTACTGAGTTTATTAAAATCGATTAAATTGTAATTGGCACATCAATAAATTTTTTGAGGACTACTATTTTGGCAACACGACACACAATAATGAGTGACTGTAACATGGAACCAATTATGTGAAGAGAAAGTGTTGATTAAGCAGAAGGCTGGCGGTTATCTTCAAAAATCAAACTAGAAAGTTTATTTGGTAAGGACCTTACATCATCAAAACCGATAAATGTCTTGCAGTCTAATTATGCACTCTGAGGTTTCGAATTGGTTGGCAATGACTCCCCAAGGAATTGAGACTGTGTTGGTAACGCATCAATTGTATCAGTGTTGTCTGCTGTAGAGACTTGCCGGGTTTCTGAACCTGCTGCTACTCCGACACTTGCTGCAATGGGATTTAAAGTTTTACTACCATAAGTCTGCATTTTTTGACTTGGGTCAATTAACTCTACGAATTTTGGTTGGCGCAACAATTCGAAAAGCTTCTCGCTCACTTGTTCTTCGGTCAATTTATTTTCAATTTTGTCAATCATCTCCTCAGCATTCTTAATGTTCAATGATTTGACTTCAGGAATCCTCAGGAGCAGCGCTTTTTCGTGATCATTCATTTGAGAAACCTGCTTCACAAGCCCTTGAATGAAACCCTGAATAGCGGGTTCAGGTAGGCTGTCCTGCCGAGCATTCAAATTTTCCAGTCGAGAAACAATTTTCAGATAAGCCGACATATCTTGAAGCTGGGCCGATTTTGGAGTTCCTCCCAAAGCATTTAATGCAACCGTTTTCTGAGCAGAAACGTTTTCGACTTTTGAATTCTTGGAAGCTTTTTGCTCTCCATTTCCGCTGACGACCGACTGTTTGACTTGCATCTAGACTCTACTCCCAATGGTTATTGTGTTTACTTAAACCTCTTAATTGGGATTCAATTCTTGCGCCAGTAGATCTAGTGTTTTACAGGCTCAAATGGTAAAAAGCGTCTTCAGTTTGTCTCCCTCCATTAGTTTAAAAGCCCTTGGCTCTTTTCAAACACATATGTTAATGTCAGAAAGTCTAGCCGGATGCTTTCCGGTTTCTGTTCCGCCTCAATCAACTCATACGACATGACCACAGAAGAAAACATCCAGGAGAATTTGGAGCAAGATCCACAAGAACTCCTGCACCAAATGGAAGAAGCTGCCTGGCGTCAAGGACAGTCTGGACTAGAGTTTCTCTTCGCGTATCTAATGATTGAAATTAAATTCCCCCAGAATAATGATGATTCAACGTGGGAATTGAGTCTCCGAAGTGTTGAGATTGACAATCTCAAAAAAGCTTTACAGAGAGAGCAAGAAGATTTGATGCCGCAAGTTTTACAAAACGACACTCATGAATGGGTGAAATACGGAATTCAAACAAAAATCGTCAACGCCACGGATGTTCAAGAGTATCCATACAATTATGCTGATCTAATATTTGTCAGCTTGTCACTACCAACTTGGGTAATGCCAGTCCAGCGACCAAAGCTCTTAGCTAAGCTACGCAACGTGTTGGTAATGTATCGCAATCACAATCCTGATGCCATCATCATTACGATCACGAAGCATACTCAATTTCGTTTAAAAGATCGTCTTTCTTATCAGTGGGGTGAACTGAGCCGCGAATTAGGTGGGATTGGCAATAAGGGTGCTCTCACTCGGCTGGTTGCTCAGCAACTAGCCTCGCCAAACATATTGCAATCATATCTGGTTGGTGAACACACCACGCAAAAAATTAGAAATCTCACCAGGACTCAAGATCTTCAAAACCATTTGGAGTCATTGCGATTCGGTCAAACAAGTATGAGATTGATCGTTGCTGTAGAAAACCAAATGTACGATACCTACGTAAAGCGGCTTAACTCCTTACTGAGAAACAACAAATTCAGTAAATTCATGGTCATAAAGGAATCCGCATTGAAGCCTGAAGTGTTAAGGAAATGCGATTTCATGATCCTTTTAGGTTTCGAAGCATCCACAGAACTGAAAAAGTCCAAGGAATTTCAACAACGGCAAAAACGAATTTACGAAGTTGATCTCGATCATCCCCAGGGATTACCAGAGGTCCCAACCCGTTATGAAAATATGACCAACAAGCTTGAGAAGCATTATCTCGAGTTGCGAGAATCTTTAAAGGAAGAACGCTACAGCGAATATTTCCAACTTGTTTATCAAAAATATGAAATTTACCAGGATATTGCGGCAAATCAGTATGAAATTGATCAAGAATTAACAAAAATTGCTAACGCAAGCAGGCAACTCGCTAAAGGTTATTTTAATTTAGTAGAATTAATTCTTTTAATCGGCACCGGCCGGGCTCATGTCATCACCCGTTTTGGGGGCATAATGCTACAGATGACTCGCTATTTGATAGTAGATGATTTCTCCTCCGATATCATTGATCATCTGGCTAAAAAAGGATATCCACGACACCAACTGACATATATGAGTTCTCTGGATTTTCTTCAAATTTTTTTGAAGCACAAATTAGAAAATCCAAATTTAGCAAATGCCCCAACAGAATCTGCCTATATGCATTTTCTTCAAAATGCTAAGTTCTTCCGCCAATATGAGGTAGTTTTTATTAATGGTTGGAACTTAGAAGAAAATGGGGATTTGATTATTAAGCTTTGGACTTGCCCCGTGGAAGATGATGAAAATCACAACCCAAATCCCACTGTGAGTTCAGAGAACCTACACACTTTGTTATCCACAACTAGAGGGAAGTTGTTACGGATGATCCTTCCCGATAAGGATGGCCACCTAACAGACAAGGATCGAGAGAAAGAGGAGAATATCCTAAACACTATTGATAATGCTATTGCATTAACCGACTTAACACCTTTGGCTAAAATGATGGCTAAAAAGAAAAACAGCACGTTTAAAGCCAATACACTTTTGGAACGGGAAGCAAAACTTCTCGGGGAAATGAGATCTGATGAGACATTTGCTCCCGAACGAGAATTGGCACAAAACAATTACGGTCAGGAGTTATCAGGTGCAATAACGGCAAAGCATATACCTTCCTCAAAACCTCAAAAGACCGAGGCAAATCAAGACGAAAAAGAAGAAACAATGAACCCAGAGGAAGAATTATTTGGATCAATTATACAATACCGATTAAATTCGGTCAAACTTCATGGATTCGCTTGTGGAATCCGTTGGTTGTCAATGCTCGAGAATAGAAAAGTGATCTCATTCTTGAAAACACAACCCAAAGTACAGGATATGACACTCTGGGAAATGCTCGAATATGGTAGAGTCTGTATTTTGAGCGAGGACAAACCACTTGAAGAAGCAGGAATTCGAGCTGCTCTAAGTGTTGGAGACTTTCCAGAGAGGCTGGTTTACACAAGAAATCTACCTAGCAAGCAAGATCTTGATGGAGAAGCTTTCCTTATATACCTAATTGAATGTGAGTCTTACCTTGCCGACGATATTGTTCGTTTTCTTTACACAAAGAATCGATCACAATCTGCCTCTATTCCAGTGCTACTTCTGATGTCTGAAAACTTTCGAAAACAAATTCAGATAGGAGAAGACACGTTGCTGAAGCACATGGCTGGGATCGAACCCAGGGACGAGCAACTCAGCCCAAAAGGGTTCCCCCTTTCAAATAACATTGATTCTCTCGAAGATATACAGAAGGTTAAGCACATCATAAGAGGAGCGATGGGTCTTCCACTTGGATTATACGAACAATTCGAACAAAAAAAATTGGGTGTAAGCAACGGAGAAGGAATTATCAAGGCTGGTACGGTTACCCAAGAAGTTTCAGAGGAGGCTGTTCAGGAAGAAATGAAAGACATGGATTGGTCCAAATTCCCACTTTAAGAATTTGCCGGATTTCTCTGTAAAACCGGCATTTTGATGAAGTTCAGTCCGACCCTTCAGAGCATCGGCGCCCTGCAGCTAATGCTGGCTGCAGTTCTACTCATTCCTCTCCTAATATCCCTGCTATACGACGAAAATGACACACTAGCGATCCTAGCTGCAATTGGCATTGCGGTTTTGATCGGTGGTCCTCTTTGGTGGTTTAATCGCCAATCACGCAATTTACAATTCCGAGACACGGTGCTGATCGTAACCCTTGGTTGGTTCAGTATCTGTCTAGTCGGCTGCCTACCCTTCGTTCTTCACGGAAGTATTCCCAATCTGACGGATGCCTTTTTTGAGGTCATGTCAGGACTGACGACTACAGGCTCCACAATTCTCGATGACATCGAAGCTCTCCCGCGTGGGTTGCTGTTCTGGCGCTCCATGACTCATTTTCTGGGAGGGATGGGAATGATTGGACTATATCTGTTGATTTTCTCTTACGTGGGAAGTGGAAATCTTCAGATGTACCGAATTGAGTCAGCCCCTGGTCAAGGTGGAACTGGTGATAAGATGCTTCCGAACGTACGGTTAACGATGAAGTGGCTTTGGGGTATTTATCTACTTTTGAATGGAGTATGTGCGATTTTGCTCTGGTTCGGGGGGCTCTCTTGGTTTGATGCCGTCTGCCACGCCTTTAGTGCCGTAGCTACAGGAGGCTATTCAACATTGAATGCCAGTGCAGGTGGGTTTGGAAGTGCTTACGTTGAATGGATTTTGTGCCTCTTCATGTTTTTGGGAGGAATGGATTTTGTCCTTCACTACCAAGCTCTCAAAGGCAATTGTCAGTCCTTAGTCAAAAGCACTGAACTCAAGGCGTATCTGATGATTTGCTTTGTCCTTGGGATTGGAGTGTCCGCGCTACTTTGGCTCAACGGAACAAACTCAAATCTGCTGGACGCCTTGCGCTACGGATTCTTTCAGGTGCTTTCCCTACTCACAACGACAGGGTACACTTCAACAGACTATGAACTGTGGCCACAGGCGGCACAGATGTTATTGTTTTTCTGCCTGTTCATTGGTGCTTGTTCCGGATCAACAACAAGCGGAATCCGCATAGTCCATATTGTGCTGTTGATTAGATTTTTGGAGCGCTTGCTTCATCGGATGGCCCGACCACATGCGGTTCAATCAATCTTGATTGATGGCAAACCGGTTGAAATGTCCATGGTAAATGGCGTGCTTGGCTTCATCGTGCTGCAGATGCATGCCGTTGTCATCGGAGGAGTTTTTCTGAGTATTTTTTCACCAGAGATGGATTGGTGGTCTGGTCTCAATATGATGATGGCTTCGCTCTGGAACATCGGACCAGCTTTTGGAGATGTCGGGCCGACTGAAAATTACGCCCATGTCTCTGACGCTGGAACTTGGTTTCTTTCCCTGATGATGTTGGCGGGACGACTTGATATCATAACGGTATTGATCCTTTTCTCACCTGCTTTCTGGAGAAGTCATCGGTGATTCCGTTCACCCTACTGGACATTTATTAGAGCTTTCTGCATATTGCCTTTCACGGAGACGGATGCGTCACTGGTGGGCGCCCCGGACTTCAAACCCGCGTGTATGGCTCTAAAACAGTCATTGGTAGGTTCGATTCCTACTCGTCTCCGCCAATAAACAAACCATAAGCTGATAAAATACTAAATCAACTCGAATGGCAAAGAGCACTCCCTTCAGTAGTGGTCAGTGAACACGCCAAGAGTCCACACCAAAAATTCATTCTGGGAGAAAGAACATGGGCTACCAGGCAGAGCACCGAGAATCGATTGAAAGCCCAGAAGCTTTCTGGCGAAATCAGGCTGAAGCCGTTGACTGGTTTGAGTTCCCTCAAGCAATTCTTTCTCAAGATAGCAATCAATCCTATCGCTGGTTTGAAGGCGGTAAACTGAATACCTCCTACCTGGCACTGGACCATCACGTCAATTCAGGAAGAGCTGAGCAAGCTGCCCTGATCTACGACTCCCCAGTCACTGGTCAACAACAGACTTTCAACTACTTAGAGTTGCGTAATGAAGTTGCTCGTTTTGCAGGTGTCCTGAAAAATCACGGCGTTGTTAAAGGGGATCGGATCATTGTCTACATGCCGATGATACCACAAGCCATCATTGCCATGCTGGCCTGTGCTCGTTTAGGAGCAATTCACTCCGTAGTGTTTGGTGGCTTTGCCCCAAGTGAATTGGCTGTTCGTATCGATGATGCTCGTCCAAAACTTCTGGTAACAGCGTCCTGCGGAATCGAGGTTCAGAAAGTAATTCCCTACAAACCACTTGTGGATGAAGCGATTCAAAAGTCCAAATTCCCTCCAGAAAAGGTGCTGGTTCTCCAAAGACCCCAAGTAACAGCTGATATGAAGGATGGAAGAGATTTGGATTGGCAAACTGAGCTTTCATCTGCAAATCCCACTGAACCGGTTCCAGTTGATTCATGGGACCCCCTCTATATTCTTTATACCTCTGGGACGACAGGATTACCCAAGGGAGTGGTACGGGATAATGGAGGACACGCTGTGGCCATGCCCTATAGCATGAATACCATCTATAACGCTAAACAAGGTGACATTTATTGGGCAGCCTCTGATGTTGGTTGGGTAGTTGGCCATTCTTACATTGTTTACGCACCACTACTTCATGGATGCACGACAGTGGTTTATGAAGGCAAACCTGTCAAAACACCAGATCCAGGCGCATTTTGGCGGATGATTGAAGAGCACAAGATCAATCATTTCTTCACTGCACCAACAGCTTTCCGAGCAGTCCGCAAAGAGGATCCTGATGCAGAGTTTTTGAAAAAATACGACATCTCTTCACTCAAGGGAATCTTCCTAGCCGGTGAAAGATTAGATCCTCCGACTTATGAGTGGCTTCAAAATATTTTGGATATTCCGATCACGGATCACTGGTGGCAAACTGAAACGGGTTGGGCCATCGCTGGGAACCCAATGGGCTTGGAACCACACCAGCCAAAGAGTGGTTCCGCAACGCTACCTTCTCCAGGTTACAACGTAACTGTACTTGATGAAGAAGGATATGAGGTGTCTAAAAATACCCAAGGAAACATCGCCATCAAGCTGCCTCTTCCACCAAGTTGTTTACCAACACTCTGGGGCGATCATGATCGATTCAAAGCATCTTATCTTGATCAATTTCCCGGCTACTACAGCACCTCTGATGGAGGATATATTGATGAAGATGGCTATGTCTTCGTGATGGGAAGGACCGATGACAACATCAACGTAGCCGGCCATCGGCTCTCTACTGGAGAAATGGAAGAGCTGATTGGCTCACATGCTGCCGTTGCTGAATGTGCAGTAGTAGGAATTGATGATGAGTTGAGAGGGCAGGTACCGGTGGGCTTTGTCGTCTTGAAAGATGGAGTCACTGCTGAGCCTGAATCAATTGAGCAAGACCTTATCTTGCTGATTCGACAAGAAATTGGCGCAGTAGCTTACTTCCGTCAAGCCGCTGTTGTAGCTCGACTCCCCAAGACTCGTTCTGGAAAAATCCTGCGAAAAACCATCCGAAGGCTAGCTGTTGAAACAGATGTGCCTGTTCCACCAACCATTGACGATCCAAAGATCATGACCGAGTTGCTCGAAGCAATGCAGTCCAAAGGGATCGGACAGTTCACGAAATAACACACAAATCCAAGCTGGTCTCATTCCTCTGGGCTAGCCCCTTTGCCCCTTCTTGTTCCTGATGACCCCTACTAAACTCCCTTCCATCTTGTTGGCACAGAGCAACAGCGTTCCGATTGCCAGAAAATATTTTTACAAGTACCTGAAACCAGAAAATTCAACTGTCTGGGAACCGCCTCAAGTCATGCAGATTGAGCGGTGGCTGTTGCAACTAGCCCATCAAGCGTTGCTGTTTGAGCAGGTAACTTTTCCGGAAAATCTTGGTCGGGTTTTACAAAAGCGTGAGGAACAGCTGGTTTGGGAGGAAATCCTCAGAGAGGACCTTAAGGGTTCAAAAGATTTTCTACAAATTTTGCCACTGGTGCGAACCGTTCAAGAAACTCATCGTTTGTGGCAAATCCATCTCAGTTCAGAACCTCACGACTTTGCGCCCAATCGCACTTGGGAGAAATTCACGGAATGGCAAACCACATTCACAGACCGCTGTGACAAAGAAGGCTGGTGGACCGAAGCAGACCTAGTATTCAACTGTCTGAAATGGATTAGGGAAGACCAAATTCCTATTCCTGAAGAATTCTGGTTTGTTGGCTTTCGTAAAGGCGAAGATTTATTACTTAATGAACTGCGACAAGCCCTTCAACCCCGCAACTGCACTTTTAGCGATTGGGAAATATCTAGACCGAAATCCACAAAACCTGTTACCCGTTGCTTTGCAGATCAGGAGTCAGAGCTTCGCACTGCGATTGACTGGCTAGCGGGCATGCGAAAGCAACGGCTTGAAGCCAAATTTGCTTTATTGATCCCAGGGCTCTCCCGAGTTCAGCACACCGTGAGACGACTGTTGGATGAACAGCTGATCCCAGATTTCGAATGGCAAACTGATTCCAGCCAAGATGTCTATCAAATAGTGACTGGACAACCTCTCTTGGAATTAAAGGCTTTTCAGCATTTGAATCATTGGTGGGAAATCCTACAACTGCACTCCAGCGCGAGCTATCCCAAAATTCCTCTTGAGCTGCTTTCCCAAGTGCTTCGTTCAAGTTTCTGGAAATCAAAAGATTCTCAGGAATCTCTCATTCAGTTAGAACTGGCTTTACGCGATAAAGAATCTCTCACTGTGAGCCACAGCCTATTGAAGCATCTAACTGAAAAAACTGGTTGTCCACATTTTCTGGAATTACTGGATAGCTTGAAAGAGCTCATCGCAAACACACCTAAGAAACAACTACCTTCAGAATGGACTGAATTTTTGAGACAGGTTCGCCAACGTCTAGGCTGGCATCCAGGCAGAGAATGGGATGAGGAGCGTGAATTATTCCAGGATCTTTCTCAATTGGACAACATCCTAGGCCCAATTCAGTTGGCTGGCCTTCTTCAGCAAGCCCGCAGACAGCTTCAGCACCGG
>JACLAC010012601.1_pt1 | contig 20281 bp, 20 predicted proteins | sample 8027881 | NCBI WGS metagenome assembly JACLAC01 (sample SAMN15725517, study PRJNA655200) | protist metagenome | isolation source: fluorescence activated cell sorting (FACS) single amplified genomes of... | place: Spain: Blaines Bay Microbial Observatory, Mediterranean Sea | collected 2016-01-19 | reverse complement strand
TTTCCTTGTGATGGTGCACCCGAACGTGTGATGAGTCTCGTACAAACTGCACGTGATGCGTTGGAGATCCGAAGAAATGACAATGCGGAAGTCATGTTCCAAAAGGCACTGAAACATTTGAGACCTTTCACGAAATCGTTTTCCTCGCTCGGAGAGGAGAAATTATGTGTGGAATTTGTTCCAGGAAATGAGACTTGCAGTGGTAAGGAGGACGACAACAACAACAACCAGTGTACGGACACGATCGAAAGTGACAGATCTGGTTCTTGTGTTTGCGAGGAAAACGTCTTGGTGGATCTTCCGTGTGGTCACGAACCCATGACGTGTAGGATTGCATGTATGACTACATCTGAGGCAAGATATGTGAGATTTCAATGGTGTGAAGCTGCACTTCGTGTCGCGTTAGCAAAGACACAAAGGGCGAATCGCAATATCTTGGCATCCATTTCAAATCTGGAGAGTGCACTTGTTTTTTTTCCGAGATATAAGGAAGCCATGTTTGAGATGGGACGTAGTCTGTTGGATCAAGCGGGTTCAGCTGGAGATTCGTTGAGATATTTTGAGACCGTACGTGGTTGGTGTTCGAGAATAACACTCTTTTTCTATTTTCTATTATGTCGCTCAAATCACAGGTACTACGTCTCGATCGATCGTATCCTGAGCTCTTGAAATGGATGATACGAGCGAAAGCTACAATCAAGAGAGGTGTGAGTCATTACAATTTACTTCAAATACCCATGGATTTCACGGTGGACGATCTTCGCAAGGCATATCGCAAGATGAGCAAGCACTATCATCCGGACAGACCTGGAGGATCCACAGAGATGTTTGAGAAGGTTTCGGAGGCGTTCAAGACGTTGAGTGATCCGAAGGAAAGAGAACTCTACGACGCGGGAGAGGAGTACACGAGAACGAACGAGTACAACGAGAAACTCTCGAGTCTTGCGGAGGAAACGGAGAAACGATACTTTCCGGAGCGATACGATTACTGGGCGTTCGGAGATCCTTACGAACACAGACATCGTCAAGGTCAGATGACACCGGATATTCGAACACGTATCAATCGAAGACGTGGTCGATCCTCTCGAGCGCCGAATCTTCCTTTGCATACACGTCTTTTCAGTTCTCGTGATTTGAGTTTATGTGTTGACACGGGCACGTCGAGTTGGAACAACAAGTTTCCATCATGCTATCCATTTCAAGATGACAAGATCTCCTCCATGTTTCATCAGTTCGATACGAAAATGACGTTCGAGGAGCTGTGGAATGATCATGCGACTCGTAACATTACCACAGAGATCAAATTGGAAAAGCTCATGATTTCTTCCAGACATCATTTCAAGCATGTTCTCAAACCGAGCGAGCATCGTCGAGTCTTGGTTCTTGGCTGCGGTGTCGATGTGTTTGCGTGTGTACGTGGTGTTTGAGCGCGAAGCGCGAGAATTTCAATCAACTCACTTTTTCATATTTCATTTACGTGACTCAAATTAGAAGAACATCACTCGCATCGTTCACTCATACGCAAAAAAATTACTTGAAGAAGTCAACGCTCGAATACAAACTCGATTATGATGAAAACTTAACTCGCTCTTCGCGCTCGAACACAGGTACCTCGAGGTCCGTGGAGTACCGTAGTGATCGGATCGAGCAAACCAGAGGACTTGAAAACAACAAAGAGCAGCAATGTGGAGCGATATGTAGAATTGAATTGGAATGACAAGGAGGAGACATTACGAAGAAACTTTGGTGATGAGATTGAGGATTTGTCTTTTGACGCGGTACTTGTTGGACCGTTTGGGTTTCCGTACGTGTTGTAGTGTTCGATTGCATCGCTCATTCATATTAACAAGAGCATGACTGACACATCTTCGATCGAAAACAGGTACATGTCAAATCCTCGACTCGTGATGTCACTTCTCATGAGAGTTCTGAAACTTGATGGTATGGTTGCCGTATCACTCGGACAGGAGGAACCTCTGTTTGATTTACATGTCGTTTCGCTTTGGCAAGATGTCGAGAGTGGTGATATGGCACGTGCTCTTGCTGTGGCGTATTTGCATTATGCAGGATTGGATCATTTGAACGAATATCATGACGGAAATGGAGTGTTGAGCAGTGTCATGGTCAGAGGTATCAAGGCGTCATTCGATGATGACAAGCAGTACAACCAAAACGTACCCTTCAAAAGTATGCAAGAGACTTTGATGGAGGAATACTCGGAAACCAAGGATGATCTGTCCAAGATACAAAAAAGATATTTTTGTGAGTATGATCAAGACTTTAGAGACACGCCATGCGACGGAGCTCGAAGAGACGATGCGAAAATATGTAAAGATGACACCTCAACAGCGTGAAGCTGCCTTGAAGGATTTGGAGAGAAGACGAGATCAGTTGAAAGAATCGGAGAAGATTTTGGAGCAAATGGAAGATACGGTGGAGAAGATGAGAGAAGCAGGCATGGCATCAGTGGATCGTAGTAGGAGTGAGTTGTAATAATGATGAAATGACAAACACAGCAATGTGTGAAACAATATTTTATTATATATATAAACGTTACTTCCCAGAAACTCTCCCCGTTCTCCTTCTCACGTTCAAAATTTTCGGCTCACCTACAAGCTTACGTTCACACATTTTCTCCAAAAATATAAATTGATCCACCTCAAAACAAAATGACAACTCATTTTTTCCGAATCTCTCACGTAACGCTTCGTAGAGTTCCGAACCTCCATGTTCCTCTCTCTTGGAGGTTTTCAGAAAGGAATAGACATCACCAAACAGGGAGTTACGTCTTAAATTTTCACGAAGACGTCTTACGTACGCACTGTTCATTGACGGTGTTGTACATCTCTCGTCAGGTGAGGGTGGAGGTACGAATGAAGTGACACGATCTGGATCTGAGGTTGTGATGTCACGCAGATTCTGCATCACATCATCCAACGATTCGCTGTTCTTACGTTTCAGAGAGGGTCTCATCAACATTGTTGCAGTTCCCTCGAAATCACTGTCACTGCTGTATCCCTCCGAAGTGTTATCTAACGATTCTACCTCTGATACTGTTCGTTTTCTGTCTATTCTAACAGCCTTCTTTCGACCTATTTTCGGAAGACTCGGAGAATCCGACATTCTTAACGGACTATCATCATCATCATCTAGTTTCGAAGTCAGCTCCCTCGTGTCCTCCTCCTCCTCCTTACCTTCTTCACGAATCGTTTGCTTTCGAAGTCTTCGTCTCTGTTGGGGACTCTCGGGTAGAGGTAACCTGTACTTTCCAGACGACACGATCGGTCTTTCGTCCGGATCTCTGTATGTTTGTGAACGTCTTGTGGGTGTTCGAAACGCGTCACGTCGACTCTCATTCATAACATCGAGCTCTCCGGTTGTGGATCTGTTCGTACGAGCTTTTGACGTACGTGTACCTGTGTTCGAATGAAGTATGTTTCCAGAAAGTAAAAACAGAGAGTCAAGAGAATGTATATACGCCTTCGATGTGTCGAACGACGAATACGACTCAACTTTTTATCCTTAAATCGTGGAGTTGTTTGCATTCTAGACGCAGCTGCAGGTGATGCGGCATATTCCGTATCTGAAGATGATATTGCTGCATCTGAAGATGATTGATTCACGGTTGAATTTTTCAATCTCTCTAGATCCGTGTCATCATCTTGACAAATTTCAGTAAGAACCGTATCCTCGGATGAGACTCGATCACGCTCTTTTGTCTCGTCCTCTTTTTTCTTCGACTTTGCAGATTGAACCCACGAAGAGGAGGATCGAAGAAGACACAATGAGTCATCAATTTTTGGAGCTGGTGAACTCTTTCTGTCCGTCGTACCGTTTCGTATCTTCCCTAAAGATCCACCCGTTCGACACATTTGTTTCATATGAGTCTCAATAAAGGGAATTCTAAAAATACCATCTCGTATGTCCGGTCGATGTTCGGGATTCACACTCAGAAGACGATCTACCAGAGTGAGAAGTTCGGTACTGTATCTGTGGTGAATGTTGGAAATGTGTGATGTTCGTGATGAAACCAACAACAACAAAAAAAAATACTTACGACTCGGAATCGATCGGAGGATACTTTCCTTGAACAATCTGAAACACAAGACCCAAAAGATTTGTGGAATCGAAAGCATGCTTTCGTGTACACATTTCATAAAGAATACAACCCAATGCCCACAAATCACTCTTGTAACTGTAAGGTGGCGACTCACAAACCTCTGGAGACATGTAGTACGGCGTACCGATCACCGTTTTGGCTTGTTCCAAGGTTCGATCCAAGACTCTGGCAATTCCGAAATCACCAAGTTTAATAATATTATTGGCTGTCACAAAGACATTATTTGATTTCAAATCTCGATGAAGAATGTGTCTGCTGTGAATATAATCTACTGCCATCGAAAGCTGTACGAACCAGTCGAGAATTTGCTTTTCCGAAAACGGTTTCGAAGTTCTCCTTTTGATAATTCCCGCAAGATCACCACTCTCACAATATTCCATCACGATATGAAACATCTCATTATGAAAAAAACTACCCTCATACTTTACAATGTTCGGATGATCGAGACTGGATAAGAGTTTAACTTCCGACGTAGCGGCGTGCTCGTCGTCCGAGTCGATTCGATGAAAAATCGCTTTCAAGGCGTAGAGTTTCTTCGGAGGTCGTCTGTCTCGAACCAAGACGACATCACCGAATTGTCCTTGTCCTATTGTGCGAATCTTTTTGTATCGATTCATTTTTTTGAGTTCTCTGGTTGAACTGTGTTGTGGTTTCAAGTTTTTTTGAACGAAATAACGAAATCTTGAAATCCCAACGTCTCGACCGTCTCTCGTCTCTCGTCTCTCAATTCACAATGAGTCGAGTCAGAATTGTGTGTGGAAGTGTGTGTGGTGTGTAATGTGTGAATTAAAGAAAAAAGAAAAAAGGACTATTCATAATTTAATAACGAATTACCAACCACCACCAGATCCGGATCCACCGAACGATGAGCCACCTCCGAACGACGAGGAGGAAGAGGAAGAGTTGTTGCTACTTCGATTGGAGGAGGCGATTCTACGTGCTCTCTCTGCACGTTCATATGCTGCATGCCATTCTCTCTCTGCACGAAAAGCGGAATTGCTATGAGAGGACAACATCCAAGTATCTATTTGTGACGGAGTCACGAGATCTCGATATCGTCTTCGAACACTCATGTATCGGTGACGACGTAAATCCTGGTAATGAGACGTTGTCATGTCGTCCTTGAAGTAGTTATTCTCGTCTTGCTGAGTGGTGGTGTTACGATTCGTCGTCGTCGTCGTTGTTGTTGAGACTGGTGGTATCAAAGGAGTTGTCTCACTTGTCTTGTGGTCTTTTTTGAACATACAAGTCTGTCTGCACACTGGACAGCGATGATGAGGTGTCTTGCTCAATGCATATGTCAAACGTTTTGTTTTTGTCATGTTCGTCTTTCCGAACCACTGAGTTGCACAAGGTGTACAAAGTCTGTGTCCACATTGTAACAGAGTCTGATTGGGCATCGAATCGAAATTTTCCAAACAGATCGGACACGTCTTGGCACCAAAACGCTCTGCTTTTGTCATTGCATCTTCCTCGTTCTTTGTGTTATCGATTCTCTTCAACAGCGATCGAACTTCACGAACCCTTCTCTTCCTTCTCGTCTCTTGAATGTACGCACACAAAGAGAAGCACGCAAAAATGGCAATGATAACTCCAATAAATACACAAAACACGATTGTTTCGCCGTACTGATCCCAAAAGGTTGGCATAGTCATCAAAGCATCTCTGATCTGTATCACAGCTTCGGTTACCGCTTCGTCGACTCGATTCGCTCTCAAATCGTTCTTCATACCATTCAATATACGATTTCTTACGGAACTCGGAAGATATTTCTGTGCACCTGCTCCTGCAAATATCGCAAACTTGCGATCGTCCATTGCAAGAAGAAGCACTACTCCGTTATTGCATCCTCTCTCTCCGACGCCAAACTCGTCCATAAGAGCTTTCGCACCTTCGACGCAGTCCTCAGCAGTGGAGAAAGCCCTCGTCTGAGTATGATCCGAAATAACGACTGCAACCTGAAATCCTTTGTCGACACCACAATCCTCATCCTTGATTCCATCTTTGATCGCATCCGTGAGAACCGCTAGATCATAACGTGCTTGATCGCTCAGTAATCTCGACGGATCGCAGACGAAACTGGGCGCTTCTAATCCGCACTCTCGATAATGTATCGTTGGATTTGGTATCCCATAACTGTTTCGAACAGATCCTGTGGGTACCATCATCATCATCATCATACACATTCTAATCATCATTTTCTTCTGTGTTGTCTTCTTCATTCTATGTCTCTGTGTTGGCATATTTTGAGAATTTTCTGAGATCTGAGAATCTCCGGAAATCGAGAGCTGAGAGCTCCAACGTCTCCACCCTTCCCACTGTCCTCGATTCCTCGATCTCTTTTGAGAAACGAATCTTTTTGCTTGAGAAAGTGAGTGTAAGAGATACCAAATATGTTCATCGCAAACAGACTCGTGAGAAAGCACCGAAAATTGGTCGATTCGCATGTATCGAAAACATTTGTGAGATGTTTGAATGTGCATGAGTACGTGGCAATGGACTTGTTTCAAAAATACGGCGTGAACGTTCCCAAGAATGGAGTCGCCAGTACGGCGGAGGAAGCCGAGAAAATTTGGAAAGATGCAGGTAGTGGTGATATGGTCATCAAGGCTCAAATTCTTGCGGGAGGACGTGGATTGGGAACGTTTAAGAATGGATTTCAGGGAGGTGTACACATGGTGACGAAACCGGGTCAAGCGTCGGAGTGTACGTATTATTTATTATTCCGATACAAATTCGCTCCCCATCTCTTACGCTCAAACAACAACGCAGACGCCGAGAAAATGCTGAACGAAACTCTCGTGACAAAGCAAACTGGTGAGGAAGGAAAGGTTGTGAGGCAAGTATACTTGGCTGAACGCATATACTCTCGTCAGGATCATTATTTCTCGATTCTTCATGACAGAGCTCATCAGGGACCGGTCATGGTCGCGTCCCCGGAGGGTGGAACCAGTATTGAAGACGTCGCGGCTGCGACTCCAGAGAAGATATTCAAGGAACCCATAGACATCATGACAGGACCGAAACCTGAACAACTCGAAAGACTTGCCGATGCGTTAGGTTTCAAAGGTGATATTCAAGATCAAGCTGTGAACACATTTTCGAGATGTTATGATATGTTCAAGGATCTCGACGCGACGTTGATCGAGATCAATCCTTTGGTGGAAACACCCGACGGAAATCTTGTCATCTGTGATGGTAAACTCAACTTTGATGACAACGCCGAGTTCAGACAAAAAGACGTGTTCGACTATCGCGATACGACTCAGGAAGATCCTCGAGAAGTGGAAGCCGCGAAAGCTGATCTGAACTTCATTGGCCTCACGGGTAACATCGGTTGCATGGTGAACGGTGCGGGTTTGGCTATGGCTACGATGGATATTATCTCTCTGTATGGTGGAAGTCCTGCAAATTTCCTTGATGTCGGTGGAGGTGCAAGGAGTTCACAGATTCAAACCGCATTTGAGATCCTCAACGCGGACGAGAACGTTCGTGCCATTTTGGTAAACATTTTCGGTGGAATCATGCGGTGTGATGTCATTGCGAAAGGTATTATTGCAGCTGCGTCTGAGATTCGAATGAGTAAACCCATTATCGTGCGTCTTCAAGGTACGTGGTGTTCGAGCGCGAAGCGCGAGAACCTCTCTTTCATCCTTCGCTTAGTCAGAGCACTCGTTCGAGTCACTTACACAACTGATGTCGTTCGTATCATTCTCTCATACCACATACATTTTCACTCAATGCGACTCGAACACAGGTACAAATGTGGATATTGCAACAGAAATGATTGAGAATAGTGGATTTCGTATGTTGATGGCCAAGGATTTGGACGACGCAGCACAGAAAGCGGTACGCATTGCGGATATAGTGAGACAAGCTGAAGAGATTCAGGTCGGTGTGTCATTCGAGTTGCCTCTGTAATTGTGTTTGTGTGTGTATGGATATATATATGCAAGTACTGGTATAACAATAAAAAAATTAACGTAATCTACTCGTCGTCAAATAATGAGGTGGATACCCGCTCAACGATGTTGTCAAAACGTGCATTATCAATATTCGACAGTGATCCCATGTTGTATCCATAACCCGAAGCATCAAGTCTGGAAGAGAGATAGACCTCAAGAATGTCCTCAGAACCGTTCACACCGGAAGATACATCACCGAGAAGTGAGGAAGCACATAGAGCTACAGCTGTACCTGTGTTCGAGCGTAACATTCGAGTCGTATTGCTATTGCGAATAAAGGACACGGGAAATGGACAAGGGTGAGAGTCATACGACGTTGTGTATGATACGAGTCAGCACTCCGAGCACTTGAGAAAAGAGATCGAACACCACGTACGATCTACAATGTGACGAACAGCACCGAGATCCAAATTCGTTTCCATAGACATCAAGTCTTTCGTGAGTTGATCTACGTAGTTGTCGTATCTTACATCTACCCCTCGTGTGGAGTGAAGTTCCCCCAAGAGATTCGGAATGTTGTGCTTGGCTCGTACAACATCGAGACAGATCACATTACCGCTACCCTCCCAAATACTGTTTAAAGGAGCTTGACGATAGAAACGAGGCATGTGAGAATCCTCGATGTAACCGTTTCCTCCGTGTGACTCCAATGCCTCCGCAACGACCGTGGGTGTTCTTTTACACACAAAATATTTCGACACGGCAAGTGCAATACGAGCAAAATCAGATTCCGTTTTTCTGGAGGCTTTGTCATGATTCTCATTGTATTGTACATCGATCGCTTTGGCAAGACGAATCGCCAACGAAATCGACGCCTCGGACTCTACAAGCAGATCAACCAAGACTGAACGCATGAGCGGTTGCTTCGAGAGTACAGCACCGAACGCACTTCTTTGAGATGTGTGATGTACAGCATGCAATGCTGCCTGCCTCTGTAACGCAGCACTGCCCAGAACACAGTCCAGACGTGTGAGTGAGACCATTTCTATGATACATTTCACACCTCGATTCGGTTCACCCACAAGCACACCCAGCGCACCGTCGTACTCGACTTCACTACTCGCATTACTTCGATCTCCGAGCTTGGTCTTGAGACGTTGAAGTTGAAAGCCTTTGTTTTTCTTGTCGTGAAACCATCTAGGTACAAGAAAACAACTCAAATCCTCACTTCCCTCGATTTTTGCCAACGTGAGAAATCCGTCCGACATCGGGGCCGAGGTGAACCATTTGTGACCTCGAAGCTCGTAGTGTTGTCCTCCAATCGGACTTGCAATCGTAGTGTTCGTTCGAACATCACTTCCTCCTTGTTTCTCTGTCATGGACATTCCGACAATCGCACCACTTTTTTCGTGTACTGGTACGTCTTGCATGTCGTACGACTCGCTCTTCTCAACACGACTCAAAATCGAAGCGACAAGAGGATCCTCGCTCTGACGTAGACAAGGTATCGCGGCATATGACATTGTGAGAGGACAACCGGTACCACTCTCTGTCTTGTAATGAATCATAGACAATAGAGCTCGTGTCACATGTGAATCCTCATGATTCGTGTTCCTCCAGGCGAAGTTGGAGACGCCGAATCTTACCGCGTCAGACATGATCTCCTGGTAAGCAGGATCGTACGCGATATTATCTATCCGATTTCCAAATCGATCGTGTGTCATGAGCTTGGGTATGTTCTCATTCGCTCTTACAACTCTTTCCAACATAGATCTGGATCCACAAAGCTCACCATACTCTTTCAACGTTTCTCTATCATCGATCTCTCCGACGTACACGTTCGATCTGGACGTCAACGCCGGATCGCACTCGAACGCATTGATATCGACCAACTCCTTCTCTGCCTGATTGAACACTTGATGTGTCACTGTTGCCATCGTTCTCATCAATGGCATTCTTCTCAACAACAATAACTTGTGTCGAAGCATCATCATTCTCCTCTTTGGCAGTTATTACTGTATTGGAATTTAAAAAAAAAATGAAAAAAAAAACGAAACTGACAACTGACAAACTTGGAAACTGACACAATCATGCTTCTTGTTGTTCTTGTTCTTCTTCTGATAGCACAAGGTGCAATAGGAGAACATACAAATCGTCCAAATATAGTGTTTCTAGTGGTAGAGAGTACGGATGGTAGAAGTTGGACACCTGGATATCAGAACGACGTGGTTCCGATCCCGAACATTCGAGGGTTACAAGCGAACGGAACGGAGTTCAGACGTCACTACTCGAATGCACCCGTGTGTTGTCCATCAAGAGCTACATTTTGGTCGGGAAGACATGCGTCGAATATTCCTCATACACATAACGGTGTAAATGTGGGAGGAGCGTGGAACAACTTCGAGGGTTTACCCGATAATTTTACGGAAAGAATGGATCAAGTCATGTCGAGAGCGGGATATTCCGTGAAAATGAGCGGAAAGACGGATTGGAGTACAGGTGACCACTCAGAGAATGTGTACTTGAATGCATGGACAATGAATGTGCCGTTTCCGTATGATGTGAATCGAACGGGAGGATGGTTTGATGAGACGATATGTATGGAAAATGCCACCATCACGAATGATCATGAGAAGGAACGTCACCAGGACTGGGACACAGTGAAAGAAACGACGCAGTGGATAAGAGACTATGAGGACAAGGAGAAGCCGTTCTTTGTGTATCAAGGTATGAATATTGTTCATCCTCCGTATGTTACGAATCAATATTGGAGTGAAAAGATCGATCGAACTCGTATCGAGGTTCCATCGTGGATTCCGCTAATGGATCTGCATCCTTGTGATTTTCAAAGTTCGATGCTGAAAGGTTGTACACCAAGTGATAAGGATTCATCATGGTTCTATGATATGAAAAGACGAAGAGAGATACGTGCAGTGTACTATGCAATGATTGCCGAGTTCGATGCAATGGTGGGTGAATATGTCAATGTCGTGAGGGATTCTGGATTTTCGAACAACACGATTTTCATCGTCACATCTGATCATGGTGATATGTACGTTCTTGCTCAATTAAATTCTTTTCATCACACGAACATGTTTCACAACAACACAGGCAAATGGAAAGACAACAGTTCTACAAAATGGTTCCATACGAAGCGTCCGCTTCTGTTCCGATGGTCGTTTATGATGGTCGAAATCCAATACCAGGCGGTCGTGTCGTTTCGAATGTACCTACGCAGTTGATTGATATATTTCCGACTGTTTTGGAACTCGGAGATGTCTCGAAAGAGTTATGGCCTGAACATCTAGATGGATACTCCTTCGTATCTCTTCTTTCCTCACAGGAATCATCATCGTCAAGACCTGACTTTGTGGTCTCGCAATTCCATGGTGACAACATCGCCATGAGTTGGTTTCTCATCGTTCAACGATTTCAAGACACGTTTCTTAAACTCATCGTATGGGGAACAGGTTCGGAAGTTCCTTCCATGTTGTATGATCTGAGCAAGGATCCGAACGAGACATCGAATCTTATCGATCATGAAGAGTACACCTCCATCATTGAAGAAATGAGACACAATTTGAACAGTGTCGTCGACGTCGAAACGGTCGCCAAGTCAGTAGCAACATATGAACACACTATGCTTAAAAATTGGATCAATCGAACCTCCAATTGGAGAGACGAGATCCACAAGCAAGGCTTGAGATGGGATGTGTCCTGGAATGCGAGTTCTGAAGCTTCCTTCAAAGCGCCCTTCAAAGCGCTTGAGAGTTGGATCGAGGAGCCTTCCATACTGCCTTGTCGTCATGCGTTGAGTTGGCCTTGAACAAATTTTTATTTTAGTTTTTTTTATGTTTAATTTTTTAAAAACCGCACCTAACATATAGTAATTAAAAAAAAATTAGAACTTCATCAAGTGGGGGTACTGTCCGTTCTTAAGAGAGAACTTGGCAGCAAGGAACTCGCTAAGAAGCTCAGTCTTCTTGATCTCTGCAACAAGAGCATCATCAACAGCCTTCTGATCTTCCTTGCGAATATCAGCAACAGAGTTCTTCTTGGGCTCCTCACCGACGAAGAACCCACCCTTCGCACCCTCGGGTTTCTTGAAGTACGCGTCGTTGACGCGCGCGGGGACCTTCACCGAAGAGATATCAACCTTCGTACTGGTCGCGATGACGTATGCTTGATTGAGACGTCTGAGAGGAACTCCGTTAACTTTGTATGGTCCCGTCACGAGGAGTAGTCCCGACTCGAGCTGCTTCAAAAAGACACATCTCTTTCCTCTGAATCTACCCGATAGGACGATAAGCACGGTTCCGGGAGTGATGGATTTACGAAGCTTGGCACTCTTGGGAGTGAAGTTTCTGTTGAGAGGCTTGGATACATCTTCTGCGGGGTACCACTTTTGCTCCTCCTTCTTCTCAACTTTCTTCTTTCCACCCTTTCCGTAGTGTTTCCACTTCGCCGTCATCTTGGCGTACTTGTTCGTAGAGAATTCTGTTTTGGAAGCGATGTTAGTTTGTGTAAATACTCGTGTTGATGCTTTAGAGTGGTATTATTGTTGATGATCTTTATCAATTCGATACAAAAGAGTGTTTGATCTCATGTGTATGATTGATGAGATCGCGTGTTCCTTTTTCGAGGTCGACGCTCGTCGTCTTCGTCGAGAAAGTACGACTCACAAAAAAATTGGAAAAGAGTAAGGGATACAGCGAGTAGAATGAGGTACTCAAAACAACGATGAAAGAGTATTGTTGATATAAGATTACGTACTGTTAAGACCCTTGGCGATAGATTCGTTCTTTCCCATGACTATATTATATAAAAAATTGTTGATGGCTCAGAAATTGGCCAGCAGCCCCACCCCAAAATCGATCGTATACTATCCCCGCATTATCTATGTCGTACGCATTCTATACGATCACCACAATTTTTCGATTTTCTCGATTCTTTTTTGAATTAGATACACATCCTCGTTGATAGGAGAGAGAGAGAGAGAGAGAGAGAGAGAGATGGAGAGACATTGTACGTTGTTGATAAATCTGCGTGATGTAAAGAGTGCAGCGACACAGATTGATGAGATCACGAGTGTGTTGGAGAAGGGAAGCGACGAGATGAAGATCGAAGCGATGAAGAGCGCGATCAAGTTGATCATTTCGGGTGTGGACATGAGTCCGCTCATGATGGTGATCATTCGATACTGTTTGATGACGGAGAATAAGGAGCTCAAGAAGATTATTCATCTGTACTGGGAAGCTGTTCCGAAGCATGGGAGTGACGGAAATCTTCGCTCCGAGGTCATTTTGGCTTGTAACGCGCTTCGTAAGGATCTCATTCATCCCAACGAGTACATATGTGGAAATACGTTGAGATTTCTATGTAAACTTCATGAGCCTGATTTGTTGCAGCCCTTGGTTCCGTCTATTTTGGAAGCTCTGGAGCATCGAAGTGCGTACGTCAGATCGAACGCGGTCGTCACGACGTACATTATCTACAAAAACTTTCCCGATCTCATCGACAACGCACCTGAGCTGCTTGAGGAGATGTTGATCAAGGAGAGAGACGAGCAAGCTCGAAGAAACGCATTTTTGATGTTGTTCTATGCCAAACCGTCCGCAGCGGTGTTCTATCTCATGGAGAATATCGAGGATCTGGAGGACAGCGGTAGCGGATTTCAGCTTGCCGTGTTGGAAGTCGGAAGAAAGGTCTCTCGATCTGGATGATGATTTTGATTTGGGAAGTGCGACAAATATCGGAGGTGTTCAGCAGCTCTCACGTCTGGATCGCATGCATCAACTCACGGGATTCGGAGATCCCGTCTACGCTGAAGCTACAATTACGGTTCACGACTATGACATTGTGATGGACATTTCGATTCTGAATCGCACGGAGTACGTAGTTCGAGCGCGAAGCGCGAGAATATTTTTCTCTGATGTTAATTCAAGCTTGTCACTCACTTCAACGCGCACTTCGTTATGAGAAGTACTCGAACATCAACACTCGAACACCAACGCTCGAACACAGGTACACGTTGAACAATCTAACTGTGGAGCTCTCCACGAGGGGTGATTTGAAATTAATCGACAGACCTCAGAACCACACTGTAGCTGCCGGTGCGAAACAGGATGTGAAGACGAGTATCAAGGATGAGGATTGTGGTGTCGACAAAGGATTTCAGGTTGCAGTCGTTATTTCGGATCATACTCAGACGAGGGCTTTCTCCACTGCTGAGGACTGCGTCGAAGGTGCGAAAGCTCTTATGGACGAGTTTGGCGTCGGAGAGAGAGGATGCAATAACGGAGTAGTGCTTCTTCTTGCAATGGACGATCGCAAGTTTGCGATATTTGCAGGAGCAGGTGCACAGAAATATCTTCCGAGTTCCGTAAGAAATCGTATATTGAATGGTATGAAGAACGATTTGAGAGCGAATCGAGTCGACGAAGCGGTAACCGAAGCTGTGATACAGATCAGAGATGCTTTGATGACTATGCCAACCTTTTGGGATCAGTACGGCGAAACAATCGTGTTTTGTGTATTTATTGGAGTTATCATTGCCATTTTTGCGTGCTTCTCTTTGTGTGCGTACATTCAAGAGACGAGAAGGAAGAGAAGGGTTCGTGAAGTTCGATCGCTGTTGAAGAGAATCGATAACACAAAGAACGAGGAAGATGCAATGACAAAAGCAGAGCGTTTTGGTGCCAAGACGTGTCCGATCTGTTTGGAAAATTTCGATTCGATGCCCAATCAGACTCTGTTACAATGTGGACACAGACTTTGTACACCTTGTGCAACTCAGTGGTTCGGAAAGACGAACATGACAAAAACAAAACGTTTGACATATGCATTGAGCAAGACACCTCATCATCGCTGTCCAGTGTGCAGACAGACTTGTATGTTCAAAAAAGACCACAAGACAAGTGAGACAACTCCTTTGATACCACCAGTCTCAACAACAACGACGACGACGACGAATCGTAACACCACCACTCAGCAAGACGAGAATAACTACTTCAAGGACGACATGACAACGTCTCATTACCAGGATTTACGTCGTCACCGATACATGAGTGTTCGAAGACGATATCGAGATCTCGTGACTCCGTCACAAATAGATACTTGGATGTTGTCCTCTCATAGCAATTCCGCTTTTCGTGCAGAGAGAGAATGGCATGCAGCATATGAACGTGCAGAGAGAGCACGTAGAATCGCCTCCTCCAATCGAAGTAGCAACAACTCTTCCTCTTCCTCCTCGTCGTTCGGAGGTGGCTCATCGTTCGGTGGATCCGGATCTGGTGGTGGTTGGTAATTCGTTATTAAATTATGAATAGTCCTTTTTTCTTTTTTCTTTAATTCACACATTACACACCACACACACTTCCACACACAATTCTGACTCGACTCATTGTGAATTGAGAGACGAGAGACGAGAGACGGTCGAGACGTTGGGATTTCAAGATTTCGTTATTTCGTTCAAAAAAACTTGAAACCACAACACAGTTCAACCAGAGAACTCAAAAAAATGAATCGATACAAAAAGATTCGCACAATAGGACAAGGACAATTCGGTGATGTCGTCTTGGTTCGAGACAGACGACCTCCGAAGAAACTCTACGCCTTGAAAGCGATTTTTCATCGAATCGACTCGGACGACGAGCACGCCGCTACGTCGGAAGTTAAACTCTTATCCAGTCTCGATCATCCGAACATTGTAAAGTATGAGGGTAGTTTTTTTCATAATGAGATGTTTCATATCGTGATGGAATATTGTGAGAGTGGTGATCTTGCGGGAATTATCAAAAGGAGAACTTCGAAACCGTTTTCGGAAAAGCAAATTCTCGACTGGTTCGTACAGCTTTCGATGGCAGTAGATTATATTCACAGCAGACACATTCTTCATCGAGATTTGAAATCAAATAATGTCTTTGTGACAGCCAATAATATTATTAAACTTGGTGATTTCGGAATTGCCAGAGTCTTGGATCGAACCTTGGAACAAGCCAAAACGGTGATCGGTACGCCGTACTACATGTCTCCAGAGGTTTGTGAGTCGCCACCTTACAGTTACAAGAGTGATTTGTGGGCATTGGGTTGTATTCTTTATGAAATGTGTACACGAAAGCATGCTTTCGATTCCACAAATCTTTTGGGTCTTGTGTTTCAGATTGTTCAAGGAAAGTATCCTCCGATCGATTCCGAGTCGTAAGTATTTTTTTTTGTTGTTGTTGGTTTCATCACGAACATCACACATTTCCAACATTCACCACAGATACAGTACCGAACTTCTCACTCTGGTAGATCGTCTTCTGAGTGTGAATCCCGAACATCGACCGGACATACGAGATGGTATTTTTAGAATTCCCTTTATTGAGACTCATATGAAACAAATGTGTCGAACGGGTGGATCTTTAGGGAAGATACGAAACGGTACGACGGACAGAAAGAGTTCACCAGCTCCAAAAATTGATGACTCATTGTGTCTTCTTCGATCCTCCTCTTCGTGGGTTCAATCTGCAAAGTCGAAGAAAAAAGAGGACGAGACAAAAGAGCGTGATCGAGTCTCATCCGAGGATACGGTTCTTACTGAAATTTGTCAAGATGATGACACGGATCTAGAGAGATTGAAAAATTCAACCGTGAATCAATCATCTTCAGATGCAGCAATATCATCTTCAGATACGGAATATGCCGCATCACCTGCAGCTGCGTCTAGAATGCAAACAACTCCACGATTTAAGGATAAAAAGTTGAGTCGTATTCGTCGTTCGACACATCGAAGGCGTATATACATTCTCTTGACTCTCTGTTTTTACTTTCTGGAAACATACTTCATTCGAACACAGGTACACGTACGTCAAAAGCTCGTACGAACAGATCCACAACCGGAGAGCTCGATGTTATGAATGAGAGTCGACGTGACGCGTTTCGAACACCCACAAGACGTTCACAAACATACAGAGATCCGGACGAAAGACCGATCGTGTCGTCTGGAAAGTACAGGTTACCTCTACCCGAGAGTCCCCAACAGAGACGAAGACTTCGAAAGCAAACGATTCGTGAAGAAGGTAAGGAGGAGGAGGAGGACACGAGGGAGCTGACTTCGAAACTAGATGATGATGATGATAGTCCGTTAAGAATGTCGGATTCTCCGAGTCTTCCGAAAATAGGTCGAAAGAAGGCTGTTAGAATAGACAGAAAACGAACAGTATCAGAGGTAGAATCGTTAGATAACACTTCGGAGGGATACAGCAGTGACAGTGATTTCGAGGGAACTGCAACAATGTTGATGAGACCCTCTCTGAAACGTAAGAACAGCGAATCGTTGGATGATGTGATGCAGAATCTGCGTGACATCACAACCTCAGATCCAGATCGTGTCACTTCATTCGTACCTCCACCCTCACCTGACGAGAGATGTACAACACCGTCAATGAACAGTGCGTACGTAAGACGTCTTCGTGAAAATTTAAGACGTAACTCCCTGTTTGGTGATGTCTATTCCTTTCTGAAAACCTCCAAGAGAGAGGAACATGGAGGTTCGGAACTCTACGAAGCGTTACGTGAGAGATTCGGAAAAAATGAGTTGTCATTTTGTTTTGAGGTGGATCAATTTATATTTTTGGAGAAAATGTGTGAACGTAAGCTTGTAGGTGAGCCGAAAATTTTGAACGTGAGAAGGAGAACGGGGAGAGTTTCTGGGAAGTAACGTTTATATATATAATAAAATATTGTTTCACACATTGCTGTGTTTGTCATTTCATCATTATTACAACTCACTCCTACTACGATCCACTGATGCCATGCCTGCTTCTCTCATCTTCTCCACCGTATCTTCCATTTGCTCCAAAATCTTCTCCGATTCTTTCAACTGATCTCGTCTTCTCTCCAAATCCTTCAAGGCAGCTTCACGCTGTTGAGGTGTCATCTTTACATATTTTCGCATCGTCTCTTCGAGCTCCGTCGCATGGCGTGTCTCTAAAGTCTTGATCATACTCACAAAAATATCTTTTTTGTATCTTGGACAGATCATCCTTGGTTTCCGAGTATTCCTCCATCAAAGTCTCTTGCATACTTTTGAAGGGTACGTTTTGGTTGTACTGCTTGTCATCATCGAATGACGCCTTGATACCTCTGACCATGACACTGCTCAACACTCCATTTCCGTCATGATATTCGTTCAAATGATCCAATCCTGCATAATGCAAATACGCCACAGCAAGAGCACGTGCCATATCACCACTCTCGACATCTTGCCAAAGCGAAACGACATGTAAATCAAACAGAGGTTCCTCCTGTCCGAGTGATACGGCAACCATACCATCAAGTTTCAGAACTCTCATGAGAAGTGACATCACGAGTCGAGGATTTGACATGTACCTGTTTTCGATCGAAGATGTGTCAGTCATGCTCTTGTTAATATGAATGAGCGATGCAATCGAACACTACAACACGTACGGAAACCCAAACGGTCCAACAAGTACCGCGTCAAAAGACAAATCCTCAATCTCATCACCAAAGTTTCTTCGTAATGTCTCCTCCTTGTCATTCCAATTCAATTCTACATATCGCTCCACATTGCTGCTCTTTGTTGTTTTCAAGTCCTCTGGTTTGCTCGATCCGATCACTACGGTACTCCACGGACCTCGAGGTACCTGTGTTCGAGCGCGAAGAGCGAGTTAAGTTTTCATCATAATCGAGTTTGTATTCGAGCGTTGACTTCTTCAAGTAATTTTTTTGCGTATGAGTGAACGATGCGAGTGATGTTCTTCTAATTTGAGTCACGTAAATGAAATATGAAAAAGTGAGTTGATTGAAATTCTCGCGCTTCGCGCTCGAACGCCACGTACACACGCAAACACATCGACACCGCAGCCAAGAACCAAGACTCGACGATGCTCGCTCGGTTTGAGAACATGCTTGAAATGATGTCTGGAAGAAATCATGAGCTTTTCCAATTTGATCTCTGTGGTAATGTTACGAGTCGCATGATCATTCCACAGCTCCTCGAACGTCATTTTCGTATCGAACTGATGAAACATGGAGGAGATCTTGTCATCTTGAAATGGATAGCATGATGGAAACTTGTTGTTCCAACTCGACGTGCCCGTGTCAACACATAAACTCAAATCACGAGAACTGAAAAGACGTGTATGCAAAGGAAGATTCGGCGCTCGAGAGGATCGACCACGTCTTCGATTGATACGTGTTCGAATATCCGGTGTCATCTGACCTTGACGATGTCTGTGTTCGTAAGGATCTCCGAACGCCCAGTAATCGTATCGCTCCGGAAAGTATCGTTTCTCCGTTTCCTCCGCAAGACTCGAGAGTTTCTCGTTGTACTCGTTCGTTCTCGTGTACTCCTCTCCCGCGTCGTAGAGTTCTCTTTCCTTCGGATCACTCAACGTCTTGAACGCCTCCGAAACCTTCTCAAACATCTCTGTGGATCCTCCAGGTCTGTCCGGATGATAGTGCTTGCTCATCTTGCGATATGCCTTGCGAAGATCGTCCACCGTGAAATCCATGGGTATTTGAAGTAAATTGTAATGACTCACACCTCTCTTGATTGTAGCTTTCGCTCGTATCATCCATTTCAAGAGCTCAGGATACGATCGATCGAGACGTAGTACCTGTGATTTGAGCGACATAATAGAAAATAGAAAAAGAGTGTTATTCTCGAACACCAACCACGTACGGTCTCAAAATATCTCAACGAATCTCCAGCTGAACCCGCTTGATCCAACAGACTACGTCCCATCTCAAACATGGCTTCCTTATATCTCGGAAAAAAAACAAGTGCACTCTCCAGATTTGAAATGGATGCCAAGATATTGCGATTCGCCCTTTGTGTCTTTGCTAACGCGACACGAAGTGCAGCTTCACACCATTGAAATCTCACATATCTTGCCTCAGATGTAGTCATACATGCAATCCTACACGTCATGGGTTCGTGACCACACGGAAGATCCACCAAGACGTTTTCCTCGCAAACACAAGAACCAGATCTGTCACTTTCGATCGTGTCCGTACACTGGTTGTTGTTGTTGTCGTCCTCCTTACCACTGCAAGTCTCATTTCCTGGAACAAATTCCACACATAATTTCTCCTCTCCGAGCGAGGAAAACGATTTCGTGAAAGGTCTCAAATGTTTCAGTGCCTTTTGGAACATGACTTCCGCATTGTCATTTCTTCGGATCTCCAACGCATCACGTGCAGTTTGTACGAGACTCATCACACGTTCGGGTGCACCATCACAAGGAAA
>JACLAC010010302.1_pt1 | contig 20294 bp, 18 predicted proteins | sample 8027881 | NCBI WGS metagenome assembly JACLAC01 (sample SAMN15725517, study PRJNA655200) | protist metagenome | isolation source: fluorescence activated cell sorting (FACS) single amplified genomes of... | place: Spain: Blaines Bay Microbial Observatory, Mediterranean Sea | collected 2016-01-19 | reverse complement strand
TTTTGGTTTCAGTAGCGAATCCAAACCCTGCTCAGCCTTGTTCACGATTCCCTGTTCTGCTGCGAAGGTGAATTTAGCGTAGCGGCGCGTCATCGGGGAGCCAGGGGCGTGTCCTAGTTGATGTCCGACTTCAGCTTCGGTGGCACTGTTGGAAAGCATCGTGGTTCCCATCGTATCGCGCAAGCAGTAATTTGGACGGTAATGCTTTGGAATTTCGGCAAGGTCACGGATTCGCTGAAAATGTCGCTTGTAGGAATCCAATCTGCGCTTTCACCCGACGGACCCGGGAAAACCAGCGGGCTGTTTCGCATTATTTCAGGACAGCTATCCAGCAATTCCCGTTGCTGCTGAAAAATAGAATGTAATTTATCTCTCATTGGGAAGGTAAGAGATTTACCGCTCTTAGTATACCGCTTGATATAAAAACGTTGAGTAAGATCTACATCCGTCCAAAGCAGCTCCAGCGGCTCTGAGAGACGTGATCCAGTCCATGCTATAAACTGGTGGATGTGAACGACGTGGCGATCATGGTAGGATTCCCAGATTTGTTGACGGTCCAATTCAAGTTTTATCTCATTTTCTACCAACAAGTGTGTCTAAACCCCTTCAGTCGAATTTAAGCAGGGCATACCAATCAAATTTTTGAATTGTGGGGCTATTGTGAGCCCATTATCGAGTCAGTTATTCAAGATTGATAATACGAATGTAGTCATCAGGAATCAGTTGATGACAGGGGTCAAGTCGTCTGGATTTAAGAAGAATTGAAGGGGGGATTAACTAAAAGCAGAGACAGAATTTCTAGTCGAATGATAGGACTGAGCTTTGTGGTAAAAAAAGATTACTGATCCTCAAATTCAACACCACCGGCTTTGGCAGCAGCGATAAAATCAATATCAAAGGGATCATCTACTTGCTCCTTCCGGCTGTAGAGCCCAGCCAGGCGGGCTCGGTGCTGGAGCATTTTCAGTCGAGTATTAATCACATCCTTGATGACACTAGATTTCAGCTTGAGGGCTCTCGCCTCCTCTTCAGGATATGATTCCACAGCCTCCACACTGAGTAAGCTGCCTGAGGCCATGACAGCCAAAGGAATGGAGGCCAGTTTCCGAAGCGCATCGCATTCCTGGGCTTGGTATTCCATTTCCGCTTCAATGTCCATGAGGGCGCAAGTACGTTGTGTCTCCAACTCCTGCTGCCCGTCTATCCTCTCCTGTGCTCTCTGATTAGCAAGCTCAGCAACAGTACAGGCAGCTGTTTGGGCTGCCTGTGTTGCCACTCGGTGCTCTGACTGGAAGTTTTGGGCTGTATCCTGGGCTGTATCCTGGGCTGAACTTTTACGAAGAGAATCGATCAGGATTCCCTTCTGAAGATTCTCTTCAGTGATCACTTTCTGAACAGTTGACTTGCAGACACCAGCCTGTTTGACAATCTGCCGCAGGGAGAGCCCGGATTCACGCAGAACACGGATTTTTGTTCTGGTTTTGACATCAATCGCTGCAGGCATAACTTTTCCAGAATAGGTGGCCTGATTTTTAGGTGTGGTAAACGAGGTAGCAGTAGAGCAAGGCCAGATTTTATCTGATCTAGGACAATATCAACCAAGTGAAGTAAATACGTGGTAAAGGTGTGGTATTTGCCACATTCAATCTTTTTATTGCGTGAATCCAATGGACTTCAGCCGAGCCATTGGGCGTGGTAATTACCTCAGCTTACCACGCTCAAACCACGTTTGTAGTATTGGTATCATGCCAATGTAAATTCTGGACTAGAAAGTCATTTACCACATTTACCACACTTAGCTGCCACTCATTCCTACCAAACAGTTATTGGACTTCTGCGTTAAAAATTCGATCATAACGTAATTTCATTACACGCCTGGACTCATTACTTTCTGCAGGTATCTTTGTGCTCTGGCTGATGTTTCCGTTCTGTGTTTCCAACACACCTTCTCGAGCTAGATGAGTCCACAGTGTATTTGGTCCCACAGGAAATGCAGAACCCTCCCGTTGGAAGTATTCTTGGATCAAGTGCCACAAATTTTTACTTTGAGCGTAGATAAACTGTTCCTTCCGCCAGCCGAGAAACTCCTGGCCCAGGGGCTTATCTTCGGGGAAGCCAATCCAATCTTTAATCCAGAGCTTATCTGAAGCATGTAAGGCGAGTATGATGTCGACGAACTGTTTTGTAGGGGTGGTGTTTTGAATTCGTCTTTGAAGAAGCTTGGCATTATCGATAAAGACCGTATCTGCACTTTGGAGCAAATCTTCGACTTTTTCCTCACTGCAAACTTGACGATCAATTAGCCAATCGCACAGAACAGCCATCATGCGTTGCCAAAGCGAAATCTGTCGAATTAGCCGCCCGTGCAAAAAATTACCAAACTGATTGTAAATCAACTCTTCATCGGTTTTAACTGCGAACTTCGAGCGAGCTTGATCACGGTTGTCACGCCACCACCTTAGAAAATCAGTCAGTGCATGTGGCAAGAGATAACTTCGTTGTTGGAGGGCACTGAGCTTTTGGAGATCTACGCTATTCGGTTCAATTTCTACTAAGTTCAGGCGAGCAAGAGCACTCCCTGCTCCGATTAAATCTTCGCCAGTAAACCAAACCATACCACGCGGGTAAAATGTATCACGCAATCTCAGATTTTCCATCATGCGACCACGTCCACTACGATTCCCGGCACTTCTTGTGAGGCTTTCAAAGGTTGAAATCATACGTTGCTGATCTTTTCGGTTGGTTGTGGGATAAAAATCATCAACCAGCATTGGTGCGTCCTTCAGAACAAACGAGACTTTTTCGAGACTATTTGTAGTGTCGTTGAAAGTGTAAAGATTGTCTGTTGAGAAATTTCCATGGTGACAAAGTGAAAGTACTGCAAGCGAAGTTTTTCTGGAGCCAGTGGGGCCAAGCAAATACAGGCTCATAAAGTGTTCTTCGATCTCAGAAACAATTGCTGCCGCATAGGGAGCCATCCACAGAGGAAGGCTGACACTTCTTGAGGCTACGTCCAGGAAAGATAAGGAAGCTTCAATACCCTCTTTCACTTCTTCAGGCGTGCTTGAAACTGGAAGTTCGTACCGTTTAAGTTTTTGACGATGCCCTTCGTCAAGTTGGACCTGCACATTTTCAAGATCGAGTGCTCCAGACGAGGACAAATAGGTAAGTCGGCCGTCCACCTCACGCAACCCAGTATGAGTGAAAACTCGAGTATTGAGGATTTGACTGCTGTTCACTTGGATTGCGTGACGCAGATAGTCTCTGTTGGAAGGGGGAGGATGTATCTGAGCATGGGCGCCATAGTGCTCTGAGACAAAACCTAAACTACTGAATTTTTGATTAGCCACTATTACTCCTGGAAAGCATCGGTCTCCACTTTGAGCTTCAATCCGAAAATAGAGTTTAGTTTGCTCTCCGTCATCAAATTCCAATTGCTCTACAATTCGAGCAGTAAAGTTAGCAAGAGGAAGTAGAGTTTGGCCTTCTTTAGTGTTCTTCCGGCGCCAGGTGCCACTTTCATTAAATTTGTAAAAAGAATGGGTGGTCTCTTGAGTGTTTTCAGGAGTATCTGGTTGCGGATCGTTTTTTCGTTTTTCGATATCGGGCAAATCGATCGGGTTGGCTTTGCCATAGATTAATCCGTCACATATGGTGCGCTCTGCAGCTTTTTTGTCACTGGTGTTACTACGTGCCGCTTCCAACAGGCATAGTTTGGCTTTACTTTCGTCTAGTAGACCATGATGTATCAAATTCCCAATGTGGCGTGCTCTGTTTAATCGAGTCTTGTGGCGATTTCCGTCAACAGCCTTAGAGATTTCCTGACAAGCTTTTTGCAAATCTTTTTCAGCCGTATCAAAATTCTGCTGCAAACTCTTACTTGTTCTATTTGAGCTTACTGGGAAAGATATCTTTTGTTGTTTCAAGCGAGCAATATCGAGTTCCAAGGGGGGATTTTCAGATATGTAAGCTTCTTTGTCGTAGGGCAGGAACATCAACCGTGGCAGATCGTTTGTGGATGGGTCAATTTTTATTTCATAACTTTCCTCGAAGTACTTTTTGACCATTAAAAAAGAGGCTTTGTGTTGATCCTCCTTTTGGCAAGGAGGAATCAGTATGCTAGCTTTTACTCCGTTGTTACTTGGGGAGATTGAAGCAAACTCGATATGTGGGTCCCTCTGCAATTTATCTCTAGTGCATCTGGCTATTTCATAATCCAGGTCGTCAATATCAACCTGCATTCGCCCAGAATGTGTTATGTCCGATTTTTTGCGATTACCGCCTGGGAAAGAGCCTGAGAGAGTGCATGCCATCAAGCCTCTCTTAATACGTTTGGCTTCCATCTCGTTACCGTTTTCCAGTGCTAACCGCAATCGCTCTATTGGCTCTTTGATATCGTGAAAAATTCCATCTGGGTCAACGATGAATCCCTGACGAGTAGCTTTGTATATGGTTGCCAGTGATTCGATAAATGGATTTTGGAAAGAAACGCCTCTGCCAACACTTACTTTGACCTGGCCAGCGGAACTCATCGTCCGATCTCTTCTGTACTGCCCTCTTCAATGAATTGACTGAGTTTATCTGGTCTTATCATCCAATATCTCCCCCATTTTCTGGCCACGCCAGATTGTACAAGCTCTTTAGCTCGGAAATGAAACAGGCGTTTGAGATTGATGCCAGTTTGTTTTTCAAAAGATGATCGATGTACCCAGTTAAAATTTTCGATGGAATTTGTCTTTTTCATGACTATTTCTCAAAAGTTCACAAACAATTAAAAACTATTCTAACCCAATCGGAACTATTGAGATGATGGCATTGGTGAGTCATTAAATGACTCACTTGGAGTCATTCAAATGATTTTTTTGAAGATTAAATATTTTCCTCTGTATTTGATAAATACTGGTGCGAAGGAAATTTAGGAGTAATTTGGAAGTGAAAAAACTGAATGGGGTACTAATTGATGTGGGCGCTAGCTTGGAGGCAAATTAGAGAGTCATAAAATTACTCTCTAGTTTTAGCAAATTTCCGAACTTTGGTAAGTCTGTTTTTCAGCGAATCATATTTACATCGAGCCTCTTTACCCCGTTTGTTCCACAAAAGGGTTTGATCTCGGGGCTTTGAACTAACAGAAGATTCTTGGAATTGAAGTATGATCTTATCTCTGTCGTACTTGCGGGTCTTGTCATTAGTTGCTTCACGCCTTAGTTTTTTCCAAACTTCTGGGGCGCTTGTGATGCCATCGTCGATCATTTTGAGTAACACTTTTCCCAACGCATCGAGAGTTAAGGGAACTGCTGATAGATCACCAATATTGGTGATTTTTTGGTGAATTTCAGTTTGGGACAAACTAGCTGAATGTAATGACTGCGTGCTGAAGGCATCCTTTGATGGCTCGATATTCCGTTGGGTCGAATTTAAAATGAGATTCAGCGAAGCCCCATCGACGTACAAATGACTCAAAAAAGCAATGGTGATGCTTCCCACGTCATTAGCCTTTGGGGAACTATTTTCCAAAATGATTCTTGGAATACGATTAAACTCCAGAAAATGTTCAAGTTGCTGATCACCAAGTTCTGAATAACCACTCGGTACCTCTACCCAAGAGTTAGCTAGAAAAAGTTTCTCCAAGTCGGCTTTGGTTTTGAGTTCGAACTTTTCTCGAACAATTTCCACAATTGATTTGTCCGAATGTGGTTGATGATTCTCAGATTGATCAAATGGCTGAACCGGATTTCGAAAATAAGCCAATTCGTCATCTCGGTTGATACCAGTCAAAACAGACCAATAAACATGTTGCCAATTTGAATGTGGTTCTCCTGGCAACATCTGCCAACGAAATTCTTTGGCGTAGATTGGTAACTGTTTTGAGTATTTGAGCAACTCACAGGGTGAAATATGCAGTAATTTAGATGCTTCATCCAAAGGAACATAGTTGGGAAATCCCAATTTCGGGGGAAATGCATTTTGGTCTGAAATCACTCTTTGCATAAGCGTTTTTTCTTTTATTAGGCTTTTGAAAATATTCAGGTGCAACTGAGCGGACTATTGAATCAGTTTATACTCACAAATTATCTGTCATCCTCTCGATTGCCGGACGCATGGACTCTACGTTCAAATGGCTATAGCGCATGGCCATTTGAAGGGTTTTTTGGCCTAGGATAGCAGCAATCATTCTCAAATCTACCCCTTGCTGTGCCAAGTAGCTAGCCGCGCTATGCCTCAAATCATGCCACCGAAAGTTTTCAATCTGGGCATGCTTTAGGGCCTTGGCAAATGGTGCTCGAAAATCGTATGCCTGTTGGGGATTTTTTAAACTTGGAAATAGTAGATCAGTATCCAAACGACGCACCTTTCTATGTTTGATCAACAATCCAATTATAATCCCAGCTAGGGGAACTCTTAACTCAGTTCCATTTTTTGTCTCACGAAAAACGACCAATTCCTTATCTTTAGTTAGATCAACATCCTTCCAACTCAGGGTCCAAATATTATTTCGACGAGCCCCAGTACTCAGAGCTAGCACCACAGCAAGTTGCAACTCTGGACTAATTAGTGGGCAAACGTTAAGAAGACGTTTGCGCTCATCATCATCGAGGTAGCGCGTGCGTCCACTAGGTTCTTTAAGCTTCGGCACTTTACGAACAGGATTGTCTGAAAGCCACTGCCAGTGTTTAAGAGCGTGTGTACAGCAAGCAGAAAGTGCAGCAAGGTATCGGTTGGTAGTCGCTGGTTTCCTATCTAATTTTGACAATTGGTCCCGACCCTCCAAAACTTGTTTCGAAGTGAATGAAGATAGCGTCAGCAAACCGAAATTCTGACGCCACCAAAGTAATTGTCCCTTGACGGTTCCACTACTTCGTTTGTCGGGGAGCACTTCTATGATGTAGCGGTCAATCATTTTTTTGACGGTGTACTTTTGTGCATCTAGCAGCTGCAGGTATGTTCCTCCTCGCATGGCGTCTTCAGTATCACGTATCCAAGTTTCTGCTTTTTTTTGTTCCCAAAAAGTTTTGCTAACACGAGGATGTCCTTTTAAAAACACTTCAGCTCGATAGCGAGTGCGTCCTCGCCGGATAACTTTGCCTGTTTCATCCTTTACTTCAGTGGTTTTACGTTTGGTGACTGTTCCCATTGATTCAATCTCCTACATCCTTCATTGGGGAAAAAATTTAGTGATATTCTAACTTTGTTTAAAATTTTTATCAAACGTCAGATTATAGATCAGATGGTTAAAAGGGATCAAGTGCCCTCTAAAACTGGTCATGAAAGATTTCTTTCAAAGTAATGGCGTAGTAGAGGCGTAATTTTGGAAAAAATTGGACTAATCTAGGTCGTTTTATCTTTGGCGTAGTAGAGGCGTACTGAAGAAGGAAAATGCAGACCGTTTAGAACGGTCGAGGAATCAAAGAAACTGGTTTGTCAGTAGCTAGAAACTGCCCTTGACGGTATGCGAGCGTCTGTTGCCTCTCGTTTACCTCTCTCTTTTAATCAGGTGGTCCAGGGTTCGAGTCCCTGTCAGCCCACCAATAATATCAAGTACTTACAGGAAATCGGCGCCGCCTTCAGCAAGCATTTGTGCCAAATTGTGCCAATCCCAATCTTTCCTGAAGTTCGGACCAAACGCGTTCCGTCTCTAACAAACACTTTTTTGTTATGAGACAACATGCAGATCCTCCCACGCCCGAAAAAGAACGGTAAAACTTCCTACACTGTCAGAATCAGAGTACTAGGCTACCCCCCGCTGACAAAAACATTCTCCACACACCGCGAAGCCATCAGTTGGGGTAAAACTGCCGAAGGTGATTTGCTCGCTGGAAGGCTCGGTTCCCCTCTTGCGCAATTGCATACGCTGAAAGATGCCATTGAGCGCTTCCTTGAGGAAAGCCCCCCTGGCTACGGATCCTGGCTGCAGGAAAAGCGCAATCAGGCTTCCCTTCAATGGTGGTACCGGCAGTTTGGCAGCTTGAAATTAGCTGAACTCAAGCCGACAACAATCGTTCAGGCCCGAGATCTCCTGAGAAGATCAGCAACTGCTAACGGTAAGCCGCATCCACAAAAGAAGCTTCGTTCACACTCTACCTGCAACCGATACGTATCTTCTCTATCCTCAGTTTTACAGTGTGCCTTGGAACTCTGGGGTTGGATTGAGGAAAACCCGTGCAGAGGGTTGAGGCGACTACCAGAAAATAATCAGCGAACCCGATATCTAACCGAGGAAGAGCAGCAGCGATTACTGGAAGTCTGCAAAAAGGACCAGAATCTCCACGATGTTGTGTTGCTTGCCTTGTTGACAGGTGCGCGGCGTGGAGAAATCTGTGGTTTGAGATGGAGGGACGTGGATTTAAAAAACAGAACAGTGATCTTCAAGCTTACTAAGAACCGAGAAATCCGGAAGGTGCCCCTGAGCGAACCTGCAAAGAAATTACTTTGTTGTCGATTGAGCAAAAGGTTCATCGGATCTGATGACTGGGTATTTCCGGCTGAGAAAAGTGAAGGACCGGTGGATGTCTCACATCGTTTCAGCAGATTTGCCAAGAAAGCGGGGCTGGAAGATTTCCGTTTCCATGACCTGAGACACTCAGCGGCTTCTGCAATGGCAAGAGCGGGAGTTCCCGAGCGACAGATGCAGGAAGTGCTGGGACATAAGAGCGTTTCCATGACCAAGCGCTACACTCACCTAAGACCAAGTGAATTAGAAGAAGCTGTGGCAACTATGGGTAGTACCATCAAGTTTACAGGTAAATCATGAATTTAGATTATACTCTCTTAGTAGATTCTGCAGAAGAATCCGGAAAATCTCCAAGAAATCAATTAAGGCAGATTATTAACAACAGGGCAAAGGTCTGGGTACCAATTAGTCAATTAATTCGTGAGCTTGAAAGTAACTCCGGAAGTCGAGCTAAAGGAGAGCGAAGTCTTGATCCAATTGGTTTCGCTTTAGAGGAGAATGAACTCAAGCTGCCATTTCATTTTATTAAAATCAGAAAAAATAAAGCAAAGCCAGAACGAAATGAATTATACAACCAGTTCAATAATCAGTTGTTTAGTATGGAACGAACCACTGAATTAGAAGACATAAAAGACTATTTAGAGCATTCCATTGAAGTACCAAGAACAGATTTGATTAAATTGATCACTGAAGACGCTGTGGAATTAAAGGAGTTTGGACCATTCTTAGAGAGTGGGAGTAACGCCAAAAATAACACTGTCTGGTTCCCTTTTGCTTCCCTCAAAGTCACGATCAGTAATTTGCTCGTAAAATCCAATCTGCCATCTGGAGGGAATTGTGAATCTGCTAACTCAGAGCGGGTCAATAATGTCAGGACAGCTGAATCATTGGCACAAACTAGACTAGTTGAAGAGGAACTTGGATCCTACAATCTGCACCGCTGGTTCATCATCAATTTACTTTGGGAAAAAAATGATTATGAAATTGCAGCAACCCAAGCTTGGAATAAATTCACAGAATTAACGCGGCAGGAATGGTTGGAAAACCCCAAGCAGGATAAATCTTGGTTCAAATTCAGAAGTCATAAACAAGCAAAGCTTGTGGTTATGTTGAACGAGAAAAACGACAAAAAAGCTGAGGAATTTTTTGAGGATTTAAAATCGCGATCGACTGCACACTCACTTAATGAAAGAAATTCTGATGCCTTTTGGTTAACTAAAGACACATTCATGAGTTATTTTAATAAAATGAAAGGGAAGCGAAAAAAAGGCGATAACATTCCAAAATTATTTTATGACAGTAGAAAAATCTAAGAGTTAAATATCTATTCCAACCCTTAAACAAACTCGCTTTATAGTTTTCCAAGCTCATTTGGTCTCCGCTAAACACCTTTCCTCTAACTCTTTGAAAATATACAGTTAAAAATCAGTTTTGAAATCACTTTAGATTCTACTAGACTCCCGAAATCAAAACTGAGTTTTAGCCACAACTTTCCTTTTCCAAGCTCCTTAAATTAGGACTTGGATACCATACATCCCCTTCAAGTCTTGTAATCCAGCACCATATCCTTTCGGCATCAACAATTTCAAAAAGTTCAGACGTCTGGAGACGTCTCCAGCAGTCTTTATAGACTTAGCATAGCATTATTTTGCTGAAGGCAGACGGCTTAGACGGAACGCGACTCTAGCCAACAATATTTAGGAGAGTTTATGGCTAAAGATGACATTCGAAATTCAGAATTATCTGACATCTTGGTAAAGGTGAATGAATTTCAGAGACAGGCCCCCATCAACCTGCGTTGGGCCATTCAGTGCCATTACGCATCGTTGATTGAATGGGGGGTGGTTGTACGGTATGGACGAAAAATTTTGATCAGCCCTTCAAAATTCTGGAGCTGGCTATCCCTTAAAGACAAAGGTGCTTATGCCGAAAAAAAATGATCCAAATAACCCAGATACGGCAATTGAAACTGTAGATTCTGAGGGTGCTGAAACACCTGAAAATCTATTAGAAACTAAAGCAGATTTCAGCCGCTTCCGCCTCTCACAAAATTTCGGTAGCGTGAGTGGTGTCAGGAAGAAACTGACGACTGTGCCAGTTCGAAAACCCCACAAAACTCAGTTTTACAGGATTCATCCTGAAAACAAGCTAGACACAATGCTGCTAAAGTATGGGGAAGGTAATGAAGAAATTTACTTGATCGAATCAGATGTCCTACCGGAAGTAGAAGATCTTGCAAAACCCTACCGTCTAGTAGTGACCATCGACCGCCAAAACAATGTTTTTATTTGGCCACTGGCCATCCCTGATCAAGACAGACCCCTAAACTGGCACATATCAGCAATGGATGCTGCTAGTAATGCAGAACTTAGTTGGACTCGGATGCAGGCTAACATGACCCTGGGTGCCTATGAAATCTTCAGTGCAGAAGGCGAACTCAGTGAACCAGAGTGGCCTGAATTATCGATTGACGAGCTTTTGGAGATCGCTTTCAAAAACAAGATTATCGACCGGCCCGACCACCTGGTTCTTCTCCAGTTGAGGGGACTTGCCTGAACTTCCTGGAAGGGAAGCAATTCCAGCAGATCTGGTGTGTGGACTTTGAGTTTGGCCAAAGCTCAAACCTAACACCAGAGGCAAGATGCATGGTTGCCCGCGAGTACTACAGCGGGCAACTGCAGCGTCTCTGGCTGGATGGCGTAGCTAAGCTGGCGTGCCCCCTCCCAATCGGAGAAAACAGCCTTTATGTAGCTTACTACGACTCTGCGGAGATGGGATGTCATCTAGCGTTAGGCTGGGACTTACCACACTCTCTCCTTGATCTCTTCTGTGAATTCCGTTGCCAGACCAATGGTCTGAAGTTACCTGTGAAGAACAATTTACTGGGTGCATTGAGCCTTCATGGTCTGGAGCATATTTCACTGACTGAGAAGGAAGAGATGCGTGAACTTGCACTTCGAGGCGGTCCTTACAGTTCAGCTGAGCAGGTTGCTCTGCTGGACTATTGCCAGACGGATGTTGATGCGCTCGTAGCCCTGCTACCAGAAATGGTAAACAAGATTTCGATCGACCATGCCCTGATTCGAGGCCGCTATATGAAGGCGGTAGCAAGAATTGAGTATGTAGGAATTCCAGTAGATATGCCGTTGCTTGAGCGGCTGCGAGCTAACTGGGAATATATACAGGATGATCTGATCACAAGCGTAGATGAAGATTTCGGGGTTTATGAAGGCAGAACCTTCAAGATAGACCTCTTTGCCAGATATTTAAACCTCCACCAGATTGCCTGGCCTAGACTGCCAAGTGGTAATCTGGATCTTCAGGACAAGACCTTCCGGATGATGGCCAAAGGATACCCCCAACTATCTCCACTGCGTGAGCTAAGACATTCTCTCGGGAAGATGAGGCTGAACGAGTTTAAAGTTGGCGCAGATGGCCGTAACCGGACTCTACTGAGTCCATTTCAGAGCAAGACAGGGCGTAACCAACCAAGTAATAGCAAGTTCATCTTCGGCTCTTCGGTTTGGCTGCGTGGGTTGATCAAGCCTCCAGCAGGTTGGGGTGTTGCTTATGTAGATTGGTCCCAGCAGGAGTTTGGAATTGCCGCAGCACTCTCTAAGGATCAGGCCATGAAGCAAGCCTATGCTTCTGGTGACCCTTACCTGGAGTTTGCGAAAATTGCTGGTGGAGTGCCAACTGATGCTACGAAGAGGTCCCATCCAGAGCAGAGGGCCCTCTTCAAAGCGACAGTGCTCGCTGTTCAGTATGGGATGGGCCGAGAATCTCTGGGAGATAGAATTCAACAGCCTGTGATCGTTGCCAAAGACTTATTGCGCAAACACAGAGAGGCTTTCAGGATTTTCTGGAGGTGGTCTGATGGCAACGTGGATTATGCTCTCCTACACAATAATCTCTGGACAGTTTTTGGGTGGAATCTTCAGGTATCTGGACAGATCAATCCTCGGAGCCTAGCCAATTTCGCGATGCAGGCTAATGGCGCAGAGATGTTGAGGATTGCCTGTATCCTAATGACAGAAGCCGGTATAAGAGTCTGTGCTCCGGTGCATGATGCTGTGTTGATTGAAGCACCACTTGAAGAGCTTGATGAAAGAGTGAGGCAATCACAAGAGTTGATGAGTGAGGCCTCCAGACAGGTGTTGGGAGACTTTGAGTTGACTACCGATGCTGAGATTTACCATTACCCTGATCGGTATCGGGATGAAGAACGTGGTGGTCCCTTTTGGGATAAGGTGATGAGTTTGCTAGAGGAAAAATGTTGAACTGGACGTCTGCAAAAATGCCGAGGTAGGTCAGCAATTTTGCTGATACGTACCCATTCTTTAAATCCTTATTATAGATTTATGATTACCAATCATAAGATACAGAAGAGTCCATTTTTCCTGAGTCCTCAACTCCCTCTGAAATGGGTACTGGAACTTTCAAAATTAAACTCTACAGCTTTCAAAGTAGGTACAATTGTAGCTTATTTAGTGATCCTGCTCAAAAAGAGGGAAATAAGTTTGACGAGCAAAAAACTTATGGAATTCGGTGTTTCAGCAGACCAGAAAAAGAGAGCTTTAAAGGACCTAGAAAATTCAGGACTGATTTCTCAAAGAAGCTTGCATGGTAAAAACCCGATTGTGAGAGTTAACTTCATTGGGGAATATTCTTGGCAGGAAGATAAATTACCCAACTGATTTCAAAGCTAGCTTAAACCAATGATCGAGAAAGAAATTTGAATCCTCCCAAGTTATCAAAAGTAAGAAATCAGGTAAATAAAACAGCCCTTGAGGCTGCGGTATTTGAATATCGCAATCAAGGCTGGTCTCAGCAGCGCATTGCCAATCATCTGGGCTATTCACGATCCTATATTCGCAAATTACTAGGTGCCAGTGATAGTACCGAAAAGCTCAAGGTGAGCCACTCTCCAGTGCCTGAATTAAAGCCTGAATTCGTTGAAAGCCAGAATTATTCAGTACCTGAATTACAACGAGTCATGGAAGCAGTTCAGGTTGAATGCCGGAAACTGGTGAAGCTCGAGCAGGAGGAGATCCAGAATCAGGTTTTGGAGGATTTACAATTGGAACGGAGGCTCTATCTGAGTGCGATTGTTCTGCTGGGAGCAAGTCCAGCAGCAGTCTTGAATTCACCAGACTTCCGCAGGGCACAACTATTCATCAGCAGTTTGCAGCAATTGAGTAGTGTCATTCACAAAAATACTCAGGCATTGCTCAAAATTTACGGTCTCGACTCTGAGAAGAATGTTGATATGGACATTTTCAATATTGACTTCATAGCAGCGGCACGTGAAGGAGGACTTGATGTTACTGGATTCGACGGTGGAGCAAATGACCATTTACAAACCTAGTCCATAGCTCTGACAAACGACTTGCCAGAAATATTACCAGCAGACTGCGCTACCTCTCCCAAATCATAATCTGGTACTTGAAGAGGAAGTCAGGTTCAATTGCCCCAGCTGCCCCCCTTCCCTTAGCCATCAGAACAATCCGCTCAATTCCATTGCACGAACTCTTTTTTTCGCACCTTCAAACGTCCGCCCCACAGCTACCCTCCTGCTGGTTCGACTAGATTAATAAAGATATGTTCAGTTTGATTGAACATCTCACGCCTTAGTTGATCAGGCCCAATCTCAAACGTTTTGCCCAATCACCTTAGGCTGTATTCTGTTCAAAAGATCTTAAGATCCTCTTGAATTCTTCTCCCTCGAACTTTTGAACCCCTTTTATGAAGTAAAGGGTTCAAAAGGTTCAGCGGTAGCTGAATCACCCCAAGTTGCCAATTTCGGCACAACCTCAAACTTCTGGAGAAACCATGACAACTATTCTATCCATCGACCTGCTGGGAGACTCCATTTTAGACAATGCCAGCTATGTAGATAGCGGTGAGGCAGTAATTGATCAGATCTTCAAACTCTCTCCAATATCGGTGTCTCTGCTGGCAGTGGACGGTGACACAACCGCAGATACTTTCTGTATTCTTGATGAGATGGGAGATGATCCCAAGCCAGAAACGGGGGCTGTAGTGTCAGTCGGAGGTAATGACGCCCTGCAGAACTCTTCGATTCTGATGGCAACCTGTCTGGATCATCCAGATCGTTGGCGTAGAATTTTTGATCACAAAAAAAGTACGCTTCTAAAGGACATTTGTGTCAAGGCCTCTTCGCGCACATAACTAGTGCTGCCTACAGACCAGCTAGAACTCCGCCATTGACAATTATTTTTGACATCAGATTTTCCAGCTCATTTGCTGGCATACGGTTAGGTTTTGAAAATTAACAAAAAACTTATCGTTTCTGAACATTACTCCCCTAAGTTGAAGGTAATGTAAACTCTCCAGAAAGGAGTCATGGCTGATGAAGGAATATTACCGAGCTATTTTTATTTCAGATATTCATCTTGGGACCAAGGGTACACAAGCCAACCAACTCTGTAATTTCTTAAAATACAATGACTGTGATCAGCTCTATCTGGTTGGAGACATCATTGATGTCTGGAAACTGAAGCGCAAGGTTTACTGGCCACAGGAACACTCCAATGTGATTCGCCGCATTTTAACAATGGCCAAACGAGGTACCAAAGTACACTACATTTTAGGAAATCATGATGAAGCCCTCCGCAACTGGCTCAGTTTTGATATGAGGTTCGGCAATATAGAACTGACAAATGAATGTGTACATCAAAGTAGGAGAGGACAGCGATACTTGGTAATCCACGGAGATCTTTTTGATGGAATTGATTCCTTCAATACTTGGCTTTACGCATTAGGAGACCATGCCTACGATGTAGCGTTATTTCTTAATCGTTGGGTCAACATCATCCGCCGGTCAATTGGATTTGCGTATTGGCCTCTCAGCAGAACTCTAAAAGCCAAGGTGAAGCGGGCGACTAATTTTGTCTTCAAGTTCGAATCAAACGTTGCCACCTACTGTGAAAGGCAAGGATACGATGGTGTGATTTGTGGGCACATCCATACACCTGAAATTCGTCAAATTGGCAACGTGGTCTATATGAACGATGGTGACTGGGTGGAGTCGTGTACAGCGTTGGTAGAAACTCAAGATGGAGAGTTCAAAATTATTGATTTTCACCATCATGATGAAGATAGCATTCCCGAACCGATGATAAATCTTAAGAAGCAGGAAAAAGAAAAGAAAATGAGTCGAGAAGCCGTTCCTCAGTGAGGTTCGTTAAGCTATTCATTTTAAAAGAAAGGCATACACCCCATGCGTTTCGCTCTAGTGACCGATGCCTGGCATCCCCAGGTAAATGGAGTCGTCCATTCTCTATCAACAATGGTAGATATTGGCCAAGCCAAAAACCACGAGGTTCTTGTGATTCAACCGCAAGATTACCCAACTTTCCCACTTCCAAGTTATCCTGAAATACGTTTGGCAACAACGCCTTGGAAAATGATGAAGTCATTGAGAGAATTTTCTCCTGATGCAGTTCACATTGCTACCGAAGGTACATTGGGAATATTTGCTAGAATTTGGTTGAATCACCTGAAGATTCCGTTCACCACAAGCTACCACACCCGTTTCCCTGAGTATGTTCAAGAACGACTGCCTATCCCACTGTCCTGGGGATACAACTTTCTTAGGTGGTTTCATGGGGCTGCGGAAAGAGTGATGGTGCCAACGCCTACGATGGACCAGTTGCTTAATCAGCACAGGGTTCACCGAAAGACGGTCATCTGGAACAGAGGAGTCAATCACGAACTCTTCCGACCACGTTTTCAGGAAGATTTCTATGGACCGCGTCCTTATTGGCTCTGCACAGGCCGAGTAGCTGTTGAAAAAAATATTGAAGCTTTTCTCAGGCTTGATTTACCGGGCACTAAAATCATTGTGGGTGATGGCCCAGCTCGAGAATCAATGCAGAGAAAGTATTCGGAGGCTGTTTGGCTCGGTTACAAATTTGGAGAGGAATTGGCCAAAATCTATGCTGATAGTGATGTTTTTGTGTTTCCTTCTAAGACAGACACCTTTGGGAATGTGCTACTGGAGTCAATTGCTTCCGGGACACCAGTAGCAGCTTTCCCAGTTCCTGGTCCTCAAGATGTCCTAAAGCCAGGAGTGGATGGAGTCTTGTCAGAAAATCTGAAAGATGCCTGCCTCAGTGCTTTACGATTGGATAGAGATGTTGTTCATCGAAGCTCTATGGATTGGGACTGGGATGCCTGCTTCCAGACTTTTCTGTCCCATCTGGCTCCTATTGAAAGTAGTAAATTTGGGTATCAGTTTAACAAATTTGACTCCCCACCCATCTTGCCTACTTCAGACTAGTTGGTTGCAGTCCATTTCAGGAGAGGTTGACCCACTCGTACCTGTTGTCCAAATTGTAATTCAGAGAGAGGCTCAACATCTTTGTTGAATAGCAAAATTATTGTAGAGCCGTGTTCGAACCAGCCCATTTCCTGACCTTTGAGATAGTTGGATTGGCTAGGAATTTCATTCGGGCCCTGATAGCGAAGATTCAACAAAACATCTAGCGCATGCAGTCTCATGCTAGCAACCAATACTGCTGCAACGGGAACCATTAGAAAATCAACTGCTGCCGGAGTCTGTAAGTGCATAACGATTCTCTCATTCTTGCAGAAAAGCCGTTCCACACGCTTCAAGGCAATTGGGTTTACATTCCAAGTGTCGCCACTGATATAAGTCACATGTTTTAGCTGTACATCACAGGGAGCATGAAACCGATGGTACATGCTGGAGGTCAAGCGCAGCGTCAGATAATAGCCACCCTCCAACTTTTCATCCCAACCCCGGCTAAATGGACTCTCTCCTAGTAAGCTTTGTAGACTGTAGGGAAAGCCCTTAGCTTGGAAGATCTGATTCTCTTCAATTTTTCCTGAGCAGCCAACAATCGCATCACACGGAGAGGTTAGGATGTTTGGATTGGGATGAATCGGTCGCAGACCCGGTTTCAACTCCCTTGTGAAACATTCATGCAGGCTCTTGAAAGTCTTGGTATTGGATTCAGAAAGATCTAAATCGCTGAAGGTTTGCCAGAGCGCGATAGAACTTTTTACAATCCAGGGATGCTCTAGCTTACTCCACCAACCCATAAAACGAGTTAGGGTGATTCTGGGAATTCGATTAGTGAGCAAAAAATTAAGATCTTCCTGCTGAGCAAGCTGCTTAAGAAAATTTGTCAATGGTCCTTCATTTAGTTTGTAAAAATTTTAGTCAACACATCAACCCGGGAACCTCTTGGAAACCACTCTCATTAGTCTTGGCCTACTGGCTGCGCTTAGTCCTAAAATTTATCGTAGAATCCAACTATCCCGAGCAAAGCACAGATCATTAGCGGGTCATTCCCGAATTGCAAAATTCCTCACACGCCTACTGCCCGGTTATGCATTAGGTGAAGAGCTTTTCTTTATAGCAGATAAAGCCCCAGATGATGTGGCTGAGAAAAGGAGAAACGGGTTTAATGATCTGGCTCGAACACTACAAAAACATAAAAAAACACTGAGTTTAACCACAGAGACCAAGGAGTATCTGAGTGATTTGCAGTTCACATCAGTTTATCGAATTCCATTTGCATTCAGCCCCTACGCTAGAGAGCACCTCAAGGTTGGAAGTGTTGCAAAGTCGTTTAATGGTGTCATTCTGACAGACTTGGATGATTGCCAATTTTATGACCTGACAGGTTCCTATGGAGTAAATCTTTTTGGTTCTGATTTTTACAAACGTACTATGCAAAAAGGTCTAGAGGATGGTGTTTCTCTAGGGCCTGCGCTAGGGGTTTATCACCCGCATGTGGCCAGTAACGCGTCTCGACTCTGTAAAATCAGTGGCATGGATGAAGTTTCCTTTCACATGTCTGGGACAGAGGCTGTGATGCAAGCGGTCCGGCTCGCCCGTTACCATACTGGGCGCACGTATCTTGTTCGTTTCTGCGGAGCCTATCACGGGTGGTGGGAGGATGTTCAGCCAGGGCCTGGAAACCCACAGCCACCACATGAAACATATACTTTAGCCGATCTGAGCGAGCGCTCTCTGCAAGTATTGCGATCTCGTAAGAATATTGCCTGTGTTTTAGTAAATCCTTTACAGGCAATGCATCCTAATCGGAATGCTCCGGGAGATTCAACGCTGCTAGATGGCAGCCGCAAGGCGCAATATGATCGAACGTCCTACACATCATGGCTAAAGCAATTGAGAGAGGTATGCACCGAAAAAGGAATTGCTCTGATTTTTGATGAAGTATTTCTGGGTTTCAGGTTGGCTCCTGGCGGTGCACAAGAATATTTTGGGGTTCAAGCTGATCTCGTTACTTATGGAAAGACACTTGGCGGCGGGTATCCTGTTGGAGTAGTCTGTGGCAAACATGAATGGATGAAACGCTGGAAAGAGAATCGCCCTGCAGACATCTGCTTTGCTCGTGGAACTTTTAACGCGCATCCTGTGGTGATGTCGGCAATGAAAGCATTTCTGGATGAAATTCAAAAACCTGAGATCCAAGCTCTTTACGAGAGGCTGGACGAACGATGGAATCAACGCTGTGACAAATTCAATCACACCATGAGGGAGTTTGATTTCCCTATTCAGGCCACAAATATGTCCTCTGTTTGGACAATCAGCTATACTCAACCAGGACGCTATCACTGGCTACTCCAATTTTATCTGCGTGCCGAAGGACTGGCTCTCAGTTGGGTTGGTACGGGACGGCTGATTTTCAGTCTCAACTACGGAGAAACTGAATTCCAGGCGGTTCTGGACCGTTTCGTGGCAGCAGCAAAAAAAATGTCAGAGGATGGCTGGTGGTGGCAGAATCCGCAGCTAACACATCCCAGCATTCGCTTACAGATCCTACGTGAAACCCTAGGTTGGCCCGAAAAGACTATTGATTAGGAATTGGGTCAAGATCACCCATGTCCATTAAAGGATCTCGCTCAAAGCGTTCCCCTCGCAGTAGATGTAGAGGGGCTTTATGGTAGATGTAGACGTCATGAAAAGGGTCTGTGATGATTTTTGTCATCCAAACAAATCCAGTCTTGAGATCTTGTTGAATAAACAACTGAATTCCCCGAAACAAGACAGCAGCAATTCCCAGGTAGAGCCAGGCTGTACCGACTGCTTCTATGTAGCTTAGCCAATCATTGTGTTCTGGTAGAATTCCCAAAAAGCCTGCATTGAAGTAAATTGCCATTGGCAACAGCGCCCAAATACTGAGCAAAACTACTTTGCGCTTCAGGTTGTAGCCGACCTTGATTTCTTCCTTGTGTTCATGGGAAGCCTGGTTCACATGATCGTAGCTGTGGGGCTCGAAGAAGAAGTGCCCCGCCTGTCTTGTAGTCATGGAAAAAGTCCAAGCTACAATTGCTGACCAGACTGGGTTGATGAACAGCATCACATAAGAGCCCAGAAAAGATAGAGCACTAATAAGATGCAGGGATTGGTTAATTCGGCAGTGGTGATAAAAGCGATGGTCATCCCAACGCTGCTCGCGAAGAGTTATGAGAAACTGTTTCAAGTAAACCTCAGGGGTGATGGTTCGAACAATTATGGGTGAATTTCAGAATTCTCAATTCTGTGGCATTTGCAGCATTGAAAATGTGGTGCAGCCTTTTTGAGGAACAAGACCATCAATTAGCTTAAAGTGGCGGCCTTTGCGCCCAGGATGACTAACATGAGATAGGTCTGTTAAGACTCCTTGATTTACCAACTCCGAGAGAGTTCTGGAAACATACTCACGAGAACAAGAGAGTTCTGCTGAGGTTTTGGTCACAGGCAATTTAAATTCACCATTACTATCTACATATCTTAGACAGCAGAGAAGGATCTGCAGCCGCTTTGAAGCTCCGAGACGATCGG
>JACLAC010023783.1_pt1 | contig 20295 bp, 13 predicted proteins | sample 8027881 | NCBI WGS metagenome assembly JACLAC01 (sample SAMN15725517, study PRJNA655200) | protist metagenome | isolation source: fluorescence activated cell sorting (FACS) single amplified genomes of... | place: Spain: Blaines Bay Microbial Observatory, Mediterranean Sea | collected 2016-01-19 | reverse complement strand
ATGTTATTACATACCGATGAGTGTGTTCTCGATCGAATTTGGCGGACCTCATTCCGGATTCCTGATCTCGATGATTGATGCACTTGCATTCGGGGCGACTGCCGCGTTCTACTATTACGCTGGCGATGCGGCCGAAGAGAGTTGGACGTTATTTCTCTTCCTGCTGCTGACCGTGGCTGTGTGGTCAACATTAACGATGCTGTTCTTTCTTCTGGGTGAAGCTGAAAAACAGGCGCCGGTACCAATATAGTCTGCACCAGTGCCCGGCTGGGTGACATCCATTTTCGAAGTCAAACAATTGCTCCGAATCTCTTCAAGACCGGTCCTATTATTGATCGCCAGTGCAGCGACGACGTTGCCGTGCAACGTCTCCAACGCCGACGACGATTCATTCTTCGAGGCACAGATTCGCCCGCTGCTTATTGAGCGCTGCTACAAATGTCACAGCGGCAAAAAGACAAATGGGGGCTTGGCTCTCGACACGCGAAGGGCCTGGCAGAAGGGTGGCGAAAGTGGACCAGCGATCGTTCCCGGTAAGCCCGACGAAAGTCTGCTGATCCAGGCTATTAACTACCAATCGCTGGAAATGCCGCCACCGGAGGCAGGCGGAAAACTCAGCGACGCAGAAATCGCCGCACTCACGAAATGGGTCCGCCTTGGCGCATCGGATCCGCGTGAAGAAGTCGAGCAGCTTGGCGGCATGAGTCTGCAGGAGGCGAAATCATGGTGGGCATTCCAGGCATTGCCAGCGCCGGCAGGGCAGCCAGCTTCAATCGACGTGGATCGCTTGATCAGGACCGAACAGAAATCCCGTTCCCTGACTGCGAATGCTCGGGCAGACCGCCGAACGTTAATACGTCGAGCAACCTACGACCTGACAGGGTTGCCACCAACGCCGAACGAGGTGGAGCAGTTTCTTGCTGATGAATCCGACACCGCGTTTGCAACAGTCGTCGAAAGATTACTGAACTCGCCGCAGTACGGCGTAAAATGGGGACGGCACTGGCTGGACGTTGTTCGATACGCCGACACGGCCGGTGAAAACACAGATCGCCCGCTGCCTCACGCGTGGAGATACCGTAACTGGGTCTTTGACGCCTTCAATAACGACCTGCCGTTTGACCGGTTCATCCGTATGCAGCTGGCCGGTGACATATTGCATGCTGACGGCAGCCCACAGGAAATGAGTGAAGGAGTTATCGCGACCGGCTACCTGGCGATCGCCCGCCGCTTTGGCCATGACATCGACAAAGACATCCACCTGATGCACGAAGACGTGATCGACAATCTGGGGAAAAACTTTCTGGGTCTCAGCACCGGCTGTGCACGATGCCACGATCACAAGTACGACCCTCTCACGGCCGAGGACTACTACGCACTCTACGGCATCTTCAGCAGCACCCGTTTTTCTTTCCCCGGCTGCGAACCCAAAGGGCAGCCCCGTGATCTGGTTCCTTTGTTGTCGCAAAAACGGATCGATGAATTGACGCAGGCGTGGCAGCAAAGAAACGATGCAGCCGTGGCGGAAAAGAAACGGCGCGAGCAGTCTTTGACGGAACGCAGAAAACAACTGAAAGACCAGGCTGCGAAATCCTCCCGCCTACTGGCAGCATCAGCCGTGGGCGAAGGAGCCAGTGTTTCCTTCGCAGATACTGAGCAAGAATCATTGACTCGGTTGACAATGCGAAAGGGCGAAGTGCTGCAGTTGACCGTGTTCCCCAACGGTAGCCACGGTGCGGACAGCACGCTGGTGGATTTGAAAATCACTGATGTCAAAGATAACAATCGTCAGTGGAACGTGGCCGACGTGGTCCCAAACCTGCTCAGCGGTAATCCTCACCAGACAGACCATGATGCGGCGTGGTGTTTTCTGGAGGTGACCGACGGGCCGAAATTCCTGGCTGAAAAACAGGACGGCATCGACGGCCACGCCGCTCTGAGTGCATGGCGATTGGGGGATACACCGTCCGTCTTCGCGAATCGATCGGCACAACCGATCAGCGTATGGACGTCGTTGCCACCTGCGTCTTTCTTTATGCACCCTGGCCCACAACGGCCGGTAGCACTGGCATGGGTTTGCCCGGACGACGCAGTCATCAGCGTCAGTGGCCGAGTCATGGATGCTCATCCGTCCGGCGGAGACGGCGTCGCATTTCGACTGGAACATATTTCATCACACGAAACGGGCGCCGCGTTGATAGCGCTCGGCCAGTCGCTTCGTGCGTCGGACATCGTGGTCGAACCGTCTCCCGTGGTCCCTGTCGCGTACGGCGTCGCGGAAGGCACCGTGGGGGATGCCGCCCTGCACAAACGAGGTGACCCCGAACAACCCGGAAATCCAGTGCCACGCCGTTGGGTTTCGATTCTTGGTGGCGATGTAGTGCCGGAAGGTGCCGGCAGCGGTCGTCGGCAGCTCGGTGACTGGGTCGCCCAGCACCCGCTGACTGCCCGAGTCATGGTCAACCGCATCTGGCAGTGGCACTTCGGAAGCGGCCTGGTGACGACACCCAACGACTTCGGCTCGCGTGGTCAGCGCCCTTCACACCCGGAATTGCTGGACTACCTGGCCACTCAATTCATTGCCAGCGGTTACAGCGTGAAAGCAATGCACCGACTGATCATGACCACCGCGGCCTACCAGCGTAGCAGCGATGTAAGTGAATCGTCAGCCACGATGGACGCAGCGAACGAATTCCTGACGCGATTTGCGCGGCGCCGACTGAACGCTGAAGAAATCAGAGACAGTCTACTGGCGGCAGCAGGTCATCTGGACACAACCGTCGCTGAAGCTCATCCGTTTCCGGCTGAGAACACATGGGCGTTTACGCAGCATAACCCGTTCTCGGCCGTCTACGAGACAAACAGACGCAGTGCTTTCCTGATGGTCCAGCGACAGCGCAGAGATCCCTACCTGACGCTGTTTGACGGAGCGGACCCCAACGCCAGTACTCCGGTTCGTCAGCTGACGACCGTCCCGACTCAGGCTTTGTATTTCCTGAACGCCCCGTTTTTTCACGATCAGGCAGCAGGATTCGCGCAGCGAATTCTGACCGCAGACACGAATTCAGCTGTGTCCCACGAACTCAAGAATAAGCAGCGTATCGAGCGAGCGTTCCGTTTGCTTTATCAGCGCCAACCAACCGCCAGCGAATACACCGCCGCAACACAGTTTCTGGATCAGTACGCTGGCGACGTACAGGAAAAATGGGCCGCCTATGCACGGGTGCTGCTGGCGGCGAACGAGTTTCTTTATCTTGATTGAACGGGATATGACCGGATCACACAACGCGCCCGACCGACGATCAATGCTGCAGTCAGCGGTCGCCGGCTCCACGCTCTTTCCTGGAATCGTGCAGCAACTGCTGGCGGACAGCGGTGACCCGCTCGCAGCTCGGCAGCCACAGTTTCCCGGTCGAGCAAAGAACGTCATTTTTCTGTTCATGACGGGCGGCGTTTCGCATGTGGATACCTTCGATCCCAAGCCCGCACTGACTCGCGATCATGGCAAAGAAATCAAGGCCGATCATCCGGAGATCAAGGACCGCCCGGGATACGAACGAATCTTCCTGAAACGTCCTCAGTGGAATTTCAATCCGCATGGGCAATGCGGCACGGAAGTCAGCAGCCTGTTCCCGAATGTTGCCGAGTGTGTGGACGACATCACAATGATTCGGTCCATGCATACGTCTCATTCAAATCACTACAACGCGACTCTGGGCATGCACACCGGCTCATTTGCGTTTGCCCGGCCAAGTCTCGGTTCCTGGGTGAGTTACGGGCTGGGTACGATGAACCGAAATCTGCCTGGCTTCGTTGTCATCGCACCGAAACAGACATATGCGGGAAGTCAGGTTTACGCCAGTGACTTTCTGCCGGGAGCTCATCAGGGCACGGTCGTGGTTCCAGGCGCGACACCCGTGACAAATATCGCGCCGCGTGTACCGGCGGATCGTCAGAAAATGGAACTCGCGGCACTGCGGGCAATGAATGCAAAGCACCTGGATTCACGCGGCGGGGATGCCCTGCTGACCGCGCGAATGCGGTCCTTTGAGACTGCGTTCGGCATGCAGATGGCAGTTCCCGATGCATTCGATTTCGGACAGGAAACGGAAGCAACGCTATCGACCTATGGTCTACAGCGAAACCAGACAAGCGGATTCGGCTGGCAATGCCTTGCAGCTCGTCGACTTGTGGAACGTGGCGTGCGTTTTGTCGAACTGATTGATACCGGTTCGTCCGGTAACTGGGATGCTCACGGAGACATGATGTCCCACGTGTCACTGGCGAAAAACGTGGACCAGCCCATTGCCGGACTGCTGAAGGATCTGAAGCGAACCGGCATGCTGGAAGACACGCTGGTTGTCTGGACTACGGAGTTTGGTCGCACGCCGTTCAACAACACAGCCGACGCGAAAGGTCGTGAGCACCACCCGTGGGCGTTTACGTCATGGCTGGCCGGTGCCGGAGTCAAAGGAGGCATGGTCCACGGAGCCACTGACGAACACGGTCTGCGTTCTGTTGAACAGCCGGTTCACGTTCATGATTTCCACGCGACAATTCTGCATCTCATGGGTTTCGATCACGAACAGCTCACGTATCGTCACGCCGGCCGCGACTACCGACTCACAGATGTCGAAGGCCGCGTCGTCACAGATGTGCTGGCCTGAAACAAAGTTCAGGAGTGTTTGGGGAAAGCACGGCCGCTGACATGCGGTTCTTCTCCGGCCGAATATCCCCCCCCGACCCTCTCGTTGAGGAGCTACGTTATGCACGACCTGTTTGTTCAGGACGGTCATCTTCCACGCTGCGTGTGAGCCGCCCCGCTTCCTGAAACGCTTCGATGTCGTGCTGCAGTGACCGGGCAATACCTAACGCGAAGGCAAACCCGATGGCCCCCACGGCGCTGAGTATCTTCAGCGCGAACGTACTGTTGGCGTCAGCCACATTGTCGTTGGTCAGCAACAGCAGCATGATTCCGGCAGCCGGCACGCCGCCCGCAAGATACAGCAACCACGCTGATCGCTCTGACAAGTCGTGCAACTCTGCGTCGTCGCCGGTCGTTAGTACATCGCCCCGCAGCAGGGCCGGAAAGAACGACCGAACCGCCAGTACAGACAACAGGAAGCACGGATATGCGGCAGCGACCATCCCACAGATCAACAGCGACGCGAAAAAGTGAGCATACGACTGGGCGTCCAGCCCACCGGTGATGATGTGCAGACTGATCGGATAGGCCAGTCCTGCAACGACCCATTCCGTCACCCCCAGCAAAGCGGCAAAGCGTCCCAGTCTCAGTGCACGGCGTCGTGCACTTTCATCCGGAGCACCAACCTTTGACTCACGCCCTCGACGCAGAGCGTTGATCAGGGGACGGGCGAACCAAATACACAGCACTGCAGCCAGAGGAAATGCAATGGCATTAATTGCCAGCTGCACCTTCTGAAATGCCCCCCAGGCGTCGGGATGCTCTCTGATGATCCATTCATCATTGTATGTATAGTTGAAAACAGCTGCCAAAGCATTTGGCAGAATCGCGGCACAGATGGCGGCCGTGGCGGGCCATTTCAAGGCCCATCCCGCCAGCCCGGATTCACTTTGTTGAAGTAATCCGGCGACTCGTGGCTGAAGGCACAGACCAAGATCCTGAGCCAGTGCGTTTCCCGATTGGTATCGGTTATTGGGATCCGGTGCGAGGCACCTCTGCAAGACAGAAAGCAGACGCTGCTGCACAGGATCGGCCGAAGCCGGCGGCACAGGAAGTTCCGCACGGCGAAGAGCCGCCATCGATGGCAGTGTTTCACACCAGTTGCCTACGACCGCTTCATTATTGAACGGCCGTTGGCCCCAGGTTAGCTCCCACAACAGTACTCCCAACGAAAATACGTCAGCGCGACCGTCAAGATCCGTTGGCTGAGTCGCATGGCCGGGGTCACACGCGTCAAGTTGTTCGGGCGACATGTAGGCCAGACTGCCACCAAAATAAGCGGCCGGACCGGAACCTTCCAGCTCGGAACTGAAACTGATATTAAAGTCGGCCAGCTTTGCTGTGCCATTCGCATCCAGCAGTACATTCGCCGGCTTTACATCACGATGCAAAATGCCCTGACCATGAGCGTAATGCAGCGCTTGAGCCAGTTCTACGCCAAGCTGGCAGACGACCTGCGGCCATGGCTTCCGCGACATACCGTCCTTTAATGAAACGCTCTGCGAAGACAGGACACCCGTTGCTTCCAGAGCACTCGAAACGCACTCGGCAATAATCTGCCCCGACTTTGCATCTGAATTCCTTGCAGCTCGGACAACCGACTGCAGTGTTCCTCCGGCAGCGAACTGCATGTACAGCAAACGCAGATTCTGATCCGGTAAACGCGTCTGATCGTACACGCGGACAATGTTGGGGTGATCCAGCTGCGCCAGCGTCTGAGCTTCCGCGCCTTTGTCTGCAGAGACTTTGAGTGCCACCATGCGCTGCATGGACTCCTGACGGGCCAGAAACACGCTGCCGAACGCGCCGGAGCCCAGATTGGACATCAGATAAAAATCGTCAATGCGATCACCGGGCTCAAACGAATTGGTCAGCTGCTGGCCGGTGAGTGACATGCTGACCGTGGGCGAATGCAGCTTGAACACGCGAATGATCGCCTCGGACTGCTCTGGAAAGCGAGTCAGACAATCATTCACATCGACGGTTTCTCCCGCCGTTCTACGAACATGATATTCTTCATAGATGAGATCGACCGGCATTCCGTCCGGTTTGGCCAGATCCGGAAACTGTGCCTGATAGGATTCCAGAGACAGCTTTTCTCCGTCGCTGCCGTAACGATATTCCAGATCAACTTTGATAAGTTCGATCAATACCATCCGCCGCAGCGTTCCCTGGGGCTCCGGAAGATGGCCCCCCATGCCAGGCGGTTCGCCGGCCGCTTCCCACGCTTCCAGAAAACCCTCGACATGGACGGCCAGGAGTTCCCAGTCAGTTTCGGCCGTCTCCTGCTTTGACGGCGGGCGATCGTAAGTCTCGTCGTGGCTAGAATATTCATCCGCCATCATTGTTTCCAGGCCGTGTCCGAAAGTCACGATTCACAACAGTTGCGCAGAGCCACCGACATGATAGGAGGACAACTGGCAGGTGTTAACCGGGGCGACGTCACTCCGGACGCTCAGTCACGAATTGTGTTTTTTAAGCGCAGGATCGGACCGTTGTCCCATCCGGTAACCTGATTCAGCTCGGAACAGTGATGCCAGGAGACTTGACGGCCCAACTTCATCAGGCCCCACAGCTTTGCCTGACCGCCATAAGATGTCGCCCCGCGATCAGGAATGTATCTCTGAGCATACGGACGAAGACTTAGGCCACGACGATGGCGGTGCCGTGGACGCGTGACTAAGTCATGACTCCCCCCCCAAGTCCAACCGGGAACATCACCTTTGTAGCGTTTTGCAACGCTGCTGATTGATACAAACAGACACAATTCATCATGCTGCGTGTCGGTCCGGTTACGCGGAACTGCGCAATAGGTCGATCTGCAAGGTGTTGTCACCATTGGTTTTAAAAGGATTTTTCGGATATCGTCCGATTACTGCAGACTTTTGGCCGGAATTGACCCAGAATTTGCGTTACTGGCACTACTGCAGCCGAAAACGATTCAGACCGGTCGCGGTGCAAGATACAAACAGGGGCGGGCGGCCTCTGCCCTTCAGAATTCACGCGAAATTTTCCTATTCTACCGTTGGAGAACTCTTATGCAGTCACGTCGTCACACCGCAGCGTCCAGGAAGACACGACGCGGCTTCACCCTGATCGAGTTGCTGGTGGTGATTTCCATCATTGCAACTCTGATGTCTTTAATTCTGCCCGCTATTCAGAACGCTCGAGAAGCCGGCCGCAGAACTCAGTGTTTGAACAATATTCGCAATGTCACCGTCGCGACGCTGAACTTCGCATCGTCAAACAAGAGTCGGCTGCCAGCACTGGGATATTTTCCGGCAAATCCGGCTTCGACGGGACGAATTAACGGCCGCAGCTGGGCCGTCGAGTTGCTGCCCTTCCTGGACCAGCAGGGTACCTACGACCGCTGGAACAAAGATGTCGCGTTTGACGCAGCCCCTAATGGCGCACTCGCTCGGGATCTTTACATTGAGGCATATGCCTGCCCCAATGACGATTCTGCGTTCGTGACGCCAGGTGGATTGAGCTATGTGGCCAATGCTGGATTTGGTGACGCTGCCAACATTACGAATGACGGTGGTAACGTCCTGCACAGTTTTCTGCAGGAGCAGTTCAATTGGGATGGCGATAACGTCACGAATAACATTGCCGGATCGCCGCCTGTCAACGATCCCGACGACACTAAGATCACAAAGGCCACAGGCGTTTTCTGGGCAGAATTTGAGAGGAGTCCGAGTGATGGTCCGCTGCTGGGTTCACTGCTGGCTCAGACGCGCAACGCCAGTGCATCGATCGGCAAGATTTATGACGGCTCCGGCAATACCATCATGTTCGGCGAAAACATCAACGCTGTAGGCAACTCAACATGGGCTGATCCTCGGACACGAGCAGTCTCGTTCATGTATCCTCTGATTCCGGGCAATGTTACTTTTACGACCATGATCAATCCCACAGCAGCAATCGCCCTGGACGGCGGTGGTAACCGGTTGCCAGCGTATCCCAATGAAGCGAAGGCGGGACCAGACGGCAACGCCCCGTACCTGAATTCCAATCATCCGGGAATTGTGGTCATTTCCATGTGCGACGGCTCGGCCCGGACAATCAGTGAAAACATTGACGAACGAGTGTACCTGCAGCTGATCACTCCGGACGGAACTCGTCTGCGAACAATTCCTGGCAATAATCAGTTCCTTGCTGAAGAGCCGCTGAGTGCCGATTCGTTCTAAACGGGTTCTTCTTTAACATCCAAAGCCGTCCGGCCAGCAGGCCTGGCGGCTTTCTTTTTTGCGCGACCCGCCGGTGATTTGCCATGAGTCAGCAGTTTGAAGTCTGCGTCCGTACAGCCGTATCATCAGACATCGACGTCCTGACGGACTTCAATTGCCGACTGGCAGCGGAGACCGAAGATAAGCCACTGGACTTTAGCACCGTTCGGTCGGGCGTCACGCGGGGACTGTCGGTGGGGGACGAAGTTCGCTATTTCGTGGCCGACACCGGCGAACAGGTCGTCGGACAATTGATGCTGACACGTGAATGGAGCGACTGGCGGGACGGCTGGATCATCTGGCTGCAGAGCGTGTACGTCCTGGCAGACTATCGCGGGCAGGGCGTGTTTCGCCAGCTACTTGAACACGTCAAATCTCAAGTACAGTCTGACGCCGATATTGCCTGCCTGCGGCTGTATGTCGAGGAAGACAACGACGCCGCGAAATCAACGTACACTCGCCTGGGCTTTAAAGATACCGGTTACGACATCATGGAAATCGGGCCGCCACAATAACATTCGTCGATTGCGTAAGCATCGTGACAGGCACTCTCGGTTCTATGCACAGTAGAAGCAGGCCGGCCGCAAATTCGCCATTGTTCGGATGCTATTTACAGCACAGCCTGGATTCGTGACAGAAACTCTTCGTTCGTCGGAAACTTGGCCATTGTTTTTGTCAGCTGCTCCATCGCATCCACAGGACTCAGACTGATCAGACTGCGACGCAACATGGTTACGCCTTCCAGCGTTTCCGGAGCCAGGATCTTTTCTTCGCGACGCGTGCCTGACCGACTGATATCGATTGACGGCCAGATTCGTCGGTCTGCCAGATCACGGCTCAACTGCATTTCCATGTTCCCGGTCCCCTTGAACTCCTGGAAAATGGCTTCATCCATACCGTTGTTTGTATCGATCAACGCAGTACCACAGACTGTCAAAGAGCCACCTTCGTCAAATCGACGTGCGGTTCCAAACAGTTTTTTCGGAACATCCAGTGCCCGGATGTCCAGACCACCACGCCCGGTTCGGCCCGACGGATTCACCCATTTATTGAATGCTCGAGCGAGACGCGTGATACTGTCCAGCAGGATAAAGACGTCCTGGCCCTCTTCGGCCAGTCGCTTACCACGCTCAATGATCAGCTGAGCAATTCGCACATGACTTTCAACATCGTTGTCCAGTGACGAAGCAATCACTTCGCCCTCAACACTGCGCGACATTTCCGTGACTTCTTCAGGTCGCTCATCGATCAGCAGTACAATCAAATGCACTTCCGGATGATTTTTTGTGACCGAATTCGCAATATCCTGCAGCAGCATCGTCTTACCGGTTCTCGGTGGAGCCACCAGTAGTGCTCGCTGTCCCTTTCCAATCGGGCACAACAAGTCCATGACTCGCATCGTGATCGGAGTCGGTCCGACTTCCAGCTTAATCTGTTCAAATGGATTGATCGGCGTGAGCTCATCAAAGTTCTTGATGCTCTCGTATTCTTCAGGTGTGAAACCATCGATCAGTTCGACTTCCTGAAGCCTTGGTCCCTGGTTTCTGGTTCCCGCACCAACTTCGCCTTTAACCATCACGCCTTCACGAAGGCGATACTTTTCGACGACAGAACTTGAAACAAATGGATTAGCATCTTCCGCCGCGTAGTTCTTCTTGGGATCCCTCAGAAAGCCGTACCCCTTCGGGTGCATTTCCAGAATGCCTTCGAATGGACCTTCCACAACTTCGCCACTGAACTGGATCTGGCGACCGCGTCGCCGACCACTATTCGCTCCTCCGCCACCGCGACCACCACGTTCTCGCGAGGACTGCCGACCACGTCCTCCGCCATCACGACCGCGTCCGCCGCCATCGCGTCCACGTCCACGACCTCCGCGGCCACCTCGCCCTTCACCTCCGCCAGCGCGCGGATCGCCACCACCGGGAGCTCCACCCTGACCATCCTGTTTGGAGCCGCGTCTGCGTCTGCGTCTGCGACGACGTGGCCGATCACCCTCTTCACCACCTTCTGAGTCTCCCGACGCGCCACGACTGTTGCGGGAACCACCTTCGTCGTCATGGGCGTCCGAATTGCCGGTGTCACCACGACCGCCGGCATCGCTGCGGTCAGCAGGAACATCATCCATCAGATCCGCGCCATGGTCCTCAAACCTCGCGGCTCGAGCTTCTTCCATGACAGCGGCTGTGTCATCAACGGGCGGAGCTTTAGCCAAATCGTCTGCAAAGTCCTGTTCGACTGCAACCTTCTTTTTCTTCGCGGGGGCTTTCTTTCGTGCCACACGCTTTTTTGCAGGTTTCTTGGGAGGTGCGTCTTCTGCGACTCCGTCTCCAAAGGAATCGTCACCGCTTGCTGCTTCAATGGGAGCCTCATCCTCAGTCTTTTTGCGACGAGTCCGAGTCACTTTTTTTCGTGTCGCAGTAGCTTTGGTTTTGCGTGCTGGTGAAGCTTTTTCTTCAGCACTGGAGCTGCTTGTCGGCATAGGAAACCCTATTTTCCTGAACGAATAGAAACGTGGTGAAAGCGGCACTAAGCGCGAAAACGCCTGCCCACGTCATTGAAATTGACGGAACCCACAACATCTATGGACCATATGACGATGCAACTCGTGCCATACAGTGAATGTTGTTGATCCGCGAACGGTCAGTAACCAGCGAGCCTGTCTTGCAGGCGATAAACGAACCCTTTCGGGCAGGCCAAGGGATTCATGCCTCTCGACAAAACATCACCGAGAAACCAGTTTGCAGAGGCAAACGGGAAGACAGTCGCATCCCTTAAATGCACAATCTCACGAAACCATCCCCTGGACGTGTCACAAGGACACACCATCGTCCTCGAGACAACCGGAATTAAGACGCCGGTCGCGCCTGTGGGGGACTTCGTCAGTTGTTGGAGCTGCCAGAGGGAGCTCCGAGAATACGCGAAGATTTTACTTATGTGGCGGCTGAGAGTGCGGGTGACCCGCCATCAGCAGCAACTCCTTCGTTTAGTATTAACTTAACGGTTTGCTGTGTCAATCGATCTCTACTATATCTGGACACACATTTTGCAGGGATTGTTGATCTTTTTGACCTGGCAGTCGGCGGCCCTGCAGAAAACCAACCCACGATCACCCGATCTGATCTCAAAACGTCCCATGTTTGCGATTAGTTTTCTGTCGTTTGTTATTCCCGACACGGCTTAGTTGTAACGCTGCCCCGCCAACTCGTCGACCTTGATCGCATGCCGGATCCGCGTGTATTTCAGGGGACTCTGTTTAAAGCGAACCCGATTATCCTCAGAATTGAACAGGTATAACCGATCATCGAAAAACGCACCAAACCTGATCTTACCTGCCACCGCACGGTCGTCAGTCAGCAGTTCAATGGGATCGCAGCCCAGGTTCTGCGGAGCGTAATCCGACGGAGCTTTCAGAAATAATTTCTGTGATTCTTTGGTGCTGAAGAAATACGTAACGCCACGGTATGTCGTCGTCAAGTTTTGATGCCCGGAGACCCATTCGCGGTCTCTCGACAGACGTACCGGGCAGAATCCTTCAAGGCCGATGATCTTCGTGTTCCTGACAATCTGTGGAACAGCAGACGTTGCTCCTCGTGCGGAAACCCCCCGTAAAAGCGACATATACGCCAGAACCGACTTGAATCCGACATTCAGTGTCTCAGTTGTTCCGTCACGATAAACGACCACATCACGAGGAATCGAAGACGCACCAAATTGTGCCGCCAGGGCAGGGTCCCGTGATACATCAATCTCCACCGCAGCCAGTCCCGAGCGAAGTTGTTGCTGCACTTCACGATTTGAAAACACCTGCGAACTCATCTGTCTGCAGGGACCACAGTACGATGCATGAAAATGGATCAGCAAAGGTAGATCGTGCTTCTCTGCCGCAGCGCGAGCGGTTTCGTATGTGTCGTACCAGCCATCACTCGCCAGGGACAATGGTGGCGCTGTGAAAAGAAATGATGCAGCAAGTGAAACGGCGATTCGGTTCGGCATTATGACTTCCGTGTGTCATGCGACGGAGTGTGCCAGCGACCATCAGTTTTCTGAAGAGCGGGGCCTGCATTTGTGTGTATCGGTCATTTGACAGAATCGAGTCGTTGCGCATGACGACCGGATTCAGGCTTTCTGTACAGAAACAGCAGACATCGCCGGAATGTGTAAAAGGGCGTGTCTGTACCGATCGTAACGATTAGAGCACTTCACGAAAATACGGGGCTCCGGGGAAGCACACCGACCACGCCGGAACCCGTTTGCCGCGGCCACAAAGCAGCGTCGCCTGCCGCAGAAAACGGACACTGTCCGCGAAGGCTCAATTTTCCGGAACTGCTCGTCCGACGGACTGCAGCATCCCAGACGCCTTGTGAAGCGTTTCCCGATATTCGTCTTCAGGGTCGGAATCCGCCACGATTCCGCCGCCCACCGGAAACTGCACGACGCCCTGCTTCAACGTGAACGTACGGATCAGAATGCTGCTGTCAAAGTCACCGTTCGGCCCCAGATAGAACATGTTCCCACAGTAAGCGCCACGTGCCGCGGGTTCGAGTGCCGCGATAATTTCCATCGCTCGGATCTTAGGAGCACCGGTAATCGAACCACCGGGAATCGCTGCCGCACACAGGTGCCAGACGTCAAGACCAGGCTGCAGTTCACCAACAATCGTGGACACCAGGTGCTGCACCGTTTCGAACACTTCGATTTCGCATAACCCTGTCACCCTGACAGACCCCGGCCGACACACACGAGACAGATCGTTCCGCAACAGATCCACGATCATTACGTTTTCTGCCCGATCTTTTTCGCTGGCGAACAGCTCGTTTCCGGTGTACAGATCGGCGATGGGTGAACGATGGCGACGGCGCGTTCCCTTGATCGGCCGGGATTCCACGAAACGACCTTCACTTACTTTCAGAAAACGTTCTGGTGAGGCACTGACGACCGCAAAGTCGTCGTACTGAAAAAGGCCGCAAAACGGCGCTGGATTGTGCTGTTTCACTCGGCAGTAAAGATCGAAGACAGAATTCGTCCAGGGTGTCGTCAACTGTTGAGACAGATTCGCCTGAAAGATGTCGCCCGCGCGAATGTACTCGATGACGCGCTCGACGGCTGACACATACTGCGTCGCAGAAAAACTGGATAAAACAGCCGGACAATCTTCGAGCGGATACTTTGGGGACAAGTCGCAGCGAGCGGCGCCAACCTGACTGCGGTCAGCCTCTTGCGATTCACTGCCAAGTTTCGCCAGTACCCATTCCATCCGCTGTCGCTGACGGGTATCCGGAACGCCCACGCCTTCGACCTGCAGCACACAAAGCTGTACGGAATTTTCCGCGTGGTCCCAGACTATGGCCCAGTCAAACAGCCCGGCCGCGAGTGCCGGCGTTGAAAACTCGTCAACGGACGCTCTCGGAATAACTTCGAACGCGTGACCGAGTTCGTACGACATCAACCCGGCAATGCCGCCGCAAAATGGAGGAGCATTTTCCAGATCAATGACGGGAAGACGAGTGGTCCACTCACGCAGCTTCCTGAATGGGGCATCTCCGTGATCGCAGCGATCCAGTCGACAGACGTCGACGGGATCAGCCGTTAGAATCGTATACCGCGCATCCTGATGTCGTCCCGGTACTGCACTGTCGAAGACGACAAGGAACGACTGATCGGCAAAGCGTCTGACCGTTGCAGTAACGTCGAGATGATCTGCCAGTTTCTTGATGTGAAGAGAATTAGACACGACTGAAGCTAAAAAGAACAAACATACCGATCAGAAAAAGTGATGTGTTCGACCATCCGGGGTAGTGTCAAAAAAAATGATGGTAGCGACAGTGGCTCCGTCAGTCAGCCGGATTTCACAGGAAGAATCCGTCCTGAAACTTCTAATAACCGTCGCGCATGACGTGATGTGTCCATGATTTCACCCAATTTCGTCCACGTTGCCTTCGTCAGCCCCGCTATCATGCCGCACGGAGGACGCTCCAGGAAGATTTCCGAGCAGCCCCCAGTTCAATTCCTCATCCTGAGTATACTGTTTGCCCAGGAATCGAGCGATTTCGGCACGGGCCAGTTCGTACCCCAGATAGAACGCATGACGTGAGTCAACGCCCGTGTTGACTTTTAATGCCGACCCAAAAACTTCAAACGCACCATCACCGTGCCAGTGGCCAGTGTTATTCATCAGATGCAATTCTGATGGAGTGGCAAAAATCCGGAAATTCGGATCGGTCAATGCGGCCGCAAGCGCGCTGAGAGAGTCCTCGGATTCTGACTTGAGTTTCGCATCCCTCAGCATCACCAGCGAAGAATCAATATGTTTCGGAATCACCGTGTTGCGCACGGAATGAGCGATCAGACGGCGTGCAGCGTCAAATTCGGCGACCGACGTTCGACACCAGTTGATGACCTGAGTCGTCAGAACACTCGTAATACCGAGCTCTTCGCAAACCGCGGCCAGCAACATGTTCACGCCAGCCGAATCAACCTCGGTCAGTTCCGTAACATTCCCGACGCCCATCATCAGGGGAACCTCGGGATATTTTTTCCGGGCATCCATGTAGCGCCGCAACGACGCGGTAAATCCCATTCCAATGGGTTCAATAATCGGGTCGATTCGAAACGGAACATTCGTGCGGGCAAGCCGTTCGATCACCTGATCCAGCGAGCCTGTGTCTGACGGTGTGTCCGGAATTGCAACGACTTCGACACCAAAGTCCGTCACCCAGTCAATATTCGAGTGATTGCAGCTGAGAATTAATTCTGCACCGGCTGCGACCGCCGACTCCACCTCCTGACGGTCAAAGCTGTCGATCGATACTCGCAGATTCTCGTCGCGCAGTGCCTGCACAATTTCGCCGACGGAGCGACATCTTTCGCCCGGCACGCAACCCACGTCAATCAAATCAGCCCCGTCTGCCGTCATTGCCTTCGCTTCCGCCACAACATCTTCCACAGGCAGTCGCGTGGCATGATTGATTTCAGCAATAATGTCGATGGAATAATCGTTCAGACAAACTTCCTTTTTCCGTCCAAGGCCAAAGTGTTGAGCCAGTTCACGGTGATCCTTCGGCCCACGCTCAAAGAGCACGCCGAACTGCTGTTGGAGTCTCATCAAATCGCCCTGACACCAGCCAGGCAGGACAACGCGGTCAACGCCGGCCGGGACATGAAGCCGTTTCAACAGCAGGTTGACGTGCAATAATGCCGCCACCTGAATTCCGGGTACCGCAATTTCGTAACGAAACCCAAGTTCACGCGACAGCTCAGCAACCGTCTCGCGCAAACCGGTTTCGGCCAGACGCCCGGTGACGAAAAGGATGGTCGTATTCCTGAAGTCTGATGATCGATCTTCGGTCACCGTACCGCGCCACCATTGACGTTTATGACTTGCCCCGTGATGTATGCGGCGTCCTGACTGAGTAGAAATCGGGCCATATTGGCGATGTCCTGCGGCAGGCCCCATCGCTGCAAAGGTGTCTCATCAAAGACCCGCTGCTGCCAGTACTCACTGGCGCCGTCACCCCAGGCGGTCCTGATCCAGCCCGGAGCAATACAGTTGACGCGCACCTCAGGAGCCAGGCTCAGAGACAACGAACGAGTAAACCCCATGATGGCATTCTTGCTGGCCGCAAACATTTCTCCACTGTCACCTTCCATCCCTCGATCAGACTGATCCCAGCCGATGTTCAGAATACAGCCATTTCCCTGTTCGCGAAAACGATGGCCGAATGTCCGTGACATGGTAATCGTCCCGGTGACATCAACGTCCAGCAGCGTCCTCAGCTTGGTCTCGTAGTCGGCTTCTTTCATCTCACCTGTCAGCAGATCCGCACCAGCGTTGTTAACAATGGCATCAATGCGCCCACAGGAAAAACACTGTTCCTCAAACTGACTGAGGGACGCAGAGTCCGAAACGTCAACTGCCAGTACGGTCGCCGCACGGCCCAGTTTCCGGATATCTGCGGCCGTCGCCTCCGCGCCATTCTGCGAAGTGCGAAAGCTGATCACGACATCAGCCCCGGCACGCGCGCATTCAAGCGCAATCGCTCGTCCAATTCCACTGGACGAACCAGTCACGACAATTCTTTTCCCGACTAATTCTGCAAACGCCATATGAACAGATTAACGGGCACAACGAACAAAAGCACCCGTCCGGCGCTGTGGTCTCAGGCGAAGGAACGACTTCAGGCAGTCACGGTGCGAACTCCGGCAGCGAATTCAGTAACTGCCGCCCTCACGTGCTGCTGCTCTTTGTGGTTGTGACAAATGCAGATCGCTGCTTGACAAATACGACACCGTAGACAGCTGCAGCCACGATCATCACGACAAAGCACGTTGGCCGCAGCACGTGACTGCCCCATTGGTGAAGAATGCTGCCGCCCAGCGGAGCACCGATCGACAGGCCGACGGCATGGCACAGCAAATAGGCTCCCATGTATCGGCCTCGCATCTGTGCAGGTGCAAAATCTGCCACCAGAGACTGCTTAAACGCCGCCTGGAATACTTCGCCCATTGCCCAGACGGCGATCGTAATCAGAAACATGGGACCGGTCACGGCAAATGTCGTCAGACCAAAACCAGCGGCCAGCAGCAGTTCAGCGGCCAGAATCACCCCGACTCGTTCAAAACGATTCAGCACATGCGTAACAGGCAACTGACATAATACGATCAAAATGCCATTCGTCGAAAGCAGCTGACCAATATCACGTTTCGAAATTTCAAGCTGGTTCATATGGATTGGCAGCGTCGAAAAGGCCTGCATGAAAACAAGACTGGTCAGAAACGTTGCCAGCGCGACAACCAGAAAAGTTGTGTTTCGCAGAATGTGCTGTACCGCATCCAGCAGACTAATGTCAGACGTCTGTAATTCCGTGCGACAGCCGTGTGTCAGTCTTGGGTGTGTTTCTCTGATGAACAGAGGAATGATCAGAACAAAGACCGCTGTCGTCGGCTGCATCGCCCCAGAACAGCAGTTTGAATGAAAACTGTGCAAGAAGCCCACCGACCGGAGCCGCAAAGGCGAAACCAAGATTGAACGCGATGCACATCAGGCCGAATGCCAGAGGGCGTTCCGCCGCGTTGACAAGATCGCTGACCATTGCAGACGCCGCTGACCGATACATTTCAATCCCCAGCGAAAATACGAAGATCAGCCCCAGAAAACCCCAGCGATCTCTGACCACTCACAGCAAGACCAAAGCTGCCGCTCCACCGAACAGAGCGAACACCATGACGGGCTTTCGACCAAACCGGTCGGCCAGCTGTCCGCCAGCCAGTGAGGAAATAATTGATCCCAGCACGAAGACGCCGAAGCAGTTGGCCGCGTACGCAATGCCACACCCCAGCTACTCGCTGACATAAATCGTCAGAAAGACAAAGACGAACGCCCCTGCTCGGTTTATGAAAGAACCAAGGCACAGCAGTCGCACTGGCACAGGCAAGTCGACGTAGGACCGAAACGTACGCCGGACGGCGGAAATGCCAGTGCTCACAGTCGTTGCTTTCGCAGGGGGAAAATCAGATTTGCCAGCTTAGGCGACCCGACACGCCAACAGTGAAGAAGGCGCGCAACTGTCTACAGATTGCTGGCAATTTTGCACTGATTCCGGAGCAATCGCGGGACATTCGGAACAGATGCACGCCCTTTGCATAAATTCATCGTCTGCTTTGGCAATGTCTGCAGAATGCACTGCCGACGGCACCGCAGCGACTTTGCCGACAGCTGCAATGGACCAGGTTCACGCCATCGGTCACGTCCGTGCGCTTCCGCCAAAACGACGTCATGCGCAGGAAGTCAGTCAGCATGTCCCACTTCTTTCGATCCGGACCATACGCATAGTCCTTCACCCGATCGTCGTCGCTGGATGAGAAGACGAGGACTGCCAGTGGCAACCCATCAATCGTCTGTCTGTGATACCCGGTGCAGATTACGAATTCGACCTGCACATCATCCTCCGCTTCCAGAACACAGCATGCAGCTGAAAAGGCAGTCAGCACCAACACGACGGGAGCACTGGTGTCGGTGACATGAACGCCAGCTTGCTGCGCACGAGGATTGTAGATTCCGATGGCGTGAATGCTGTGGGGTGCTGACACAGGATACCGAAAACGTCGTTCGACCTCGGCCATCCGGCGAGAAAGCATTTTTGCTTTCTTCGTTTTCCCCGCATCAATGAAGTCGGTGTGCGGGCGCCGCAGGTTCAACAGCTTTTGATAGACACGAGCCAACGGAGTTCCGTTAACTGGTGTCGCCGGTTTGCCTGAGGCCGGCATTACGTTTGTTCGATACCGCAGACCTTTCGGCGTCGGTCGTATCGGCATTCCGGCAAAACTTATCGATGGCACATATCCGGACCTATCTGTCTCCACGGCTTCAGGCTGTGATTCACTGATAAGACCAGACAGACTGAAAGGACTCCAGCGACGATCAGCACAGTCGTCTGATTCAAGATAGTCCTCCCTCACGGAAAAACGGCAGGGCGCCAACCATACAGCAGTGTTGGTCCGTGCCATATCGTTCAGTCCGTTTTCGGAACTTTCGTGATCCACCTGTCGACGTTCTGTTCCAGAACATCCAGTGGCACGGCTCCGTCGCGGAGCACAATGTCATGGAAATCCCTGATGTTGAACGCGCGACCCAGCTCACGTTCTGCCCGGGCCCGCAGCTCTCTGATTTTGAGCTCCCCAATCTTATAGGCCAGTGCCTGACCGGGCCACGCGATGTAACGATCGACTTCGTTTTCGATATCCAGCAATGACTTGGCTGTGTTGGCCACAAAGAAATCGATGGCGTCCTGGCGACTCCACTTCAGGCTGTGCATCCCCGTATCCACAACCAGCCGCACAGCGCGCCACATTTCGTAGGTCAGCTGCCCAAACTTGGAATACGGGTCCTGGTACAACCCCAGTTCCTCGCCCAGCTTCTCGCTATACAGTCCCCACCCTTCAATGAAGGCCGTGTAACCACCGTAGCGGCGAAATTCCGGTGTATTGTCCAGCTCCATAGCCAGGGCAATCTGAAAATGGTGGCCGGGAACAGACTCATGAAGTGACAGCGCTTCGATTTCGAACTTTGGCCGATCCTGGGGACGGTACAGATTGACATAATACCCCCCCGGGCGACTGCCGTCCGCAGAGGGTCTTTGGTAGTAGGCCGTTGTCGTATCCGGAGCCATCTGAGCGGGAATGGGAACAATCTCGTACGCAGCTTTCGGAACACGTTTGAACAGCCGGTGTAATTCCGGATCGATACGCTGACAACAGTCTTTGTATGCCTGCAGCAGATCGTTGGGGTCTGTATAAAAGAACTGCGGGTCAGATCGCAGATATGTCAGGAATTCCTGAAACGAACCATCGAAACGCACCTGC
>JACLAC010015458.1_pt1 | contig 20305 bp, 15 predicted proteins | sample 8027881 | NCBI WGS metagenome assembly JACLAC01 (sample SAMN15725517, study PRJNA655200) | protist metagenome | isolation source: fluorescence activated cell sorting (FACS) single amplified genomes of... | place: Spain: Blaines Bay Microbial Observatory, Mediterranean Sea | collected 2016-01-19 | reverse complement strand
CTCTATTCGTCCTCGCAGTCGAATTGGCGCTTGAAGTACGCGTTGTCGGAGTTACTAGAAATCGCGTGCGTTCGCGCCCCATAGGCTATTATCGTACTCGGACTTCTCGCGTTTGCTGAAACCGAGTCCACTAGATGGATTGGTAGCGACACTATTACTTGTACTTCTTAGACCTCGATGACTAGCGTGAGACTGCCGCTTGTCAGGCCAGTCTCTCCCTCTTGCGCTTTTGCTTCTCCTATTTCATGACCTGGATGGAGTTAGCACCTGCGCTCTACATCGCGTGCGCACTCTTCGCTGGAGACAGCGCTGTGTCCAGCGCGTCCCGCGCGGAGGAGGCGAGAGATGAGGCCAGCGCGCGGAGGAGAGCTGCGGTGGTGGGCACGTCTTCATCGCTGGCGGCGTCGTTTGGGTGTGAGTGTGAGTGTGAGTCGAGTTCAGCTCCCTCGATGAGCCGCTCAGCACCGCCACCGTACACACCGGTTAGATCAGAGAAGTCCTTCACGGCACCTTCCGGCAGCCGCTCTTCGACTCCCCGCAGACTTCTACTCCTTGCTCCAACATCATCGTCATCGTCATCTTCATCATCGTCGTCATCATCGTTGTCATCGTCGACACCGTCTCCACCGTAGTACTCATCGTCTGAGTCGTCGTAGTACTCACCTGAACCTGAGCCGTCCACTCAGTCTTTCATCGTAAACGACTTTACGTGATCGTCGTTGTACTGCGTCCACACGTTGTACGCTAGCTGCACTGCGTGACACGTGTAAAACATATCCACATCATTATACAAACACCGCGTCGGTGGCCACGTCAGGCAAGGGTGAGAACTTCTGTGTGAGCTTGTTGGGCTCGCGCTTGAGAAACCGGATGGGCGGCTCGTTACTGGAGTGGATGATCACGTCATTCAATTTATTATGTGACATACATTCAACGTATGTATTAGTAGTCGTAAAAAAATAATCTGATCACAATTAAATTGTGATTGTATATTGGATGAAGTGCTACATGTATAAGTTTGTGTAAAAGTAATTCAAATGTTAGAACAATCAAGGTGTAGGCGCGATTGAAGAGATGTAAAAATTCTTGTTACCATGCACATGCTATTGTCAATTCGTTCGTCGAACTGAAATCGAATCTGATTTTAGTATTTTACACAACAAGAAGAATGTCAATAGAAGTAAGCGGATAGTACAAACATGCAACTCGAACTCGGATTGATGATTTTTAATCTTTTGATAGAATTACGCGGTATTAAGCGCTACTCGACGAATATCATGATCAATAAAAAGTGGTCAAAAGAGGCAAATAAAGAGCGGATTACAAAAATACAAATCTTGCATTGTTAATATTCATGCTTTCGAAATTATTGTGGAGGAAATACGTCATAGATTTAGATGAAGATGAAGCGACTCACGTTAAAATCAATAGAAGTGATAGAGAGTTCGATGACCGACAGAAGGGCATAACTAAAATGTTCTGTAATCAGTTCATGAACATAACTAATGAAATAGTAGCGATAACACAAGCTCTCACTCCAGCGCCACCATCGGCACGCGGTGAGACGGGTCGCTCATCATCGCCTTGAAATCGCCTGCGCCTGCGCCTTCTGCACCTGCTGCGCCGTGTTGTGCATGCGCTCCGTGCGTGAAGTGGTTGTGGCTGGTGTTGTGGGTCAGAAACGCGCGGATCTCGCTCTCGTCGTCGGAGTTTGGCATAGGCACGTTTGAGTCGAACCAGTTGACGTAGATAGAGTGGACGATGGCGCAGCTGGAGTAAAAAAAAATGAATTTAATCAATTTTTATACGTTCTTTGAGTCATATGTTGGACATGTTAAAAGTCCATCCGTGATGAAACTGCTATACCTATATAATATACAGATTTAGAAATTTACAAATGCCATACAGATGATAGCTCACCGACGCAGTATCCGCAGCTGCCGCCGCAGACAGCTCTACTGGTTGTGCTGGTTGATCAGCACGCTCACGCGTCCCACAACGTTACGCCGTCAGTATCGCTGTTTCAGCCTGTACCACCCGTCGCTCATAAACGTGTAACGGAAGAGCTTGCCCATCCGTTCGAAGAAACCCAGCTTCTTGTCTTTCAGCACGGCCATCATCTTCTTGCGTCACCGCCCTGGGCCGAGACGCTCCTTCACGGTTTTGCCCTTCCCACCCTTCTTCAACTTCTTCTACGTGTAGTATCCTTTCAGCTTTGTCGCACTGCCCTTCTGCAGTGACACCTCGCTGGCCCTACTAGGGCGCGCGGTACAACGTCTCCGGTCGGTCATCGACCGGATACGCATTGAAAAACGCGAACGCCCGGTAGTGCGCGGGGAAGGTGCGCGCAAAGTCGAAGAACATCTACGGTGGAACTAGGAGAAAGAAGAGGAAAAGCGAGATCCCGCAGTGGCAGAGGAGCTTGCTCAGCGATACGGCTGCTCGTGTCACGGCCTTGTTGACAGTGCCGTCGTCACCAGCGCCAGCGCCGCGCAGCCGCGCTCCGACCAGGCCGGCGCCGCGCGTGCGCAGCGCACCTCTGCCGCTCCGATTGATGTTGGCGGAGCTGCTGCTGCTGCTCGAGCTCGACGAACCGCCCGCACCTGTACCCGCTCGCACAGCTGCCGCGTAGCGCTCGGCGTCCACGCCGCCGTCTTCTGTGATGTCAAAAGCCTCGAACACCTGCTTCCCGCCTGAGCGCGACGCGTAGGTACCGAGCGCGCCACTACCCCGACCTTGTTCGCCTGACGAGGAGGATGCCGAGCGCCCCACAGTGCGACCTCGTTCGTCTACGTGCTCGTAATCCGCGTCGTTGCCTCCCACATCCGAGTCCATGTCAGAGACGTCCGACAAATCGGCCGGGTCTTCGCGCAGGTCGACTGGCGGCGGCCCACTTGCGGGGCTGGAGATATGCATGCCGCGCATCTTTGTTTACTCTTAATTTTTATTTATTTTCTCTTTCTACTTTATCACTATATTCTAATATGATCTTACAAATACTTTAAATTTTTAGTAAACAATAAAGACGTAGCAATAGTAATATACTATAATGGTGTTAATATGTTTTATATAGCACCCAGACACTACAATAGTATTAAAAAGGAAGTCTTCGACGAGTTCCCACAAAAACAAATCCTGATCCTGAATTAATTCTTCTTCTTCTTCGTTTTGCCGACCGCAAGTGGTTACCACCTCTAAGACTATCGGCTCTAGTTATTCTGGTTATTCTGGTTATTCTGTTATACTGAACTTGACAGTCGATCTTATCGCTGTTCGTTCAGTTTCTTTCACAACTTTTCTTTTATACGTAGTAGACGTAGGTCTTTGTCTCTACCACTTTCTCTTACAGTCATCTTTTCTTTCAGTGTTATAGCCATTTGTGTTTTCTTTTCTCGAAGTCATCCACTACACGAATCACCGAAGTGTTAGACGTGTTTTTGATTTTGATATTTAGTGATTTACAGTATTTTGAATTTCATGATGACGAAGATTGATATAACACGAAAGCGACCTAGTGCTAACGTGTGCGCGAAAGATAAGAGAAAGTCTAAGCTAAGTAAACTAAAAACTCTCTACTTTTTTCGTATATAGTACTTTTGTATTATACAAAAGTACTATATACAATGTATATAGTACATGTATCATGTAATAAAAAATCATGTACTATATACAATGTATATAGTACATGATTTTTTATTTCATGCTTAACAATATTACATATACCATTGGTTTCTATACGTTAACACAACAAACTATCACGGCTTCTTAGCTAAACAATCTTGAATTTTGGCTTTGCTATTTTTACTTCACTTACTACACGTATATTACGAGTCAAAGTCATCAATGAATAAATAATAATCACGATCCTTAGACAGCAGCATATCCTCTGACTCTGGGCATGCTTGCCCTAAATGAGACACCAACAAGTTGCTCACTGCGACCGCCATGTTTTACCGCGTGCTTGACTAGCTTCCGCACCCAGCACGAATTGATACTGCAGCACGTCGGATTAAAATCGCAGAACCAGAAACAGACGCAGCTGGCGCAATTACAACAACACATACTGAAGCTTGCGTACTTGCCGAAAATATCCTGAAACAAGCAAATACGGTTGACAAGGTAGGCAGCAACGTACGTCACACCTAGCACTTTAACAGCAATATCTGCGCTACTAGAAGAACCAGTTGGGTAGACATAAGGAACTTCGACGCCTTGAATTTTAATCGTTCCATGCATATACCAGATTTTGCCACCACTAAGGGCCTCAGCAACGAGCGGGATGAAGAAGGCCTTGAACAGATAGTTCACGATGAACGACGTAGCTTTCACGATGCCGCGGTTATTACTATTTTTTTTTCCCTCCCAGGCCGGCTCGATGTAGTCGTCATACAGCTTGTCGACTTCGCAGCACGGCACGCAGCACCAGGAGAACGTTGCGCCGTCACATTCCGGGCAGCAGTCCGGTGCGAATGCATCGGGATTCATCGGCTTTTGCTTGCTGTTCGTGGGCGCCATCATCACCACCGGCTGCGCCTGCGGCTGCGTGTAGAACGAGGGTGTAGCAATAGATGACATGATTTTACTCCTCAGAAAATAAGTTTTTTCCTCTTCTGAATCTGATCCTGCTTCTACTTGATGTAGATCTAGATTGGTTGTTTCTACAACTTGATGATGGTGCTCTGCCTAAGCCTAAGTCGGAACTTATCCTCTTTATACACTCACTATACTAAATTCTAATTTAATGCCAAAGCGTTAAAAAACGGAGTGGTATAATTAGTGATGATGCCTCCAGTGTGAAAGAAAGTGAATGAGAATAAAATGTGAACGGTATCAAAATTTATTTTCAAGATGGTGCGAATCAGTAAGTATTCTCCTGAAAACTATTTCTTATAGTGAAAAGATAACATAAAGATCAAGAGAAAGTATGAATGAGAATGTAAGCGAGTTGTAGTTATAAATAAAGCCCGAGTAGATTCAAAAAAATCGTATATAGAAGATAAATCGAGTGATCGTGGCGCTCAACAAGATTGCAAGGATATGAGCTTCCCACTCAAGTTAATAGATGAATCTAGAAGATGAAGATCGCACAAGCGAGGCTGTTGTGATAATTTCATTCATGCGTTACCAAAATTTCGAAATAGCGATTCAAACGATCATATCGAGGAACAAATGCACTTTCAATTGATGAATCTCGTCAGTAGACGCTGAGTCTAAATAGTGTCCTTTGGCGTTGCTGAGCGTTTTTATGCTTACCACTAGAGGTGTGGGTCGCGCAGGCACTTGTTCAAATACATGGTGTGGCCCTGCAACTTGTACCAGTTGGAGTTGAGTCTCAGTGGCCCTGCAGCTTGTAGCAGGTGGAGTTTCAGATTTCTATTTTGAGTATCTAAGTCAGCCCCCTCGTACAGCTCCAGCCGCGGGTTGGAGCCGTCACTACCTACTAACTGTAAGGGTTCACGTAATTATCATCTATGACGTCGTAGTCCAGCCGCCGCACCAGCCCGCGCGCTGGGATGTTGAACCTGATAGTTATAAGTTTAAGTAGGTTTAGAATTAGGTAAGACGAGTTGAAGGGAGAGAGTCAGCTTTGAGTTTGGGTGTGAGTGTGAGTGTGGGTTTAGGTTTACCATGGTCGGTGATCTAATTTGGACCAAACGCGCGACACAGAATAAAAACGCGGTGACGATAATCAACAATCAACATAATGACGACAATAAAAATGACTATGAGATGAATGGGAAGTACTAAAATTAAATTTATACCAAACGTAGTAGAAAAATAGATGTAGAGTTGCAGTCAGAATTAGAGAGATACAGATAGAAAATATGTATATAAATAATTCTACTTGTTGTTCTTCTACGTTTCCTCCATTTCTAGTTTTCTGGCATAGCCAGTAAACACCGGGTATTTGATAATGAATGATTAATGTTGTAGTTCTTGCGAAAGAGTATATACAATTTGTGCATCTTTAGACGTGTAAGTCATCATTCTGAACTACTACTACATCAGGATTTTGAATACATTGAGATAACTTAGAGTTAGAGTGATTCATATTTAGAATTAGATTCACGCCATCGTCCCATTTTGTTTCGAGTGGATTTAGAAGAGAATAACACTTTTTTTCCCTATCTTGTCATTTTTGAACTAGAAGCAATACTCAACTTTACTTTAGTACCAATACGCATTCAAACATTTGAGTTGGTTAACTGTTATGCAGTTCGTTGAAGTCATCATTCAATATTATTGGGCTTTTTATAGTAGATTGCTATAAATTTGATTTGAGTTTATTTTTTTAGGATTTTCATATTTGAAATAAATCTTAGCGATGTCTTACATTTATTCAACGCACTCGACAGGTGGTCCTTGTTTGTTGACGGCGGCATCGGCAATTTGTCTAATTTATCCAACAGTTCACATCCTTCTCCTTCTGGCAATTTATCGATCAGGGTGCTTGCCTTTTCATTCATTCCCCATAAAAAGTCATTACTCTTAGATAAGTCGTCTGTCGCCAGCTGTAATAAACGAAGCCGTGCATCGGGCGTAATATCGCCAATCATCTTAACTATCTCATCTGCGATTGCACTCTGACCTTGAGCTGACAGTCCTTGCAGTCTACGGACTGTAAACTTTTTGACGGCTTTATCTTGAGTCCGCAGGGCCATTGTCATTAACCGGTTCAACTTGTCTTTGGATTTTTCAAGCCAGTCGTTAAAAAGCTTACTCATATTTGGAATTGCGTCGCCCTCGTCTTCATGAGGCTGCACATTCATTCTGTAGTAATCTTCAAACAAATTCCTCCAGTAAAGTGGGTTACTGTCGATGTTTTCAAGCCTAGCAAGGAGTAGTTCTGCGTATGCATCAAACTTTTCGTTTTCGCCGCTCAAGTTGACGATTACATCTTTCGCAAATTTAGCTCCGTAAGTTTCCCAATTGCGATTGGCACTGCTTTGTGAGATAGGGCCACGGAGAGACAGTAGTAAATCTGCGTCAACTTTTTCACTTAGTTTTTTCACGAAGGGGAAGTCAGAATTAGAGTACTGTTTGCTAACTATTTCAATCGTGGATTTACCTTTGAGTTGTCCTGATGTAGTAGGATAGAAACCAGACTCCAGCTTGATATAAGGAGAGGAAGAAAAATACTCGTTTTGGTAATTTATTTTGAAACGCATGACTTCTAGAAGAGCATCAATCGCGTCTTCTTTGTCCAATAGTTTTTTCTCACACAGTGATACCAGTGTTACAGCTGCCCATGCTCTTGTTTCCCGGTGGGCATCGCTCAGCAGCAGCGCAGTTCGTAACTTCATATGATGCCTCGCTAAGCCTTCGCTGCCCAGCGACACTTTTTTTAATACACTGCGTACTGCAGATTCCGTTTCAATCGATAATTTGCCGTCGTTGAGGATATCGAGTAGCTTTCCGCTTATCGGGTTCAGCTGGTTCGATGTCAGATTTTTTTCCATTTCCGACGTGATGACCATCTGTACATGCACGTCGTTTTTATTGCTATGCTTAAATAGATCAATAAGAGTCTCGGCGTTCAGTGTTTTGATTACTTTCATTGCGCTTTCGTACAAGCGTTCGTTATTCATACGCTCCTCTTGCTCGGCGCTGAGAACGGCACCGTGAGGCCCGGCACGATTTAGGGCAGGTGCAGCGAGGCGGATATGTTCAACTAGCGAAGTGAGGTATTCATGTTTTTGTTCTGCTAACTTGATATCTCCTCTAAACGAAGAAGATATCTGTGCCAACTTACCCAGCAAGCTTAAGCTCTCCCACTTTTTACCATTTTCGATTTGCTGCTGCAGGGTGACAATTTCCAACGCTTTTTCTCCATCCGATCTACCGTCCACTAGCTGTGACCCTGAACTATCACTTCCTTTCATCATCTTCTTTTTCAGACTCAACTTCAAAGCAGTCGCGCCATGCTGAACGTGTGGATCAGCAGCACCAGTAGAAGTTAGCGAGTTGTTCGCATGGTAGTCGCTCGCACAAGCGAACGCAACAAGCGCCGCGGCTGCGACGGCTTTCTTCTGAGCACGAGTCATGCTGTTGGAGGGCATCTTGGTAGATAGGTAGGTGAACCTGTTTGGTGGAGTCTAGCGAAAGCGGCTACGATTGAGCGTGCAGTAGATGCAGTTGTTGTTGTAGGTGCTGTTGTAGCAGATTACGTCTTTATAATCGTAGTTTGCTTCTCAAATAATGTGTTTCTGTGTGTGTGTATGTGTGTATAATTTGATAAATTGTTTACGATCTAAACTGAGAGTCAGTTGAGACGCGGATTTCTACTTGTGAAGCGTATGAATTGCTTAACCTGAATATTAATTTATTGCGGTTGCGAAAACGCGAAAACGGTGGTTGCTGATTTAAAAGCTTTAAAACTCTTGGTAGTCTTTTTTGAGGACGCAAGTGTCAGTTTGCAGAACATGAATTCCATAATGAGTTTATAGCGATTGGAGATGATGATGAAGTGTATGATCAAAAGAAATGGCCATAGCGATGCTGAAATGTATATAGTAATAGTAAATGTAAAATTGATGAAAAGCTAAGTACAGAGCCCAGATAACGATATACATAAAGATCAAGAGAAAGTATGAATGAGAATGTAAGCGAGTTGTAGTTATATCGAAAGCCCGAGTAGATTCAAATCGTAATAAGTAGAAGATAAATCGAGTGATCGTGGCGCTCAACAAGATTGCGAGGATATGAGCTTCCCATTCAAGTTAATAGATGAATCTAGAAGAAGAAGATGAAGATCGCACAAGCGAGGCTGTTGTGATAATTTCATTCATGCGTTACCAAAATTTCGAAATAGCGATTCAAACGATATCGAGGAACAAATGCACTTTCAAGTTCAACTTAAGATCAACAAATCTCAATATCACTACCACAAGCATCAACCTCATTATTTCTATCGATTTCATCATCTCGTCTTCAATGTCGTCATTCTCGTTCAACAGCTGTGCAAGCGCTCGCGGCGGCGGCGCCACTCTTCAACTTTCCGCTAGTATTTGCATTTATAATATCGTCTCTGTGTCTGTGTCAGTGACAGTGTTCAGAAGATGAAAAACGAGAAGAAGTTAGATCAGCGTACCCGTGGTCGCATCTAACTTTAGCTCGATCTCCGATGACAAAGATAAATGTAATACACCGTATCCTTCGAATCGCTCCGTAGGTCTTGCTCCTGGTCTACTATCTTTATCTCTATCACCAGATTATCAACTTCCAGTACACCGATCTCATTTGACAAAAGCCAATGGTCAGAACTCATGATGAGCACGAGCGCATCAGATCGAGCCGCCGGCTCAGACCATGAAATGGTCGAGCAACAGCAACTGAGACGCGACGCACAGTAGTCGGAGTCGTCCGCAGACAGCAGCTACACCTTAAGTTTGAGATTTCCTCTTGATAGTGTTAGTGTCATATCGCTATTGGATGATCATAGTACTGTTCCATTCTAGCACTATCTTCAATCTTTCTGCGCTAAGAGCGAAAAAAACGCAATTGATGTTGTTACTCCTCTTGCACAGCTGTAGTACGGAAAATGCAAATAAGTAGGTCTATCTCTAGAGATTAGTGTCTTCTTTGCGACTGCTAGTTGTTTCGTTGTTCGACGTAGGTGAAGCGTATGCTGCAATGGCTATATGCGGCGATTGTACAATTTGAAAATGAAATTGAAGTTCAAGTACAAGATACAGAAGAAGTCCAAGTAGAAATAGAAAGCTTCTTTGATCCTCAATATATTTTTCGTTGATTTGATCTTGACCCCGTATTTTTTCTGGTGAGCTGGTTGTATACACGTAGTCTTTGCTAAAATTAGTATCACAATCACAATCTTATAAACTTATAAACATATTATTCTTCCTTCTTCCGTACAGAAACCACTGAGAAATAGTTCTTGTTTGATAACATCTTCAATTATTTTTCTTTACATGATTGTGATTCCCCAACCCCAACCCCAGCATATCTTAACTCCTTAACCGTTAGCCTGCCCCTTACACGATGGCGGCGACCCCTTACACCAGCAGGCTGACCAGGTTGGTGAAGAGGTCGCCGCCCAGCAAGTCGTTGTCCACGATGTTCACCAGGTAGTAGCTGTCGCGCACGCCCTCCACGAAGTTCCGCGACTCGCTGTCCGCCTCGTACAGGCACGCCCACTCGTTCCACAGGCTGAACGCCTCCGCCTTCCACGCCTTGAAGGAGACGTTGTCGCACACGGTGGGCTGCAGGATCTCCGACCCCGGGAACACGCCCCACGTGATGGCCGTGATCGCCTTGGGGTCGGTGTTGGTGATGCAGCCGTCCTTGGCGCTCGTGCGCACCGCCGGCGAGAAGGTCCCGAACTTGCCGGACGAGCCCAGCTCGGAGAGGTTGCCGCTGCTGGCGCCGGCGCCGGCGATTTGTTTTTCGCCCGGGCCGGAGCCCGTCGACGCGCCGTTCGGGTTCTCGCCCTCGCTGCCCTTGAACTTGTACGCGCAGAACGCCCAGTGCTTGTCCAGCTTCTCCTCCTTCATGCGTTTCACCAACACGTCGATCAGTTCGGGCGAGCAGAAGAACTCGATGTACGCCTTCTGGTACACATACCCGTTCGTCGGGCCCCAGCCCACGTAGGGGTCCGTGCTCAACGCCCCGTTCACTCGCGGCTGCGAGTTGATCGTCCACGCACCCAGCTGATTGAGCTTGATCAGCTGCTTGTGGATGAAGTTGGTCTCCTTGGCGGGCGACTCGGGGCACCAGGGGAGGCGCTTGATGTCGTTTTTCAGGAACTTGATGAAGATGCCGTTCACGTCTTTCGTCGACGTGCACTGCTGGCCCCACATAGCTCGTCTGTCCGCCATCAGTTTCTCAGCGGCTGGGTCGAGCGGCTTTTTCTCCCCGCCAGGCCCCGCACCAGCGCGAGCGCCGTCGGCCAGCGGCACGCCGCTCTGCGCCTCCGGCGCCTTGGAGTAGCTCATGAAGTTCTGCTCCACCTCGCCGTACGCCGGGGAGCTGCGGTTTCCGAAGCGCCCGTTCGGGAACTCGTCCCAGGCCGCCGTCCTCTTGATGTACGACGTCGGTCGATTCGCCCAGAAGATGGGCCGCACCAGCTCGTCAGCGCTCCGGTTGTTCTCCTTGTTTAGCGTCGGCCGCCACGGCAGACTGCGCTGCGAGATCCAGTCGTCGTACAGCCCCATCTGCTCCACGATCCGGAGGACCGCGGTTTCTAGATTCAGCGTGTAGAAGTGCAAGCCCTTGACGCCGAAATCCAGCAGGTCCTGGCTCATCTGCACGGCCAGCTTGACGCCGTAGTCTTTCACCTTGGCGTCGTCGTCCTTGATCAGTTCCAATTCCTCCATGATGTGCGGCGGGACCTTGGTCTTGCAGAAGCCGGTCATCTTGGTGAAACCCGCATACGACTGAATCGGCATGATACCCGGCAGGATGTGCACACTCTCCGGAATACCAAGCTCGCGGCACTTAAGCACGAACTTCTTGAACTCCTCGTTGTCATAAAAAAGCTGGGTGACGATCAGCTCCGCACCAGCCTCCACCTTCTGCACTAAATACTTCAGGTCATCTTCCAGCGACGTGCACTCCAGGTGGCCCTCCGGGTAGCCGGCGACGGCCACGCAGAAGTAGTCGCCGAACTCCTTCTTGATGAACCGGACGAGATCGACCGCGTACTTGAACCCGCCCTCGATTGCCTTCCACTCGCCATCCTTGGCGTTGGCGGGCGGATCACCTCTTAATGCCAGAATGTTCCGGATGCCGTGCTTCTTGCACGTGTTGAGCGCCTCGAACAGACTTTCCTGCGTGATGTTGGTGCAGGTGAGGTGCATCATCACGTCGAGGCCGTGGAACTTAAGCGCGTTCACGCAGATTTCCACGGTCTTGTCGGCGGTGGAGCCTGTCGTGGAGTGAGGGATGTGGAAAGTGAAGATAATTGGATGTGGAAGTGCGAGTGGAAGAGTTGGTAATGAAATTGATGTCAGCTCTATTTTGACTTTGAGTGTTTGTGTTACAATATCAATATACTTTTTACTCGGTAGGCCAAAGTGCTTATTTAAATACATATGGATATAGCTTTAAAAAAATACAAAACCAAAAGCACTACTCTATCGTTACAATTTCTCACCACCAGCACCCCAAGTCACGTCGATCCACATGGGGTTCAGCGCACCCATCCGCTCGAACCGCTCATAGAGGTTCACCGTACCCGAGTCCGTCTTAGGTGGAAAGTATTCGAACGAAAAAAACGGTTTCCCCGGGTTCTGGGACATGAAGCCCTCGATTTTCTCGGTGAGCTTCGCCATCTTGGTAGATTTGATTTTGTTCTTGGTTTTTTCTTCAGACAAATGAAAGTAGATATTTGTGTTAGAGTTAGTATACAAGAGACTTTACTACTACTAAAAATACAATTAGATAAAATTAAAATACAAACTGTTTCTGTAGATGAATACAACGAACAAAACTGCGTCTCTAAAGACCAATGTGGACTTCTAGAATGCTATCACTCTGTCGCTCAGCCAATCTCGTTAAATAAATTTTCAACTAACAACTTAAGCTATCGATATGCGCGATAAGGCGCTCGTCACGTCCTACTCCTCAATGACAGACTACCCGTAGTTCAAGTTAGTTCAATTTTTGATGTTTTTGGTTTTGGTTTTGTGCCGAATTTTTTTAGGTTGATGATGCGTTATGACTTAAAGAAATCCCATTTCAGGTCGTAATTCCAAACTATTCAACAAACTGAATGCACGACTCGATTACAGTACAAACACTGAATGCAGTGCAGTTTATGGGTCCCTTATGTGAAATTGAGTAGATGACAAAGACAAACGAAGCCAAAAATAAGTTAATACGTTGTAGGTATCGCGTACTTATTATTCATTTTACATCTAGTATAGTTTCATTGAAAGTTTGCGTTGAAATCAGGTTAGTTCAGCACTAAATCCCCATCATTGATCATCCTCTTCCGCTTGAACTGTCGTTCCCACAATCGGGATGCAGTTTTCTCTACTTTCTTCTTCTTCTTCTTCGTTTTGCCGACCGCAAGTGATTAAAATTACTTCGTTGTTTAAAACTCTATTCATGGTCCACACAACAATAACTAATAGTAATACATCAAACTTTTATTCAAAGCATTGGTCGAGTCGTGTTCGAGCTCGTTTAGCTTTTATTGTTTGGATCTAAAAAGTGTTGATAGTTGTAGTATATTGTAGAATATAGTTACGACCGCTCAGGCTCACCGTTGGTGCTTTGGGTCGTATAGCGATGTGGCAGCAATACATATACGAATAACTGCAGCCCATTTACCGTTTTTTGGCGCTGTGGCTTTTGATTGATCGAAGATTAATAAAGATTTTTTTTGATTGAGTTTAATTGTAGATAAGTGTCACTCTCACTTCCATCTCCGTCTATATACAATTTAGAGAAGGCCTTCTTCTAATGAGCGTTAAATGTGAGTAGAATTATTCAAATAAGTAAGTTCAGAAGGTCAAAAAAAATAAATATCTTAATAGTCGTAGTCCTATTCCACCGTCTACTAATACTCGTAGTCCTGATTAGTGTATATGTAGTTTTTGTTTAACACATGAATAGTACACTTTACGAAACTTCATTCTACATTATTCAGAAATGAAAGAACTCGCACTTCTCGATCTCGAAGTAGCCACGATGACCTACTATAACGCTACTCCCTCGTATGAGGTTCCACGTAGATGAAGTTTCAAAATTACGCTGAGTGAGAGTAAAACGGTAACGGTTTAATACATATAGATATTATAGCCGTCCTTAATGTTGAAAAAAAACACTTAGTACACTATTTCCTATTTATCATTATTTATTCCATAAATAAAATATAATAGATGGAGATGCCTTTTACCGCAAAAAAAAATAATTCAGTTTACCTTATACTCCTTCTATTTCCCTTTCTGTTTCCACCACGAAACTGCTCGTGATTCGTATTCGGCATGCTTAACGGGTCCATACCCAGGTAACCCACATGTGGAATGATCTGAGGATTTGAGTTACACCTTTGGGCAAGCTCCACACTTACTTTTACCTCATTAAGCCTTTTAGAGAAGTACATCTTTAGAGCCTTAATATCATGCTCGCTAAACACGACATGTTTTTCGTTTACTATTATTTTGCTTAGATGTTGCTCTATCATCTCTAGTTTTGTATCCGCACTAATAATATTATCCTCGTATACATCACGCAGTTCTGTTCTGTGCATGTGCTAGCATCTTCATCTTGTTCGTCTTCATCTTCGGATTGCGATTGGACTCCCCTTTCATCTTCATGTCCATCAGGACTGACTTCTTTCGCCTTTTCTTGGACTAATTGCACCTCCGATTGCGATGGTTCGCGTTCGATTTCAAGCTCATCTGCCACTTTATCTCCACCAATATTATAGTCCGATCCGATGCTATTAAGAACATCTGTTAGTCTTTGCATGGCGTATTCTCTTTCCTTATTACTTGTGTCAGACTGATTTTTCTCTTCTGTTGAATTTCTTATTTTCCTTTGCGAAACATAGTTGAATTTCTTATTTTCCTTTGCGAATTCTTGTTCCTCAGGTGCAGAACTGCGGCAATCTTCAAGAAAATCATCTCGACTCTCCTTTTGTAAATCATAATGGACTCCCGGCTGAAGCCTACTGGCGTTTCCTGCAGGAAGCTGTCTTACTGGCGTTGGATCAGGTTTCGACGGCTCGCCCTTTGCATTTGCTTCTAAACTGCATATACGATTGCGGATCGATGTAGTAACTGTTTTCAGTTTGACAGCTCGATCTTGAACCTCTTGTGCACTCTCCGCTGGCTTATTTACAGATCTTAAGGCTTCTTTAGCAGCTTGAACCGACTCACGCACTTCACGAAGTTCTTTGGATAAAGGGGTTTCCTTCGGCACCTCAGCGTCAGTCTGATGTTTGCTTTTTGCTTCAAACCGTGCCAGCATGGCAGCGACGCCAGTAAGTTTCGCAGGTTCTGAACCTTCAAGAGTACTCAGATCCGATGTCATTTGAGAAGTAGGACTAGAGCGAGGATTCATTTTAATCATCAGCCCCAATACAAGCTCATTCGCGCTATAATCATCTTGTAGAGATCCGGTACTCATAGTAGCCACCGCGCAGGCAAGCGAGAGCTTCTTAAGGCCGAAGTTTCCCATGGTGATAGTTTGTCTTTGGTGTGAACGAATAATTTTGGTACGAATATAGAAAATTTGATGTCAGTTGATGTTGTTAAGCTCAAAGCTGATGTGCAATTTGCTTGTTGTTGTAGCGATTGGTAGAGTGCACTAAAGTAAAAAGCAAGAATAATACTTAATAAGGCTCAAACAGTACTTGAAGTGCTACTAGTAGTTGTTCTTGTTATTGATGTCTATCACTATCCTCCAAGTGGTCCCTGGTAAGGTATTGATATTCTTAGCGTAATAAAAATCTATGGCTAAGGCTATGCGCAACCTAAAAAAATTGCTAATAATAAAGTAACCTCCTTGTGTAGTTGAAGTTCGATGAAAAGATTGAAATAATCGCAAAATACGATTGAGCAAACGGTTTACTCTGATTAAGAGCGAAAAAAAGCTGTGAGCGATGTCTAACGTCGTGTCAACTTTTCGTTTGATATTAGATATATGATTATAGGAGCACTAAAATGTTAGTAGCACTACATCTCAAAGTGATTATGAATTGAGATTATATGCAAGACGATAGCTTCACCTACCACTAGCAAGTGCAGATTGTAGTATATTGAGAAAGCGAACAACATTCATTGTCATCAAGAAATCAGCTGATTACATTTTGATTTAGAGATACAGAAACAGATACATGAGTTATATTACATTCATTATGTCATTTTTTCCAATAACATTTTGATGACGCCATGCGGTAAATAAGCTTACGCAGCTTTTAACTACTCACCAAGACACTCTTCAAACCACAAGCATTATTTAGTCTTTCTATTTTATTAGAAGTGCCTTTGCTGGTATTCTGAAAACTTATTTAGAGTTCAGCTATTGAAATTTTTGTGCAACAACGTCCTAACCTATATTTTGAGACAGGGAGTACTTCAGCTGTGATTCGTGAGATTACATTGTGTCTGACCTACTTCAACTTCAACACCTCCTCCTCAATATTTTGTTAGCCCCCACTTACGCTTACGCCTCCCCACACAGCGCCTTCAGCCGCTTCAGCTCGACAACTGCCGCAGTCACTTCATCCTTTGGCGCCTTCGCAGTTTTCAATGCACGCACCTTTTCTTTCTGCGCCTCTAAAGCCGCTTGGTCAGCCGCCGAGCCCGAACCGCCGCCAGATGGTGCAGCTGCGGACGCAGCAGGTGCAGCCGCCTTCTCCTTTTTCTTGCCACCTTCAGCCTTGCCACCAGCAGCACTCGCCGTCGATCCGCCTCCGCTGCCACGCGCCGGCGGCGCAAACGTCAGCGCACCGTTCGCCTTGCACCATTTTCCCTGCGCCGCCGCGTTCTGCGCACCCAGCACAGCCACAAACTCCCGCTGCTTCAGCAGGAACTCGAGCCACGCCATGACGCCCGGGCAGCTCGCCCGCACGCCGTCCTTGCCTTCCACCGGCACCACCTCGGTCAGCGCATCCAGCAGCGACACCGCCAGGCAAATGTCGGCGAGCGTCACGTCGGCACCGACGAGAACCGGCTTGGGCGCTGAGGATGAGGACGCACCACCCAGTTTCAGCACCACGTCGTCACTCTGCTGCTTTTTGTTGGCCGTAAGCGCCGCTTCCAGCTTCTTTAGGGAGTCCATCAGGTCTCTGCCGGCTGAGGCAAGGGCGGCGGCTTTGTCGGGCACGGGGAGCAGACCGCGCTGGATCCAGCTGGAGTTGCGTTGGTGGTTGAATTTCTATTGTGAATGTGTATGTTTGTGACTATAAGTCAGAGTAATTTTTTTTACTCAGCTACAGCTGATTCCAGAACATGAGTTGGAGTTGTAGGTGTAGGAGATGGAGAGTAAGAATAAAATACTGAAGCAAGTAAAGGTGCAGCGATAAATAGGTACACTTACACAAGTGCGCACGCTGCTTCCTCCAAATCTCTAGCGCCGAACTCCAGCCAGCTGTCCACTCTGCACTCTTCGAAGAAGCTGTTGCCTGCAGAAAACGGATTATTTTGATTTTAGACATACAAGCTGTATTTCAATATAACATTATGATTATGAACAGCTGAAGCAGAAATAGTACTCACATATGTCTCGTACAAATGTAAATTAATACTAAGAATTGCAAGTAAATACTTCTAAAAAAATAACTCACCAAACATGTTGCTGTCCGCCCGCATGCTCCCGACATATCGCGCGATCGCCGTGCTGTTGCCCACGCTGCCCTTCTCGCTTGTCAGGTAAGGCAGCCGCTGCCACGGATTCCGAACCGTGTCAAGCGGTGCGCCTTTCTTCGCTTCGACAGCGGTGATGGAGGGGACGGGCTTGCCTGTGGCACCAGAAGCTGATCCATTGTATTGGGCGGCGATGCTGGAGTTTATTTATAGGCGTTGGAATTAGAATAAAAATATATAAGTATACTTCAAGTATAGTACTCCTTGGTATATTAAAGTAGTTAAATTCGGAAAAAATGCATCCAAAATGCAAATTATAGTAGAAGTTGAACTCACAGCGCTTTCTGAGCCTTATACTCAGAGTCCTTGAGGAAGTACAAAGTATACGGCACCGATAGAGACATCTTGAAAGGTTTTTCTATTTCTTCGAATCTACTACTAACTCTCTTCTCAAAAAATATAGACCTCCCCTATGGCGCGCTATCTGGCCTCTAAGCCAAAGATGAAAGTTGTGATAACAGTGAGACGTCGATGATACGAATGAAAGTAGCACTAGCACTACTAGTACACTTCTTGCACTAAGTACTACAGAAAACTTCCAAAGTCTTAGGAAAGCTAAAAATGGTTCGGTTACCATGCTGTGCCTGTGGCGAAAGTAAATAAATAGCAAGCACAATAATGAAAAAAGGAAAAGATAACAAGCATAAATCGGACCCTGAGCCGCTAAACAGAAAAAAAATAGCTAACATCACTAACATCAACATGCTCATGCGATCAAATTCTCGAATTCGCGTGCGGTCAAATTCATGTTCATCTGAAGAGCTAGACCTTCTCTCATGCATTTGCATTCTATCATGCAGTGGCCCCATACCCGCCGTCATCCTTATAGGCGCCCAGTCCGCCTCCCGTGCCGTCCAGTCGCCACATGCGCCAGATCTTGTAGAGGCGGTACAACACGAAGCTCGCGCCACCGTCGAACGCCAGCAATACGACGAAAGCCACTGCGTAGCCCGCTGTAGACACTTCCGGGATCGGCACGTCGACATCGGCTACCGCTGCGTTACCAGCACCTGCAATACCGTCCAACTTCAGCTGCTCGTGGCCTATCTTGCCCCACTGCTAGTCTGCCGTTGTGCCCTCGCCGGCGCCACCCGTGAAGGGGTAGCACGCGTAGACTGATGTCGCTCCGGGAGTCCCGGGTGCCGCGGGCGCGATGGGTGCACCGCAATGCGGCCCGAGGCCCAGACCAGAACGAAACATGGCCAGGTAGTATCTGGAAACGGACAGATTATTAACATTAAGTAGCTGCCACAATAATAAAATAAATAGAAGTTCAGTCATTTGAAGATAAACGTTTAAGTAGCCACTTAAGTGGATCACTGTCGTCGTATTGTCTGAAGACTGAAGTACTACAATTCAATCAAAATTATAGTTGTTTCTCACCGCACAGCACCGCGGAGCGGCATCGCACCGCTGACCAGCCAAGTCACCGAGCCCTACGACCAAAGCTCCATACCGAAGAACCATATCTATACGACAAGGTAAGCAGGCAGCAGTGCTCAGAGTCCGCCCAACAGCATCGCGTGCATGCGCACGTCTCACTCCAGTTTAACGCGGTCTCGGAAGGCCTGGCAGCGAAGTATGTTGATGTGCAAGCGTTTACGCATACAATATACGTAAGTAGTATTTTAATACTAATTTGTTCAAAACGGTTTGACAACATTTACATATAATACAACTATCTTCAGGTTCAGCACTCAGACTCACAGTAATAACAATAAGAATAACTTATCGTCTAGAAAGTTTAAGTTAATGATGTTCACCTGTGTCCAACCCATGACCTAGCACACCCCAACTGCCAGCCCGCAGGCCCACTCTAGCAGCCCGAACTTTAGCACCAGAATGCACCCGCCAACGAACCCGCTGTTCAGGAACGTGCAGTGCAGGTAGTCAGTGCACAGCGTGAGATCGTTGCGCTACTGGTCACTAGACGCCACCCACACGGTTTTCGAACTGAGGCCCGTACTTAGAGTAGTTGGGGGCGGAGCGCGTCTCAGCCATCTTTGGCAAAGCTAAAGTTAAGACAGCTTGTTGAGCTTCGAATTACTTCGAATTCTATTCTCTATGTGTTGAGCTTCGAATTACTTCGAATTCTATTCTCTAGTGTCTAATGTGTTGTATAATAACTATGATGTTGTTGTTGATGTACAAAATTGGCTATAGCTTTTTTCCTAAATTAAAAAAAATACTCCTACTTCTAAACTCGTCTGAAGCTAAGCCACTGTTTTTGCCAGGAATAATAAATATGTTGATGCTTACTTATTATATTTTGCCTATTCCTATAGTATATTAACCAATTCGACTACATCAAATCCAAATGAGAATGTCACGACTTTTTAATCCCATAAAAATCAATATAAGTGCACACACCACAGTCGGTCGAATAAACCCATGAAGATTGAATGCACGACGATAAAACTTAAAAGTTTCGCAAGGACGCGCACGAGTGGGCGATACTGTGTTGAAATGCAAAGAAAAACGTTACTATAATAGCACGCAAAGTAAGTAGATATAATTATAACTGAACACAGTTTGAATGGTGGAGGTCCTCCACAATAACAATAAGCATAACCATTTCCATTAGCATTCAGTATATCAAGTCATTCTTTGCGTCAAGTGCCCTATGTATCTACCTGAGTGAACATAAAGATGAACAACGTCACCCGGTTATTACATGGGTCAAAGTTCTATAGTCACTCTCACTCTAACAGTCATAAATCATATCCAAAGTGTATCCTTAGGACCGGCTCCGTCTGCGGATGCCGTACTCAGCGCAAATCGCCGGCGTCTTCTTCATCACTTTCAACTTCGTCTCAGCGGCCTGCGCCTCCACCTGGGCCGCTTCCGCGCGCGCCCGCAGAGCGGCGGCGCGGGCGGCGAGCGCTGCTTCCTCCCGCTCGCGCGCCGCGAGCTGATGCTCCGGGCGCAGTTTTGCGATCGGCACACGTCCGTAGACATCGTCCTCGTCC
>JACLAC010013923.1_pt1 | contig 20311 bp, 8 predicted proteins | sample 8027881 | NCBI WGS metagenome assembly JACLAC01 (sample SAMN15725517, study PRJNA655200) | protist metagenome | isolation source: fluorescence activated cell sorting (FACS) single amplified genomes of... | place: Spain: Blaines Bay Microbial Observatory, Mediterranean Sea | collected 2016-01-19 | reverse complement strand
GTGCACCACCTGTAAAAAAAAATATAATTTCTTTAAATAATTCAAACCAACAAGGAAATATTACAATACCAAATAACATTGAAAATCTGAATGCAAATAGTATAAATAAAAATCCAATATTACGGAAAACATTAGGATCTTTAGCACAACGTGCGCAACAACCAAAACGACGAGTTCCAGGAGCACCTTCTGTATTTAATATGCATACAAAAAAAGTGGTTGATAACAGTAATAATAATAATAATAATAATAATAATATCAACAATAACAATAACTCACGCCAAGATAGAATAGCTGCACAAAAAGCAAATAAATTTTCTGTCTATACAATTGCTGAGCGTAATATGGAAGAATATAAACGTATGCAAGATGAGCGCGAGGGTATTGTTAGAGATAAACCAAAAGGCTGGGCTAGAGTTAAAAAACATGTAGAATGGAAACCTGGTTTTCATTGTGCTGTTTGTATGACTGGGAAAGTAACTGGACGTTTAAAACCATGTGGACATCGTTCTATATGTGTTGGATGTTATGAAGAATATGTAAATGAAGGAAGAGGGGTAAACTGCCCACAATGTTTTAGCGATGTAAAAAAGCTTTTACCTGATGATGAAGATTCCTCCGATTCCGATAATGAAATGTATGGCAGGGAGGAGATGTATATGCGTCGAGGTACTGGACACCCGGATGATTCGGATGATGAAGAGTATGAACCGTATGGACCGGATATAGATTATGATAAAGCACTTGAACATTTAAAATTAAATTTAGCAAGGACTAAATTTGGACACATTTCTCCAAGTTTATTGGGTTCCTCAGTTACGGAATGTGGCCACAATTTTGGTGCTGGTGTTGGCATGGCTCTTTTGAATTTTGGTTACTTAAACATGTTTTTTGTACTTTTAGTGATGGGAAATTTATTCACTTTGTTTACACATATGCGAGGTAGGAGGCCCGTCACAGATCCTGCACCATATTTTGTTACAACCACCATGGGTAATTGTGGTACATCAACTTGCAACGTTGAAAAAAAAGCATTTGCCGTTTTTGTTGATGGAGTAATCATCGGTATCTTAATATTAGGTTTTATATGGACACGTACAAAACTATATGTATTTTCACATCATATAGGAGATCCAATCACAGTGATTGCAGAGCGAACTATGTTAGTTAGCGGCTTGTCAGCTATGACATCTGAACGAGAAGCACGTGTGCATTTTGGTAGTTTCGGCGCAGTTGATAAAATTGAATTTGTTACAGATTTAGACAGTAAAATGTTATCACTCTTATACGAACGCCGAGATACGGTTACCAATTTACATTTATGCGAAGCTAAAGCTGAGTTTGGTGATCGAAAAGCACAATGTTCTGGTGATTGTATATCAGAGCAAGAGTGGGGAGAAATGCACATACCAACGCACCAAAACAGGTTGAAATTTATTGAAAAAAATTTAGAAAAGTTAGTTGAAAACCCTCCAAAAAATGTAAATGCATTCGTATGGTTTAAAAGTAAAAAAGATCGGGACCATGCACTAGTGCAAATGCGAAAGTTTGGTTGGGGTGGTTGGATTGGTTCGCTATTTGCGATGAATGGATTCACTATGCGAGGATTGGGAAATCGTGGTGTTGTAACTGCTCATCCAGGCTTATATCCATCAAATATACTTCATCATAATATCGCAGTTCGTGAATGTGGTCGTTATTTCTTTCGGTTACTTTGTTTCATGGTCATTTGCGTAATTACATTTTCAACTTGCGCCATTTATGCAAACACAAATTTAAAACGGGATCCATGGGCGAGTGCAATTTTGCTGTATATATCCAATGTCATACTTGCATTTTTAATTCGAAAAATTATCAAGCGTGAACGTAAATATTTACAAACTGATACAAACGACGCTACCTGTAAATTAACTTATATAGGGATGCTTTTTAATGTGTTGTATATGACAATGTACAGTGCTATTTACAGTTCTCGGGATGGTGGAATTGCAACGTTCAACAGGGTATTTCCACGCTCTTGGTATGATATCCGTGGAGGTGGAGAAATTTTGCATTTATATTTATGCTTAGATGCAGTATGCGAACCTTTACTTTTGTTCATCATTGCCATGGTTCGAATGCATTGGAGGCAAAAAGTGTTATACTGGGCAGTGTCCCAAGCACAATTGAACCGTGCACATAATGGTATGAAATTAGACGTGTGCTTAGAACACTCACGGGCTATGGTGGCCCCTTCTCTTGCAATATTATTTTGCCTTGGTATGCCAGTAACTGTTGGTATTGTATGGATTGGTATTTGTTTCAAACAGATTGCAATACGCTATATATTGTTTTATCATGCGCGCATACCTTTGTGGCGCGATGGGGCAAGTGTTCATTGGAATTTATCATGTTTAAAAATATGTAGTATATTCCATTTTTTAATATCATGGGCAATGTGTGAAGGTGCAGATACGTCTCAAATTGAAGATAATGGGAACAGCAAACCATCTGTCGGTGTGTACGTTATTCCAATACTCGGATTTTTAGGCAGCACCGGGTTAATATTATTTGCCTCGACTGTAACCCCGTGCATTAAGCGTTGTTTGCAACGGACAACAAATATTGTCGCGCCAGTTGATGATAATCATTCAAAATATGATGATTTGGATAATTATGAAGATAGACCAACGGATATTGATTTTGAAGCAAATTTACAGGAAATGCAAAGGACGGCACTGGAAGCATTTGATTCTGATTTTGTAATCAACCCAAAGTTATACGTATCTTTCGATCCGACGGAACATCCAATATTTGGTGCAGAAATCAGAATGAGAAGGGCAACAGTAGTTAATATGAGACAAAGTCGTAAACAAAAAGCTATCGAGGAGAAGAATAAGGAATTAGCTGAGCAAAAAAGACGTAGAGATAAAGAATTATTAGCGAAACAAAAATTAAGAGCAGAAGAAGCAAAAGCTAGATTGCATGATTATGTGGAGTCTATGGCAAGAAAAAAAGAGAATGATGCTGAGAAAATGAGAAAAAGAGCAGAAGCTAAAAAAAAACGAAGAAAACAACAGAAAACAAAACGTACCCGTGCAAAACGGTTATACGATATGAATCGTTCAGGACAAAATTTTACTGTCTAGGTTTGTAGTAGTTTGTACACATGCGTGAATAATATATATGATATATATAATAAGTTTTTTTTTATTTTTACTTATATTCTCACATACGAAACTCATATTATAAAAATGATACGCGTATGATATTATCTATACTAACACACACCACAAGATTATAAATGGTTTTTTGAGCTTTTTCCTCCTCCTTCTCCCATCTTATTTGTCTCCATTGTATACATGTGTATGTATATATATACACACACACACACACACACACATATACATATTATTGCTTCACATTATCTATATTTATATTTATACATATGCAGTATAAATATTAAACAATCTAAGAGCGTTTTCATCCTATACATAAACTTAACAGAATGCAACACCACTTGATCGTTTCTGTGCATCACGTTTTTGCCTTAAGTTCATACTCATGGTTGCCTCAACAAATCCATCAATATTTAACAAACCTTCTGCATCAGCATATCTACTAAATAATGCTTCAATGTTCTGTTGAACACCAACGAAGTTTAACTCCACCATCCCACACATGAATGATTCCATATCCATATTTGGCGCACCATCAACATATTTACCAAGCAATCTACTTAAAGTAAACTTTTGTTTGCTCAAGTCAGCAAATGAGGTCATAGTTTCAATTCGTTTCCTCAATAATTCCTCAACCGTGTCAATTTTTTCTTCCTCGGCAGACATTATGTAATATGTAATAAATCAATTTAATTGATTAAAATGTAAAATGTATAATAAATTTTTTAACAGATTCTCTTAATATTTCAGTTTGCTCTATATAATTGTTTGTTTAAAATATTTCTGTGTATCTGATATCTATATCTATATCTATAATTTAATAATCTTAATATTAATCTATAATATTAATACTGTGATTATATGTGTTTGCCCATTATTACAGTATTATGAACTAACAACCGTATAATCGGTAATATCGAGTTGGCTTAGACTTCTAAGTATACAACAAAGTATTGTACGTGCGCACGTACCCTATGAAGCAAATCTCCGGGGTGAAGGAGTTGGAGTTGTGGGTTTAGGTTGTGGAGTACGGAATTATTATACTACTATTATACCGCTATTTAAAAAAACTCCCACCACAGCCAAAACTCTAACTCTCTTATACTCTGACATCTTTATACATAGTGGAATAAGCCTTTTCATTTACAAATTTTCACGAATCAACTTTCTTAACTCTTGCAATACTTTTGCTTTTTTCGCCCTGGTATCAACCCTTAAACGCCATCGTCTTTGCCTCGGTATAATACCAAACATTTCTGTACATACGATTGTAAAATCTGTTGGGCGTTCTGATGGTTCCAGTTTAATAATGTCTTTGATAGTTGAAAACCGCTCTAACTTGATACGTGGAATTATACCATCGCTTTCCTCTCCATTAAATTCCCACTCATTTGCATAATCTTCTTCACATAAATATATACCAGAGCTAGTTAAAACTAATGTGCGTGGCATTATACGCTTTTTATCTTTGTGGCGCCGATGCAGCATCAGAAATAAGGTAATATTTGCCCTAGGATCTTTCAATATATTTTTTTGTAATGATTCCAACATTTTTTGGTCTTCATTTATAATTTCCAATATATTTGGTAAACGTTGTAAAATGGCATAGGTTTTATCACGATTTCTTGTTAATAAAACAAAAGCCATGCCATCCGCAGTTTTTAAAGTCAATCGTTGCCCACAAAATCCTATAACTATTTGCTTCAATGCTTTAAATTTGTACGCAGCGATTTGAAAAAATACAGGATTGTCTTTAAATTTCAATGTCTTATCATCCATTGTTTTCATAATATACAAAGATTCATCCGTGAGAATAAGTACACATTCCTGATCATTGCCTTCAATATTTACTTTCTTTTTCTTGCCCTTCTTGTTGTTCTTTTTGCCACTTGGAGTGGTATTTGCATCAGTAGCAATGTTTCTGGAAGACGGGTCCAATATCGCAACCATGGTTACAATTAAATGCGTTACTCTTTCACTCCTTTTCATCTTTGAACAAAATACACGTTCACGAAAATATAGTTCAAGATTTGAATGTATTTTCATATTAGCGAGCGGATCATGCTTTTCTTCAACGATGTCTTCCTCTTCAACTTTTAACTTCGCAGAGGCAGTAGCATACGAAGAACCATTTTTACCAGGAGACGCAATTTTACTATTACTCAATTTTTGCTCCGTTTGTGCGTTATTTCTACTGGAATTAGCGACAATGTCATCCTCGCTACGTTTCATAGTTTTGCTCAAAAACATAGCTTCAGTGGAAGAATTACTATTTGCAGTGTTTCCATTAACTTTCTCACCATTTTCATCATTATTGTTACTATCACTGCCAGCATTTTTTTTACTACCAAAATAATCCCACTTAAGCGAGTCAAATATTTTGGGACTAACTTTATCCGCCGTAGCATTTGTATCGGCAGTTAGAAGTTTTTTCGGCGTTTCCTCTTCTACTACTAATACCTTTTTATTATCTTTTTTACTAGTACGTCTTTGAGTGGAGCTTTTGCGTCTTGGTGAAGCTCTTGACGTTCGTAAATTAGATGTTTTACACCGTGTGCATTGAAATGGTAAATTTTCAAACGTATCCCATTCAAATAAATACTCACACGACAAACATTGCATTGTGATAAATTGCTGAAAACCATGACTTTCGCCGTTTCTACACATGTTATAAATAACACGAGCTTGCAGCAAACACCGTAATTCTTCAAGGGTACCTGCTTGATGTAGCGCATATAAAAGTTCACGAGAATTTTGATTTTTGGTTTTCGATTGCTTTTTCTTATTATTATTTCTATCTGGAGTTTTTACTGGCAACATGCTATCATTTGTATCAAATATCATTCTCAAAAGCGTATCGCCACGATTGCCGTGTATTAGAGATACTTCACTTAATGAGTCTAATGATAATTTCTCACAAATATTACCGCCAGTTATATCAACTTCAACAAACGATGCACCTTCAATTAGTAGTATACATGTTTTGATAGATGGATTTGAAATGTTCATGTTGTTTTTCATCATCACAGAATCATTGTGACCACCGCTGCTATTGTCATTTGTTGCATTTTGATAATGTCGTTCAGCTAGATATTCTCGTTGAAATAAAAGATTTGTATCATCATCAGCATCTTTATTGTTTTTATCATCTGTTGCTAATGATGATTTACTACTATTAGTTTTTGTACTTGTACTGCTTCCACTTGTACTTTCTACATCATCTGCATTGCTGTGACTAATATTACTATTACTACTACTATTATTATTTTTCTTCTTATCCCTGGAAGATGATGATGATGATTTCAGTTTAGATCTACTGCCATCTTTAGTTCCACTACTAGATGTTTTACTACTTAATCCTTTCTTACTTGGACGTCGTCGCGATTTCGATTTTTTTGCTACCGACATTTTCTCTCTTTGTGAAAAATATGGAGATTTATCTCTAGGGCTAGATTCTAACCAATTTGCGCCTTTCACCTCTCGTTTTTTTTCTAACCTGCGGTGGTATTGCTCCATTTTTTTTTGCAATTGCAATTTATATTGTTCCATTTCATCCCATGCATCTGTTCCATATTGTATTTTTTCACTTTCACCATCATCGTTGCTTTCAAATCTTTCTTCATTTGAATCGATACGACCCTTTGCGTTATCGAGACTCTCGCCATAGCTATCATCTTTATTTATATCGATATCATTATTTACATTCTTATAATTGTTTTCATTCAAATTATTGTTCATTTTGTCAATAGCATCATTGTCATCTTCGATAGCTACCAATAATTTGTTCTTCTTAGATTTTTTGCTTTTCTTATGATGCTTGGCCTTTACTTTCTTTTTCTCTTTTTTTTCTGGGCTTAGTGGTACAGTTAAAGCTGATGGATCTTCAATGGTTGCAACGCGTTTTTTTTGTTTTTTCTTATCTCGTTTCCTCATTAAGCTACTGGTCTTCTTCATAGTGGTGCCATTATCATTATCATTATTTTCCGCCATATTGTCAAAATTTGTATTTACATTTTTTATCTCAGTAATAGCAGCTTCAAATCCTAACGTTTCCCGCCTAACATGCCTTCCTTTGCCATTATTTCCTTTGCCACCCATGCCGCTTTTCATATCACTGGCATATCTCTTCCCATCACCGTTTCCATTTGTACTTGATGAAGACATAATCATGTTTTGTTGCTTAAATCGTACACGTTTTCCATCCAACGAAAATTTATTATCAGCAAGAGACGCACGCGTGTTTGCAAAAATTCCGCCAATTTCATCACGGTATCGGGGATGCAATGCAATTGGATTTCCTTCCAATGAAAATGATCGCAATTCTTCAAGGGTCTGCAACTTTAAAATTTCATTCAATGAGCTGAGCAAATTATGGCTTAAATCTAAGAGTTGCAACTTAGTCAATACTTCTAAACCGGCAGTCGTTGAAATTCGATTATGACGCAAAGATAATGACTGTAAATTTAATTGCAATGGTGTCTGCAATTTTTTACGAGCTGATGGAGATGGTAGATACGATAATAATGCCCCACACGAGCTTAAGCGATTAAAAGCAAGGTCAACCGAAGTCATCAAAGATGATTGAGCAATCAACGCCAATGCCTTAAACGAAGAAGTGTCTAATTCATTATAACTAAAATCATACACTCGACCCTTTGGTAAAAACGCCAACGATCGATCTAACATTTTCATTTGACAATTGCTACATTTTACACGAGCTAACCTTGGCCATACATACTTAGAATCATGGTACTCTCTCATGTGTACTGGAGTTGGCCTTTGAACATTACGGGGGGGATTTGGTACTTTACCAGGTTCAAACAAAATAGCACCAGGACAATGTACAGTGGAACCTTCGATGTATAAAATCTCTAATCGATCTCGTAGAAAAGATAAATCTTCCAAGTCATATAATTCAGCGCCATGAATTTCTAACATGTGTAAATTTGCAAACATTTTGACATCACATTTTACACGCAAAGGAGCCGACGCACTTGTTCTATCATTTATTTTTCTAGGGGACAAAATTTTTAAATGCAATAAATCCATCAGCATCACAGCAAGTTTCAAAACAATGCGACGATTTTGAGAAACAACTTGATCAGCATTGGCATTATTATTATTATTATTATTATTATTATTGCCATCATATGTTTTTCTATTATTAGTTTTTTTACGGCTTTTTTTCACAAGTGAGGTCAAGTAAGATAAACATGGCGTATTCAAAGACAACCTTAACATTCCACTGCGCAAATCAGACAGATTAGCTTGCACGTATCCAGACAATAAATGCAAAAAATCATCACCACGCAATACTTTACCAGCGCTTGCTTGACCAAGTAATACAGCAAAATCTTTTCCAGAATTATTTTTATTTTGACTTGATAAATTTGATATTCCAAATAAATTTTTTAATTCGGATATCGTCTCATGTCCAACTATTGTATCCCTACTCTTTTTCTTATCAGATTGCTGCTTGTTGCTTTCTTTGTCGCTGCCATTATGATTATTGTTGTAATCTGCAGATACTAAACTTGCCATAATATCAATATACTAGACTATGATAAAACTATACTCAGTAAATCTAATAAATATATATTGATATTATTCAATTATTATTTTAATAATGATAAATATCTTAAAATTATATATGTATATACTACTTACAATATTTTTATATTTCAAAAAGGCTTGTATTTTTCATATTCTATATATATCAGCTTATTATTTCTTGGATATTATATAATGTTGTTTGTTTTATATCTTTATAAATTATATATGTCACATACTGTATCACATACATACGATCAAATGAAATGCATTATTATTTTAAATGTAGATTTAGATTAAACCATTTTGCCAGATTTTGCCTGCTGGGCCTGCCGGGCCTGCTGGGCCTGGTTGCTGCTGGATTGCTGGATGATTGCAAGGATTGCCAGGATTGCTAGATTCCACAGATTGTATTAATATTTTAATTGGTATTTTTTAAGGTGTAAATGGAAACCCTACAAAATTAAAATAACTCTCGGTGGTTCTTTTCAAAAAAACTGAGCTGGTGCTATAGTGCTACTCTACTGTGAGATGTTGTTGTATTTATATTATTACTCTATATTATTATTATTAATATTGTTATGCAGTGAGTTGCAGTTGCTTATTTATTATTATATTATTATTTTTATTTATTGCTGGACTGTGTAACACTGCAGCACTGCAACTAAACGATTAAACCTTTGGTGGCTGCACATTTAAAATGTAACCAATCACTGTCGTTTTATCGCTATATTCGTAATTTACTTTTTCCTGGAATTAGTACAAAAATAATATGAATGCAAGCGTTAAAATTCACCCAACCACAGTCGTTGGAATCCAAAACCCGCCGGACATAGAGCAATTATCAACGACTTTAAACGCACAAACTTACCCAACGCAGCAATTGTTAATATCAACTTCAAATGCACTAACCCCCACGGTGATGGCTGTAACCCCAGCAACTCCAGTAACGGTAACGGAAACCACATTTAACAGAGCAGAAGATTCAAGCGGGGGAAAGACTAGAAACAATTCTGGCCCACCCCCGGAGAAAGTTTCTAAGTCCTCCAACGGTCTCTGTAATAATTTTTGTTATTACATTCTTAATATTTGGTTTTGGGTACATTTGTATATAATTTATATTTATTTCTTTAGAGCAATACCTTGGAGGAGAAATATTATCACCCCCTCAAGAATTTCATGTAACGATTTTTACAAACACGCCTCATACCCCCTCATTGAACGCAATGACAAACCATTTTGTTACGTTTCATTAGATAAAAATCCATGTAAAAATCCAAGTAACAAACCAAAATTTGAACTTTGTGAACAGATTGGTGCTAGAAGTTGCCTACCAAAGGAACTTAGTTTAATGTTTTTTGGTGATACAGAAGAAGGAGATGGGAAGAAACCGGGAGAAGAAGATTTAGACAACGCAAAGTTTGTGAACAACGCAGAATTTAAATGTCCTGGTGCACGTGGTGCAGGTGGTGCAGGGAATGATAACACGATCTTACGCAATACTTCCCGCCGTTATCTGGGGGAAGAGTGTATTCCCTGTAATGTTGATCAATTTTTCAATGGTATGGAAATTGTATGCGACAAGCAAATTATTTGGACTAGGAGTCGTCAAAAAAAATGCCTTGATATAGAAGACTCTTCAAACGTTGGTATTGGAAATACAATGTGTTGTGCAGATGGTTGGGGTGCTTCGCTAGAAGAACCTGATCCTTTATTTAGAGAAGACGTGGAAAGACAGAAGATGAAATATAACGAAGACCGTTGGGAAGGAAAAGGTGATTATAGTTATGGTTATGAAGATTCAGTTGGAGAACTTTTGTGGCCAATTCTGTTTATGTTCACGTTTTTTATATATATAAGTTTAAATTCTGGTATTAAAAAATCTTCTTTGTTGCGTTTCTACTATAAAAATGCCATTAGATGCGATAAAAATGAATTCAATATCATTGCCCAAAAATTTTGCTCTGGTAACATCCAGTTGGAAACAAAATGCCAAATGCATTCGCTCACAATAATACATCGTAGAAAAAGAGGAAGCCGTGTACGCAAAAAATTGGAATGGGAAGGTGTTCAAAAAAGGGAACTGCATGAAGCTGTTGATGCATCAAATATTAATTTACAATTAAATGGTACTATAGGTGTATGTTGTGTAGACTTTGTTATTCGGTACAATTGCATAGATTTAGAGACTGAAACCGTTTTAAATAATTTAACAAAAGCAATGATAGAAGATAATTCTTCCCGCGGAACAAACTTGACCGCGTTTAATGAAATCAGTATGGTTGATCCAAGCCTTACAGCTTATAATACGCGCGACGCTAGTGCTAATGGGCCGGTACTAACAAATATGTATCAGTGCCAACTTTTAACAGATCTTGAAAACGGAGGTCGGCATTATATATACGTTTTCGGCAAAGAATCGCTATCTGCATTTGTTTCATATTGCTCATATTTTGGATTAGGAGTTATTAACAAGATTTATCACGATTATTTTGTTCATCATTATAAGGTTGTTATACATAAAAATATTCGTTTGCATTAAAAAATACGTAAAAAAGAAAGATTGTTGCGCATCTCGTGTGTCATTAATAAGAGTTAAAATAAATGAATTTCAATAGTAATAATATGATAGGGGAGCCAGTTGTCGTAACACCACCAAGGAAAAAAGAATCTATCGCTGTAGATTTAGTTGCTGTGAAAAAAGCCGTCGATGCAAGCTCAACAGTCCAAGAAGCGAGACGAATTGCAAGAGAGGCAAAAGAGCAAGCTAGTCGTGCTTCTGTAACTGCAGAAGCAATTATTAAAGAAACTCAAGATATTATTAATAAAGATAATAATACGGTGTACACCTTTACACTACTGTACTTGTACTGTATCTATGCTCCTATCATAGCGAGCTGGAAATTAATAACTCGTGTATCGATCCCTTAAGGCCAGCTGAGATTTTAATTTCCAGCTAGCCAGCTGGCTGGAAAGCTGGAAAGCCTGGAAAGTAAAAGAGCACAGCAGCAGCAGCCTTTTTTTTTTTCATCTAGTGGTGCAGTCTGGCAGTAGCTTTCCTGGGAAAACGTAGATTTGGACCTGGAAATGCCTCTGGTGTCCAGAGAAGTCTGGCAGTCCAGCAGTGCTCTACTACTATAATAAACAAAAAATGAAGAATGAAGAAATAAAAAAACATCTTCTCTCCTCTGAAAACATACAAGTTCAACATGGTTCGTATTTAATTTTTAGTTCATTGCAACAAAACAGTATCTTTGTGTTTACGTGAATATATATATATATATATATATTCTTGGAAATAAAAAAAAGAAAGAAAACGATGAGTAAGTATGAAATCACTGGAGAAACAATAGCTTTCGGAATCATACTTCCTTCACTCATCGCCATTTTTCTTGCTCGGTATTGTTGGATGATCACAGCCAGAAAAAAGTCCTTGGTTGATTACGATAAGAAAGGAAGGGAGTTGATGAAGGAAAGAGTAAATGCTGACTATGTTTTGCTGAAACAACTTGGCATAGATAAAGGGTATACATTCGGTTGGGGCATTATTGTGAACATTGATGAAGCAATTGCTACCAACTCAATGGTTCGTGATGAAGTGGTTATTCAGCGCGGCCAAGAACCAAGAGGGTCAAGCGAGTATTTAGAATCCGCAAGAGAACCTGTTGGGTATTGTGGTTGCTGCACAAGCGTTTGTGCCATGGACTATGGATCAAGTGAACCCCTCTATACCAGAAATTCTGATAATACGAAGTCGGAAAGTTGTTGTTTAGAGTCTTGTGATTGTTGTAGAATGTATATACCTAAAGATAATGAAAAGACAAAAGATGTTAAATATGTTCGTGTTCAATATCTTAATAAAATTTGGAATTCCAAAGCAGAGATAGCTATACGAAATTTAGAAAAAATGCTGAAAGCAACGAAAGAAAGCGAAGAAGTTGCTACCTTGGCAGCAGCTTATGCAAATTCCTATAATCAAAAAACTGTTGCTACATCAAACATAAATATTGAAATGACGCGTGATACTAAACCTCTTGTAACCAACCAAGTCTTGTCAAACATGTATGCCGAATATGCTAAACATCATATGCCAAATATGCCAAACAACATGAACATGCCAAACATGAACATGCCAAACATGCCAAACACAAACAATGTTAGACAAAATGGTTCAGGAGTCGGGTTTTGTGGTGAGTGTGGTGCCCCAAGATATCAGCAAGACGGAAAATTTTGTGTTGAATGTGGAGTCAGATTCTGGAAGCCAGATGCTTGATAAAGTGCAACATTTTTCCACACTCCAAACTTTTATGTGATTATTGAAAATATCCCTGAAGACTGTCTGTATTTTATACAATTTTTAAAAATAAGACTATTTACTATTGAAAAATGACATAGACTTTTTTTTTTTTATTTATTTTTTTTTTGGCAAAAAACAACCGCACACTGGCACACTGTCATATATATTATTATTCATTCTAGAAGTACTGTACATCGTATGATGTATCATAGACAGAAATATATTATTAAAACAAAACGTGTTGCTACTTGCTCACTCTATACATCTTTGACATAAAAGTGAAAGAAAAACGACAATAAGATGACTTCTATTACAGATGCAGCTAAACCGGACTTAAAGGAAATATTAAATGAAGCAGATAAATTAGAAAAAGAGGAAAACGATCCACGGACGCCATTTAAAACATTTTATAAGGCAAGAGAAATTTTAGTTAAAAAAAGAGACGAGTTATTGAAAGAAAGCGATAAATTAAAGAAGTTAGGGACAAACTGTATTCCAATTGATAATGCGATTGGCGTCTTAAATTACAGAATAGGAAAGAATTTTTATACAACAGAAGAAAATCATGACGCACAAGTTCATTTAGAAAAGGCAATACTTCAGTTAGCCCCTGAAAAATGGAACGAGGAAGATTTAAAACTATCAGAAGATAAAGATGATAATAATAAGCATTTAAATGTTACGGAATTTTCAGCAGTATCATGTTTAAATAATCCATACTTACCGCAATTAATCGATGCATATAATCAAATTGGCGCTTTGTGGGTATCACGGGGCGATACCAAGAAAGGAAAATTGAATTTAAGTCGTGCTTTGAAAATTCATGAAACTATACAAAAATTTGACGATGGTAGCAGCTCAAAAGAGGACCAGGAAGAATTGCGCACGATACATATCTTTACGTTGTTTTATCTTGCACAGGTCGAGGGTCAACTTGGAAATGCTGAATTATCATCTGGGCATGTCAGAAAAACATTGATATTACAACGTGAAAATTCCGATTACGAACCTGTCGAATGGGCCATAAATTGTGCACAGTTACATAACTATTATTATAATCAATTAAATTTGCGTGAAGCGGAAAATTGTTTATTATGCGCACAAGAAATTGCTAATAATGAATTGCCAGAACCAAAGTATGAAAAAGACGGAAAAACGCCTGTAAATATTGATGATGAAACGTTGCGTGTACGTTGCACTATTTGGAGAATGTGGGGAACTTTGTATTCAAAACAGCTAGAAATCGCGAGAAAAAACTTGGAAATGAAATATTCACAAAATTTTAATGGAATGATTGTTCAAGATGAAAAGATTAAATTGATTCAACCACCCGTATATGATATAAAAAAAATGTCAACGGATGTAATTAAAAAACGGCGTGCGCCTTACATACAAGCTATATCAAATGCAAAGATTGCTGCAGATGTATTCAAACTGTCAAGATTATGCTATGAAAAATCATTATCATATTTTGTAATGGATGGTCGTGTTACTGAACATGTCAATATACAACAAGAAATAAGTAAATTATATATGCATTTGTCTGGCTTTGAAACGGAATGGAAACGTGCAGTTGGTATGCAAACTCGCCGAGTATCTTTATTATCACCACTGTATGAACAATTGAATAAAAATGTCTTCATTGTACTTTGTAAGGAACTTTCATTTGAATGTGGCCAAGCGTTGCAATCTGTACAAGACGTTCATGAAATGCGTTTAAACCAATTGGAAAAAGGCTCGAAAAAGTTTATTTCAGCAATGAAGAAAGCAGATAAAGCCGGTGTCGAGGCAATGGTACATTTTTCACGATTTTTAACCCATTTCTTAACAAAAGAAGGTACTGATCCAGAATTTATGGATAAAGATAACTTACCTAGTTATTTACTATGCCATTTAAATATGGCGCGAATATGTGGTAAAATGTATTCATATAATAATAACCAAATGAAAGTTCAATGGTTGAAGAAGAGTTTGAAGGAGTATCAATTAATAGTTGAGTTTGGTGAGAGAAATATTCCAAGTGCACTCGAGGAACAGAAAAAAGAAGCATTTTTAGAAGGTCAAGATGAATCTACAATAAGACCGATATTTAAAGAGGAAATGAAGCATTGTAAACAAATGATACAATTGCTCCCTGAAAAAATAAACCGATTACATTATTTCAATCAAGATATTTCGGATTGAAGAAAAAAATGAGGAAACCGCGTTAGAAAAAAATACGGTAATTTGCCAGAAGTACCGAGTGTATAAGAGACTATACATTAAATCGATTTTATTTTTTTTTAAATAAAAATTATTAAATTAATATACGAAGTACGTATTAAATATGTGTTTTCATTATATATAATAATATACTCGTGTAATATATTTTATAATATTAATTTACATATATATATATATATAGATCTATACTTTTCGTATAATTTTTAAAAAAATATATTTTTCAAAACTGTACAAAACCTTTTGGCATTCTCTTGTTCCTACTCAATGGTATCTCCTTTAAAACCTTTTGCAGTTCCGATTCATTTCCTCTAGGTGTTCTAGTCGATGTTGGACTAACATGAAATATTCCATCAGCTGAAAAAAACCCAGAAGGTTCAACTACCTCAGGTTTATTCATACCACCCCAAAACATACCAACTGTTGGATTGTCTAACAATGGATCGTCATCATCATCACTATCACCTGAAGAAAAACTATCCTCATCATCATCGTAGAAACTATCTACATCATCATCATCACGTGTTTCATATGATCTGTAACTATCCATGCCATTGCTACTGCTTCTATTGCTATTTGCGTCTTTTCTATCCTCTTCACCTTGATTCATATCTTGTTTGCCCCAGAATTTTCCAGTAGGTATGGTATTAATATCATTATCTTTTCGCAATTGTTGTATACGAACACAATCAGATGCATGATCGATTGCAAGATCAAAAAGGACATGTTTACCACAATTTTTACACTCAAATGTTTCATTGTTCGATGGAAATTTAATTTGTTGATTTTGTTTTTTCATTCGATTCCCACCGTCTTGTTGGATTGCTTCTTTATTTTTTACATCTTCATATTTTTTTAAAACATGCTCTTCATCGAAATTACTATGGTTGTTCTTAGTACGAGTCCTACTAATTTCTATTTTACAGTGTTGCGTATGATCCAATACATTTTCAAGTTTAATATTTTTGCCACATTTTTTACATTCGAAATATTCATAGTCTACTGCCACAAAATTTTTATTTTTCTGTTTTTTTGTTACCATAAAAGCGTCCTTCTTTTCCTCCTTTTTCTTTTTTCTTTCACTTTCTTCCTTCTTTTCTTTTTCAACAATACGCTTCAAAAACTTAGCATCTGTGCCTAAACCAACAGCCTCCGTTACTGCATCACGCCACATACGGCGAACTTCTTCTACAAAATCTTTTTCAGAATGTTGTTCTGATTGTTCAGCACCATTTGAATTGTCAACTTGCACAGGTGGTAATTTTACACTTTTTGATGATTTTTGCTCAGATATATTATTATTGTTGTTATTACTTTGCCTCGTCTTCTTTTTCTTTATTTCTATTTTGCTATTACCATAATCTTTACCATGAATAACTGTATACTTAAAAAGTTTCTGTTCAGTATTGTTGTTGTTGCTATTATTATTATTACTATTATTAATGGTATTGTCTTTTTGAGTTGATGTTTTACGACTTTGTTGTGATAATGGTCTACTTTTATTACTAGTATGATCCTTTTTCATTGGTGGAGTTGGTATATGGACTTTCGTATTAGTTGACATAGGAGCATTTTCCATTGGACGGTTTACTGTTTTATTTTTTGCATTGGCTGTGTCATTTTTCTTATCGTCATAACGTTTCGTTTTAATACTTCTATTTCTTGAAGACGCATCTTTTGTTATTTTTTCTTTTGCGTGAGAATTGAAAACAGACTTTTTAGATCTCGATTTTTCAATTTTTTCATATGGGTCTACACTCATAGGACGTACGCGAATTCCATCATCATAGATTTTGACAGGGGGATTGCTTTTGTTATTGTTATGACGATTTGAATTGTTTCTTGCAGTGTAATCTATGCTAGTATCTGTACCTGCACGTACTCGAATACCGTCATCATATACTCTTGCAGGTTTATCACGGTTATTATTCTTGTTTTTATTATTACTAGCATTTGAAGACATTGGATTTTCACTTGCTCGGTTATATTTTGTTGAGCCTGTAGTCGTTGTTGCCTTTTTTTTTTTGGATTGATGCTTTTTGCTAGTATTATTGCTTTTTTCACCAAAAATATCACCAAAAAACTCTTTACTACCTTCATATGAAGAATTATTATTATTATCTTTATTCTTTGATTTATTTCCATATAATTTATTCATGACACGTTCTTTAATGTTATTTATATCATCAGCAACATCACGAGATTCTTCAAATTTTCTACTATCTTGTTGTTTTTGTGCAGCCAGCCTTCGCGCTTCTGCACGTGCACGTGCTTTTTCTTCAGCTTTCTCTTGCGCATACCGCCTCATGCGCTCCTTCTCTTGCGCCGCTTCAAAATGTGCTTGCTGCATTTTTACAAATTTCCATGCTCTTTTCAATTCTTTTGCTATATGAGATTGGACTTCTTTTTGTTTCTTCATTGTTGCATGGTTATTTTCTTGTTTTACATTTCTTTTTTTCATTCCACGTGGATTACCGATACCAGAGGTAGCTCGTGCACGAACATTAGCACGCTCCCGTGATTCCTCTTTTGCCCGCACAGTGCGATCATACCGAGATTTAGACGATGAATCAGACAATATATCATAAGACGTTTTAATCAAGACAAAAAGTTCATTTGTATCCTTATTTTTATCAGGATGATACTTTCTTGCTAAGTTTCTATATGCTTTTTTAATAGCTTTTGCATTTGCGTTTGTTTGAATAGCTAATGTTGCATAGTGACTTTCTTTAAAATATGCTGACATGCGTAATAATTCGTCACCAACTTGTTTTGCTTCAATACTTGTTGCTCTCCATAAATACTTTGACTGTGGCTGGTTGACATGTGTTTGTACCTGTTCATCCAATAAACGCTTCGCAGTCGAAAATGCAGCATAACCAGCATGTACATCACCAGCAGCCAAACATTTCTTGGCTAAATTCCATGATTTTGCTGCTTCTGCATTAGAAGCTAAGCCAGGCATATTGAGTATACCGGTATTGATCTTGTTTATTACTATTACGGAAGGGGGACGTTCTAATTATTTAACGCAACACATATCCTCTATTTTATAATTTCTTTAATGTAGTGTTTTGTTGCAATTGGTTTTTATGTTATTGTACATCGATGACTAATTTATCATTTCTATTGATAAATACAATATTTTTATTAGTTTTTTCTAACGGTTGTCGAGAGTGTGCAAGTGTGCAAATCGGATCCTCTCTCTACAGTACCAGGTAAGGTAAATCTAAAAAATATATTAAGTATATATATTTGTATACTAATATTTCTATCACCTGGGAGGTTTTTGGCTGTTGGTTTTCTCGTTTTCTCTCTGTTTTTTATCAAGGAGTGTAGCAGACCAGATAGAGGAGACACCATTATTGTGAAGGGACCGAGTATGTTTTTTACCTACTCGATTCCCTTCGTTCTTCTCTAGTATTACGTATCAGACATGATGCTATTTGCATACTATCCAAAGTCAAAGAAGATCCTCTTCGAAATTGAATGAGGACACATCTACATCTCGTAAAAAAAGGAGGGGCCAAAAGGGTCGTGAAACATAAAAAAATGTATGATATATATATCGATACGTCTGTATATATATATATCGATATATATATATATATATATATATTCAAAACAAAGTGAACAATATTAAGACAAAACAACAGCAATATGCCAAGAATTCATCATAATGCAACACCAAAAACCCCGAAATCATCGAGAAATGTTATTACGAAATCTAATCATATATATATAATTATTATATTATATGGAATATATAAACTCATAACGTTTGAATAATGTATAACTTATTATTTATAATAATTATTCTATTTTTATACCTCATCAGCTGTGATGATGGCTACATTCAGGAAACCTTACCAGCTTACCAGCTTACCAGGCGGCTATACCAGCTTACCGGTACAGTAAAACGAGCAAATCCAATGCTCGTGCGCTCCTCAAGAATCGGAGCGTAGCGAAATAACTTGCACTTTTTTAGATCCAGAATTTAAAGTACAATTATTAGACTAATAAATGAACAATTGAAATGAGATAAATAATGCAATATTTAATATTGGATTGAAATTATTTGATAGGGAATTTAAAGGGCCTTCTTATTTAGGGCGTCACAGCATTACGTTAATTTTTTATTTGTACTTTTTTAGTCTAACCAACCCTATCAAAACAAAAATCCGTAATGAGGAAAGGATGAAGATTTGTCCATTAAAAAAGGAGGGGGAAATATGATTTATAATAAATAATATAAAAACACACACAAACAAAGAAGTAACATGTTCATCGAGACATTCATTTTATACATATACATATATCAAACCAAACGAGAAGAAAAGGAAAAAGAAAGGATTATGAAGTTTACATTGTTTGTAGTTGCATTGATTGCGGTTGCTACCGTTGCACACGGTGCAAATTTGAGACGTGCGGAAAGTGAAATGTCTGTATCAGCACAAAAAAAAATGGATGAATTTATGATGTTATATGGAGAGGAAATTAAAAATTCACCAGAATACAAAAAGAACCCAGTTGAATATCTTTCTAAATTTATTTCTAATACGAAGAAAACCATTGAAAAGGAACAAAAGGAATTGACTGATGATGCATCAAAGGAATGTACAGGAGATGCAAAAGCATTTGTTAGTGTCAGAACCAAAGCTCAATGGAGACAAATGTCAATGTCAAATGGGGATGATGATGGAAAACTATCATACAATGAATTTACAAGATACATGGATTCACAAATGAAACAACAAGCTGCAAAAAAACCAACACCAACACCACCACCGCCACCACCAAGCACAGTTATCGAGGCTCAAGTAAAAAAATCGTTTGACAATGCGTTGAGAAAGTACGATGGAAATAAAGACATGCGTATTTCATTCGACGAGATGGTAAGCAAAATGCCAAAAGGTTATCGTCCGTCACCATCAATGGTAAAATCATGGCGCGAGATGGCCGGAGAAGACATGAAATTATCATACAACGAATATTTAGCTCACGTGAAAAAACAAGCTGCAGCAGGTAAAAGGAAAGCTTCAATGTTTTAGAGATGTGAAAAAACATTTTAGTTAAATAACGATGA
>JACLAC010019954.1_pt1 | contig 20318 bp, 13 predicted proteins | sample 8027881 | NCBI WGS metagenome assembly JACLAC01 (sample SAMN15725517, study PRJNA655200) | protist metagenome | isolation source: fluorescence activated cell sorting (FACS) single amplified genomes of... | place: Spain: Blaines Bay Microbial Observatory, Mediterranean Sea | collected 2016-01-19 | reverse complement strand
GTTTTGCCTCGTACCGAGCAGATCGCCAGCTCATAACCGTCTTGATCGAAGAAGCCAATTTTCCATGCGCCGACGCCGATCTTGCTCATCGCGGCATAGCCGAATTGGTTCAGTACCCGCTGGGTTTGAATCTTCTCGCCATCTATCGCGTGAATTGGGGCAACGTCGGGTACCAGCGGCGTGCCGCCGTTACCGATGACCTATTGAGGTGGGCGCAGGCTCTCGTGGAAACCGATAATCTGGGCTAGGCGTATGTGGGCGCCGATGACCAGGTTTGTCCGGGGGGCAGCCACGGTGTTTGACGACCTCGTGAAGCACTGGGGTTTGAATGGTCAGCTCTCCCGTATCGTCATCGGCACCGTAGCACCACAACGGCCGGTGGGTTGCTAGCCAAGTGTTCTTAGTGAGCTTCGCTTCCAGGGCAGTCAATTTCTTGTCGAAGCGCTCGGTCAGGGGCTGGCCAGTTCATCTTTCAGGCTCGCCGTGTCCTTGGCCGCCACTTGATGACGGCCGAGGTTTGCGATCCAGGGGAGGTTGTTGCGCTTGCACTGCGTTTGGTAGGGGTGGGCATCGAGGTAGCAAAACTGTATCGCTGAAAAAAAGTTAAAAACTCTAGTTAGTTAATTCCGTTTAAATCGATATAATGATTAAATAAAGCTAAAAATGGCTGCGCTGCCGCGCTCGACTGAAGTGGCTAACGGCAACTCGGCGCAGTCGAAGCCAACAGGAGCAACGGAGCCGGCGTGCGGAACAACGAAGAGGCCCAGGCGGGCGATTTGCCCGACGAACTGGCTGATGATCCAGTCATCGACACGTGGACTGATCGCGACCAAGAGGCCCTCGCGCACTCTGCCGAGGTTCTCGTTCCGCAACTGCATGTCATTCTCGATGACTTTTATCGCTGGCTCCTCCCGACCAAAATCGGCCGCCGCTTTCTTGATGCCGGGCGTGTGGAGCGGCTTAAACATCTGCAAATTCAATACTGGCGCCAATTCTTCTTTAGCAATGTCGATTCGCAATACCGGGAGAGTCGCATCGCGGTAGCGGCAGCCCACACAGAGATCAATTTACCCCTGAGCGCTTACCTCCGCGCCCAAAGACAGATGGAGGATTTGTTTGCCCGGTATCTGGGGTTGGAGCTCGGTGACTCCGAGCGTTTTGACGCGGGCATCGGAGCCATTCGAAAGCTCATTGAGATCGACACCGCACTCACCGTCGATGCGTACGGCGGGTTCGCCGGCGAAGCGGCAAGGCAGCGCACCGTCTTCATGGGCGATGCCGCCGAGGCGATACATCAGCTCTCCCACGGCACCACCCCAGATCTGCCTGAGGCACAGACCGCGGATCAGAAAATCCTTGTCGAAGTTCTCACCAGCGCCTCGCGAACCCTCTCGGAGTTCAGCCGGCGGGTCGAGCTCGTTGCCCTGGGAAACTACAACGAGGACGTGTCCCCACGGGATGAAAACGACAGCCTAGGCATCGCCCTGCAAAGTATGACCGGGGCATTACGCGAAATCAGTGTGCTAGCCGAGGCCATCGCGTCAGGCGACCTGACACGCAAACTCCCCGTCAAGGGCGACCAAGACCTCCTGGCGCACTCCATCAACAAGATGGTCGACACGCTCGACCAAGTGAGCGCACAAGCTGATCGGATCGCCAACGGCGACTATCGCCAGGACATCACGCCGCGATCGGCGCAAGATTCTCTCGGCTTCGCCTTGCAGGCGATGACCAGCGCGCTACGTCAGGGGCAGGAAGCGAGGCGCTCCCAGGAGTGGCTTCGCAACGGCATTAATTCACTCAACGAGCGAATGGTTGGGGATCAAGAGCCCGAGCAGTTAGCACAAGGCCTCATTAACTTTCTTGCCAACTATCTCTCCGCCCAGACCGGCGCACTCTACCTCCAAGAAGACACGGACACACTACGGCTCGCGGCAAGCTACGCCTTCTCCAAGGATCGGGAACCCGGCGCTAAGCTTCGCTTCGGTGAGGGCCTCGTTGGCCAAGCGGCACAAGAACAAGAAATAGTCTCGGTCGAAGACCTGCCCCCACTGTACATGCCCATTCGCTCGTCGCTCGGCTCCGTTGAGTCTTGCCACGTGATCATCTGCCCCTTGCTCTACGGCACAGACGTCATTGGGGTATTCGAACTGGGCTCCTTCCGCCGTTTCAGCGAGGAAATGCGAGAGTTCATCTCGCTCTCACGCGAGAGCATCGGGCTCGCGATGCAATCGGCCCGTGCACGCCAGCAGATCCGCGGGCTTCTGACAAACAGCCAGGCGCAAGCGGTAGCACTCGAAGCGGCAAACGAGGAGCTAAGCCAGACGACCAATCAGCTCCTGGGGTCCGAAGAGGAACTCCGGCAACAGCAGGAGAAGCTCGAAGCCGCCAATGTGGAGCTCGAAACAACCAATCACACGCTTGAGCGTCAGCAGGCGTCCCTGGAGCAAGCAAACCAATTGCTACAAAACTCCCGCGCAGCGGTGGAAGCCAAGGCCGAGGAAGCCGCTACCGCGAGCCGTTACAAGTCAGAGTTCATCGCCAACATGTCTCATGAGCTGCGCACGCCGCTCAACAGCATTCTGCTTCTTGCGAGCGTTCTGGCGGAGAATCGCGCTGGCAACCTCAACGAGGAACAAATCGAATCGGCTCAGATCATCACCAACAGCGGTAATGATCTACTTGCGCTCATCAACGAAATTCTCGATTTGTCCAAAGTCGAAGCCGGGCACATTGAGCTCAAGCTTGACACGGTCACGACCGAAAATATTAAGCAACGCGTCCTGCGTAACTTTCGTCACATAGCCGAGGAAAAGGGTCTTGACCTCACGATAAGCTTGGCTGTGGATATTCCCGACAGCATCGAGACGGATCCGGATCGTCTCGATCAAATCCTGAAGAACCTGGTCTCGAACGCCATTAAATTCACCGAAAGCGGTTCGGTAGCGGTCGTCATCGATCGAGCCGACACCACCCGTTTGTGGCACGCGAGCCCAAGCGATCAACGGACGTTCATGAGCATTGAGGTCAGCGACACGGGGATCGGAATCCCGCCTGAAAAGCAGGAGATCATCTTCCACCCGTTCTCCCAGGGGGACGGCGGTACGGCAAGAAAATTCGGTGGCACAGGGCTCGGCCTATCCATCTCCGAGAAACTGGCAACGGGACTCGGCGGGGAACTCCAACTGACGCGTTCGGACGGCAGCGGTTCGGCATTTTCACTTTATCTTCCCATCACCGGCACCTCGGGTAAAAGGCCATCGACCGAACCGCCTCGAGCGCAAAGGCGCCACGCGACGGAGCCTACCGAAACGACGCCCGCGCTGTCAGATGCGACGGCCTTCAACGACGATCGCGATGCGCTTGCTGAGGGCGATGAAGTCGTGCTGGCAATCGAGGACGATCCACACTTCGGCCGGTTGATCCGCCGTGAGTGCCATCGTCGAGGGCTGAAATGTCTACTGGCGCCAACCGGAGAGAGTGGTTTAGCGCTCGCCGGTACGCACAGACCCGTCGCAATCATTCTCGATATTCGACTTCCGGGCATCGACGGGTGGGAGGTATTGGAAACCCTCAAGGGCCAGCACCTGACCCGACACATCCCGGTGCACTTCATTTCAGTCGATCCCGCTGAATCCAGAGCCTTCCACAAAGGCGCCGTCGGCTTCGTATCAAAGCCGCTGGAAGCAAGTCAGCTGGGACAAGTGTTCGAACGACTGCAGCAAGTCTCACGCCAGGTCATGAAGAACCTCCTCGTCGTCGAAGACGACGTCAACCTGCGGCGGGGCATTACGGCTCTGGTTGGAAACGGCGATGTCGTTTGTCACGAAGCGGCGTCGGCAAAGGCAGCTTTAGAGGCCCTGCGCGGCGGCAGCTTCGATTGCCTTGTTCTCGATATCGGGCTTCCCGACCTCAGCGGTTTCGAGCTCTTGGACGATCTGGTTGGAGAGGGCATCACCATACCCCCTGTCGTCATCTATACCGGTCGCGAGTTGACTCGCGACGAAGACAGACGGTTAAGGGACTACTCGGATTCGATCATCCTCAAAGGGGCTCGCTCGCAAGAGCGCTTATTCGATGAGGTCGCACTGTTCTTGCACAGAGTCGTTGACGACATGCCCGAGCATAAGAAAGCGATCATCAAGACGCTTTACGACGCAGACCAGCCTCTCGTCGACAAGAAGGTGCTGCTCGTCGATGACGACATGCGCAACGTATTTGCTCTCTCCCAACTGTTAAGGGAACGCGGCATGGAGGTAGTCAGGGCGGAGAATGGCCTTCGTGCGATCGATGCCTTGGAGAACCACCCCGATATCGACCTCGTGCTAATGGACATCATGATGCCGGAGATGGACGGTTATGAGGCAATAGAACGAATTCGCGCCACCGAGCGGCACAGCCGGCTCCCCATCATTGCACTGACCGCCAAGGCTATGAAAGGAGACCGAGACAAAGCCATAGCCCTCGGCGCCAACGACTACCAGACCAAGCCGATCGATTTCCCCCGGTTGTGTTCGATGATGCGCATATGGCTACAGCGGTGAGTAAAGGGGCCCCTATAGAGTCTCAGCAGGCGCGCTGACGCCCTATCCTGAAAAAAGGCAGAACGCTGCATGTCGGTAAAGTCCAACGACGTCGAACAACTCGAAATAGACCTGTTGTTGCAGTCCCTATCTCGTCGTTATGGCTACGACTTTCGCAGCTATTCCCAAGCCCACATTAAACGCCGGATCCTCGGCTACGCGGCAAGCAAGTCATTCGCCAGAATCTCAGATCTAATTCCCGCTCTTCTGTGGGACGAAACGCTTGCGTTCGAGCTCATTCGTGAATTCTCGATCACCGTTACGAGCATGTTTCGCGATCCCGAGTACTTCCAGCTGATGCGCAAGCACGTGATACCCATCCTCAGAACGTATCCCTATATCAAGATCTGGCATGCCGGCTGCGCCACCGGAGAGGAGGTCTATTCGATGGCTATCGTACTGGCCGAGGAGGGGCTCTCGGAACGGGCCACAATCTACGGCACCGATTTCAACGACGAAGCGTTGAGCCAAGCTCGAAAGGGCATATTCGATATCGACAAGGCAAGCGATTTCAGCGAAGGGTACCGACGTTCAGGCGGCCGCGAATCCTTCACCGATTACGTCCACGCCAAATACGGCCACGTCACATTGAGCGAGCGCCTGAAGGCAAACGTCCTGTTCACCAATCACAATCTCGTCACCGACGGCGTGTTTGGCGAGATGCACCTGATCGTTTGTCGCAACGTGCTGATTTACTTTGATCAAACCCTTAAAGAACGAACCCTGGGGTTATTCACGGACAGCCTCGTACGCGGCGGGTTTCTGTGCCTCGGCGCGAGAGAGACGATGAGTCCCGCCGTGCTCGAAACGAGCTTCCAACAAGCCTGTTCCGGCGGATTCATCTACCGGAAGCGCATAGGTAAAGCTGACGTTGCCCTCGAAGGCTCGCGATGACGACCCAAAACGTCGGGTCGGGTATCGGGCGTGGGGGATCGAGTCCTCTCGCCGAGGAGGATGCATGAGCGAAACGCCGAAAATCTTATGCGTCGACGACCGCGAGGAAAATCTCTTCAGCCTCGCGCAGATGCTCGCGCCAACCGGGGCGGAAATCCTAGAGGCGCGCAGCGGTAACGATGCGTTGCTCGCTAGCCTCAACAACCCGCTCGCACTCGCAATCCTTGACGTCGAGATGCCGGGGATGGACGGCTTTGAAGTTGCGGAGCTACTGCGACAGGAAGAACGAACCAAGCACCTGCCCATCATCTTCGTTTCGGCGGTTTTGTCCGATGACTACCATGTCTTTCGCGGATACGAAGCCGGGGCTGTCGATTTCCTGGTCAAGCCTTTCAATTCAAAAATCCTGCTAAATAAAGTTCGCTTCTTTCTTCAGCTCGACACGCAACGCCGAGAGCTCATCGAAAAGGTTCAACTAGAAGAAGCCAACCACCATCTCGAAGCAATCCTGACGTCGCTGACCGATGCCGTGTTCGAAGTGACCCACGAGGCCACCGTGCGTAGGGTCAACCGCGCCGCGGTAGAGCTCTGCGGTTACCCGCACGATGAGCTTGTCGGAAAACCGATATCCGAGCTCTTCCCTGCCTTGGCACAGGTTGAACCGACAAATCCTGACCGGAACGAAGGACCGTCGCACCGTGTCGAGTTCGAACGTAGGGAATCCCATCTACTCGCGAAATCCGGTGACACAATCCCAGTTCTGCTCAGCTCGGCACCGGTCGAAACCCCCAGTGGACAAACCATAGGCGCCGTATTCGTCGCCCTCGATCTCGCCCGTAAGCTGCAGGCAGAGAAGGAGCGCACCCAGCTCGTCACCGCGATACAGCAAAGCCGCGACGGCGTCGTCCTGCTCGACACGAACACACGCATCTCCTACGTCAACCCCGCTTTCAGCGAGCTCATCGGGATCGGTCCCCACGAAACGACGCAATGGACACTCGACGACTTCGACGGCCCGAATGCCCCCCCCAAAGAGCGGCGGCAACAGCTCCAACAAGGAGACGCCTGGCAAGGGCAATGCCGGATGCGTGGAGTCCACGACGAGGAGTACGAGGTTGAGCAAAGCATTTCACCCATTCGCAATGCCACAGGCGAAGTGATCGGCTTCGTCGCGTTCGTGCGTGATCTATCCACAGTACGACAGCTTGAATCCCAACTCGTGCAAGCGCAAAAAATGGAGGCAATGGGCAATCTAGCCCGAGGCATTGCGCACGACTTCAACAACATGCTTACGCCAATCCTCGGTTACACCGAGCTCTCGCTCGAGATGATCCCCGGGGACAGCAAGGCCAAATCTTTCCTATATCAGACTCGGGACGCGGCCACTCGAGCAACGCAGCTCGTCAAACAAATCCTTGCCTTCAGTCAAGAAAGCCAGCAAGACGCAAAGCCCATGCGCCTGCAGAGCGTGCTCAAGGAGGCCGGCGATCTGCTGCGTGGCACCCTGCCCTCTACTATCGTACTCGAGGTCGATATCGATCCGCGCTGTGGATCCGTCATCGCCGAGTCGACTCAGATCCACCAAGTCGTGATGAACCTCGGCACCAACGCCTACCACGCAATGGAAGACGAAGGCGGCCGACTCTACATCGGTCTGAGAGAAGTCGATCTCGAGCAGCCCGAATCCCATAACGGGCTTAACGTAGAAGCAGGCGCCTGCGCCGCGCTGACCATACGTGACACTGGCTGCGGTATCCCCCGAGACCGGATAGGGAGCATCTTTGACCCTTTTTTCACCACCAAAGAGAAGCGCAAGGGAACGGGGCTCGGTCTTGCGACGGTGCACCGCATCGTTAAGAGCTTCGGGGGCGTGGTCCGGGTCATGAGCCGGACGGGTCAAGGCACCCAATTCGAGGTGCTGCTGCCGCTATGTCGACCGGCCGACCGGTGGGCCTCCAACGCGGGGACTGGGCACAACCGCCCGCGAGGGCATGAACGCATCTTGGTCGTGGATGATGAACCCTCCGTGGCCCAATTTCAGGTCGAAGCGCTGAGTTTGCTCGGTTACTCCGTGACGCAATGCACCGACAGCGCGTCTGCCTTACGCCTTTTTCGCAGAGCGCCGAACGACTTTGACCTCGTTATAACTGACCTCACGATGCCCAACCTCACTGGTACAGAACTCGCGGCCAAGGTCCACGACCTCCGAGCGGACATCCCCGTGCTTCTTTGCAGCGGATTCCCCGATTTGGTCACTTCCGACGTTATGGAGGCGGCGGGTATCCACTGCGTGTTGCACAAGCCGATCCTTCAAAGCGAGCTGGCGGCCAGTGTTCGGCGTGCTCTCGGATAGCGCGAAGCGTTACTCAAGGGGCTGCAACACAAGTCGGCGTTCTTCGGGTGCATGCTGGGCGACGGCCTGAGCTGCGCTAGCCGACACCAGACCACCGGCACTTGCGAGGCCAATCCCGATGCCCCGATTCGAATTAAGCAACGCTTTGTCGTGCGTTGCGCGATAAGCGGTCCGGCGCTTGCGGTGGAGCAATTCGATGTCGAGCTCGCCCCCGAAGATCCCCGTTAGATAGGGAAGCTGATGCTCATCGCCCCAAACGCCAACGCCGCTGTGCTGGACCGGGTGATCGAACGATTGTCGGGGGCAGATCGACCAGCAACCGCAGATCGACGCCGGCGTCTCACCCCTGCCCGGCAAGGCAGGGGTTGTCGGGCAGCTGATCGCGCAGTCGGCAGGTGCTCTCAAAGCCGCGTTGGATGCACTGGTACGTGTGGCGCGGTATTCCGATGCGCAGGGAAATCTCGTCACGGGAGACACTCTGGAGTAGCCTCTAGGCTCGACCGAACGTATTTCCCAGAGGTAACCCGATGTCGCATAGCACCCCGGATACCCAGCATACCGCCGAGGCGAGCCACGCCGTCACACACCCGCTCGAAGCACTGACTGCGGCGGAAATCCGAGCCGCAGCCCAGCTTACGCGCACCGAGATGGCCGAGCTCGGCGAGCACTTACGCTTCGAGATGATCGAGCTCAAAGAGCCGCCAAAGGCGACGGTGCGCGCGTTCCGACCAGGCGACCCAATCGAGCGCGCAGCCCGGATTAACGTCTATCGAACCGGCGACATTGGCGTGTGGCGCCTCGTGGTGTCGCTCACCACCGACACACTCATCACCAAGCAATATGTGCCGGATGCCCGGCCGATGATTCAGCTCGAAGAGTTTCTCGCTATAGAAGCACTCGTCAAGGCTGACCCTCGCTTCGTCGAGGCATGCGCCCGGCGCGGCATTCACGACCTTGAGCCGGTATGCGTAGACCCGTGGTCTGCAGGCTATTTTGGGGCCGATGGCGAGGAAGGCCGGCACCTGAGCCACGCTTTTTGCTGGATGCGAACACGTGAGGACGATAACTACTACGCCCACCCGATCGAAGGCCTCAATCCGGTCATCGACATCAAACGCATGCAGGTCATCCGGATTGATGACTACGGGGAGGTGCCGGTGCCCCGTGCCGAGCACAACTACGATCCCACGCTGCGGGCCGGCTCACCGGTTCGCGACGACCTGCGGCCAATCGACATCACCCAGCCAGAGGGGGTCAGCTTCCAGATCAGCGACAACCGCATCACCTGGCACGACTGGTCACTGCTGGTCGGATTCAACGCGCGCGAGTCGCTGACCCTTCACGACGTGAACTACCACGATCGCGGCGTGCTCTACCGGGCATCGCTCGCGGAGATGGTCGTGCCCTACGGCAGCCCGGATAACGGACACTACCGTAAGAACGTCTTCGACATCGGGGAATACGGGATCGGTAAGCTCACGAATTCGCTTGAACTCGGTTGCGACTGCCTCGGCGCCATCGCCTACCTGGACACCTGGCTGAGCGATATCGACGGCGAGCCGATGTGCATGCCAAACGCCGTGTGCATTCACGAGGAAGATTACGGGATCCTGTGGAAACACTGGGATTTCCGCAGCGACCACACGGAGGTCCGACGCGCGCGGCGGCTCGTCGTATCGTCGATCGCCACGGTTGGCAACTACGAGTACGGGATGTACTGGTACTTCTATCTCGACGGCACCATCGAGTATGAAGTCAAAGCAACGGGGATCATCAATACCGCCGCGTGCACCCCAGGCGAGCCGCAAAGGTACGGCACCGAGGTCGCCCCCGGAATCGTCGGCCAGATCCACCAGCACCAGTTCTGCGCAAGGCTCGATTTGAGCATCGACGGGGACCGGAACTCGGTCGTGGAATGCGACACCCTTGCCGTGCCGGTCGGACCGGACAATCCGCATGGGAACGCGTTCTACATCGAAGAGACCTTACTGGAGACCGAGGGCGGGCGGGAGCGGAATCCCGAAACCGAGCGCTACTGGAAATTCCTCAATCCGAGTACCGCCAACGCGATGGGGCGTCCTCCAGCCTACCGCTTGCACCCGACGCACAGCGTGCGCTCCTTCGTCGATCCTGACTCCCCGTCAGGACGGCGAATGGCATTCGTAGGAAAACAGCTATGGGTGACTCCTTATGCACCCGAAGAGCGCTATCCCGCCGGCGAATTCGTCAATCACTCCGATGGCAACGACGGGGTGCATGCCTACGCGGCACAGGCGCGCCCGGTCGACAATTGCGATATTGTCGTGTGGCACGTGTTCGGGCTACACCATCTCCCGCGGCCCGAGGATTTTCCCGTACAGCCGGTCGCCTCGACAGGTTTCAAGCTCATTCCGGCCGGCTTCTCCGCCACAAACCCCACGCTCGATCTACCAGGAGAGCACAACCGAGCGAGCTGCCACGCCAACGAACGACCAGGCCCACGATGACCGTGCTCTCCGGGGCAGTGACGTGCCAATCCAGCGAAGCGCCCGGAAAGAGGTCAGGATCCTTTGAGTGCGGCAACGCCCCCGGCATCAAGCTCGGCAGGAAATCAACGTATGAAAAAAATACGACGTTTCGTTGTTATCTTTCTCGCGAATGCGGCTTCGTTGTGCCTGAGCACCACCACCGCATCGGCGGAAGTCGTCCCCCTCACTCTGGCCCCCTATGACAATTACGAGTACATGGTGGCGCTCCTATCGCAGTCATTGGAAGCCGATGGGCATGCGGTAGAAATCACCCGGACTAAGGCGAAGCCGAGCAGCGCGAGGTTACTCGTCTTGCTGAAGCAGGACAAAGTAAGCTTGATGTGGCGGGGCCAGACTGCAAGCAAAGACCGGCAATTCGCCTACGTCGATTTCGCCCCGACAGCCAATCTCAAGGGACATAGGCTCCTTCTCATCCCGAGAGGGGATCAAGCGCAATACGATGGCGTCAGAACGTTAGGCCAGTTCAGGACCCTGGAAAAAGTGACGGTATTCGGCTCTACCTGGTCCGACGTGAAGATCTGGGAGAAAAATGACCTGAGATTCAAGACCGTCTCGGGTAACTGGAGGAACAAGATCTTCGGGATGTTGAAAGCTGAGAACCGAGGCGTCGACTATCTCGCGAAGTCCATTCTGACCGCGGTCAAGGATTTGGAGAGGTTCCCGGGGCTTACCGCGGAGAAGAATCTCATTTTGGTCTATGAGAAAGACTTCCGGTTTTACCTGTCTCCAAAAACCGCTCGCTACAAGACGCTGATCGAGGACGCGCTGCGACGCTCGGCAGAGAACGGGCTGCAGTCCCGATTGCTGAGAAAACATTTCGGAAAAGTTTTCGATCCCGGAGGATTTGCGCTCGACAGACGGCTGAGGATTCCGTTGGCGCTGCCTTGAGCGACCTCGCTCGACGGGCCGAGAAGCCCGGAGACAGTAGGAGCCGATACCCCATGCGCACACCCCTTTGCCGGGTTAGCGCGATTTTGTCAGCGTAGCCAGCATGAACCCTCCAACCGACCGCGGACCAGGCAGCAACGATCGCGAGCTCTTATCGAGTCTAGAGCTCGGTTTCATCATGCACGAGCTGAAGGGCCCGCTTGCGGTCATCGAAGCCGGCGCGCGCGCCTTGCTGGCAGGTAAGGGGGCAGAGAACGGTTTGTCCCCGCGGCAAGAAAGAACGCTGCAACGCATGCTTCGCAGCACGCTGAAAAGCCGCGAGCTCGTAGCCGAGCTGCTGGCGATCGGACAATCAGAGTTCGAGGCGCTGCCGGCAGCTCCGTTCAAGCCTGCCGATGCACTGCGCCAGACCGTATTCGAGTGCCTGGAAATGCTCTCTCAAGTCGACCCGCAAGGGAGTGCAGAGTTTTCAGACCTTCGCGCGCTTGAACGAGCCGGCATCGTTCTTTCCCTAACCCCCGCGGTCGAAGATTTGGAAATGGTGTCGAATCGAAGCGCTTTCCAACACGTGTGCTCGAATCTGATAAGAAATGCGCTTCGATTCAAAAAGAGCGCGATGACGGTGGAAGCATGCCGGCATGAGGAATCGCTCGAAATTCGGGTTTCCGACGATGGTCCGGGTATCCCCGCCGCTCATCGGCAATCGATATTCGAGCCTTACGTGCAGGCGCCAAGTGCGCCCGAAGGCAGCGGACACGGTTTGGGCTTGGCCATGGCCCGGATCCTCGCGCGGCGCCTTGGCGGTGACATCGACGTCGAGACCCACGACGGCGAAGGCAGCCTGTTCCGAATGACGGTGCCGGTACGCCATTCCATCGCGTAACATCACATTCGAACAGAAAAGAAGAACGACTCTGGCCGAGAGGAGGATCAGCCAATGTCCGAAGCCAACCCCACGATTCTGCGGAATTTAAGAATACTCGTCGTCGATGACGAGCTGGATATCCTGGAAACCATACAAGACCTACTCGAGGAATCCGAAGTCGTCGTTGCGGAGGATTACCAGAGCGCGATAGACAAGCTAAATGCTCGACGCTACGACCTAGCAGTGCTCGACATCATGGGCGTCAACGGGATGGACTTGCTGCGAGAGACGGTCTCACTGGAAATTCCTACTGTGATGTTGACTGCACATTCGATGAATCCAGAGACCCTCAAGGAATCATTGGACGCAGGCGCGCTGTCGTATCTGCCAAAAGAGGAGCTATCCAATCTAGATACCTTCCTCGCGGACATCGTCGCAACGCACCGTGCCGGGCAATCGACGACTGCACTTCTCTTCGAGCGACTCGGCAGATTTTTCGACCGGGCCTTCGGAGTCGACTGGGCAACAGACGATCCCGATATCTGGAAGGCACTCGGGTACCTCGGCCCTTATTAAAACGGGGTCAGCACCCCTGGACCACGGGCCAAGCGATCCTGCTTCGCCCGTGAGACGGTTGCGCTAATTTACCGGGAGATGAATGGCGAACCGGCTCCCTCCAGAACGCGCGCATTCGGCAGAGCCGGCGACGTGCTCGCACCGGCTGATGCGCCCGGGGCACGTCATGTCATCCCGAGGGATGAAGCGACACCGCTCGCTCTCGAACCGGACCATGAAGTTGTGCCGCTCCGAGAGGCACTTGATGCGTAGGAGATCCGTTCCAGCGCCCCCAGCATTGAACTCGTAAGGTCGTTTCGACGAGTACGCCTCGGTCGTCTGCGTATGAAAGAACCCCCCAAATACCAACGACTGGTTCTCTTCGGTAATTCCGACCCCTTGGTCGGTTATCTCGATGACGACATCATCGTCTACCCGACGCGCCTCTATCCGAACCGACCCTTCATCGGGCGTGTTCTCCAACGCATTTTTCACCAGCCCGTCGACGACGGTAGAAAGCATTCGCGCATTGGATTCAATTGTCAGCCCCGCCTCGGCCCGGATCTCCACCTCAAGGTCTCGCCGCGCTAGGGACGCGGTCGCGGTCGCTGCCGCCGACTCGAGCAAATCGCCAGCATGAACCGTCTCCAGTGGCACTTCTTTAAGCCCGAAAATGTCTTCTAAGCGCTCCGACATCAGGGACATGATCTCCGCGAGCGGCTCGGCTCCGTGGACCGCCAAGTCCTCGAGAAGGTCCACTGAACTCTCGATCACACCGAGCACTTCTTCTCGTTTGTCGACGACCCGCTGTTGGAGGATATCGTCGATCTGCTCCTGCAAGCTCAGCAGCCGTCCGATGTTGCGGTAGCCGCGATCCAGGCTACGAGAAAGTGCCCGATCGTCAATCTCTTCAGACTTACGCTTAACGAGGTCGAGCACACCGGATAGAATGACTAGCGGGGTCTTCAGCTCGTGGGATAGGTGATTGATCACCCGCTCCTTGGCTTTGTCGAGCAGCTTGAGCTCCTCATAGAGCTGCGCGTTTTCCAAAGCGATAGCGAACTGCGCACTGAATGCCCGCAGCCGAGAAACGTCGGTGTTGCTAAACGCCCCGTCTACTTTGTTAACGAGTTGGAGCACCCCTAACGTCTCGCCCATCCGGTTGCTCACCGCAATGCAAAGGATGTTGCGTGAAATCTGGCCTGTGCGGCGATCGACATCCCGATTAAATCGTGGATCGGCATAAGGATCCGCGACGTTCAAAACATCCCCCGAGGCAAAGCATGCCCCAGCAAGACCCGTCGACGCCGGGATCCTTATCTCCTGGGTAATCGCGCCCTCCGAGACTCGGGACCAAAGCTCGTCGGTCGTCTTGTCATGCAAAAACAGCGACGCGCGCTCCGCCCCGACCACACGAGTCACCGTGGCGATGATCTTGCGCAGCAGAGGATTGAGTTCGAGCTCGGACGACACCGAATTCGCCACTTCGAGAATAAGCCGCTCCTCCTCGCGCACCGCCTTCAGCTCTCGAGCGTGATCACCGACGCGTTCCTGCATCCGGTTGTATGCGGTGATCACCGCTGCGACCCGGCCTCCGCCGGATCCGAGGACACCAGAATAGGATTCGGCCCGGGCGGATGACCGCAGCGCGTGAAGAAGACCATTCAACGGGCGACGCACCCGCGTCACATAAACCCAGATGACGACCAGCGTGGCACAGAGAATGGCGAAGCCAATGAGCCAGGCGGCCATCAAGCTCGCATCCGACGAAAGGAGGCCGGACCCCCAACGACACCCGAACACACGAGGAAAAGGAGGCCGTCGGCGGCCGGCACTGCATTCCGACACCTTATGTCTGCCACCCCACATCCTCGCTTGGGGAGGCTAAGGCCCCGAAGCCATCATCGGCGATACACGCCGCGCGCGTTGGACCTAACCTCGCAGCCGTGACGGGGTCGTCTACGATGCGCGCGTTGGACGGCGCGCACCCGCTCAACCGCGTAGAAGAGCCATTGCCGCCATTGCTACTTCGGGTCGCACCACACCTTGGCCGCGAACGCGGTAAGCGAGCGGTGTGAGAGGGCGAACCAAGGAGCGGACACACTATTTGGTATCCATCACCGTCACGCCGGTCCATCCCTCGGGCGCTCCGGCGTCAACCAGTCGAGTCGCGTTGACCAGGTGATGCCAAGCGGGCTTATCTCGAGGGTTGCGCTGCAGCACGTCGAACAATCTCGACTGCGCTTCTTCGAATCGCTTCTGATAGTAAAAGTCCAACGCTTCTTCGTAGACCCCTTGTGTCTCTTTTTTCAGTCCCCGCATCTCTGGCGCATCAGCATCGAAAACCTCGTAGAGCTTCAACGCTTGCTTGCGGCCGACGACCTGCACCGTATCGAGAAAGCGGATGTGATACGCCTCGGGGTCAGCCAGGCGAGAGTAGGTCGAGTGACTGATGATGAGACTGGTTCCGTAAAACTTGGTGAGGCCCTCTATCCGGGCCGTAAGATTGACGTCATCAGAGAAAGCGTCGCCTTGCATACGGTCTCGCTCTCCCACCATGCCCACCATCATGTAGCCGGTATTGAGACCGATTCCGATTGCAATCGGCTGCCGATCCCGACCGACACGGAATTCGTTGTAGGCGTTGACCTCCTCGAGCTTGTCGATCCCGGCTCTCAGCCCATTGTCCGCATTCTCTGGGAAAATTGCGTGAATTCCGTCGCCGAGGTACTTAATGATGAACCCGTTGTTTTGTCGAACAATCGGACTTACTCGGCTGAGATAAGAGTTGATGAATGCAAAATTTTCCTCTGGCGTCATGGTCTCGGAAACGCTGGTAAAGCCGCGAAGGTCCGAGAACATCACCGTCATTTCACCCGTGACGTGATCGCCGAGGGAGATATCGGTGATGTTTTCCTTGTGAAGGAACCCCAAATACTCTTTGGGGACGAAGCGGCTCGAGGCCTGATTCAATGCCCTCAGGTGAGTGATGTCGTGCAGTCCAAAAAGGACCGAGGGCTCATCATCGAACTCCAACGGCCGCACGGAGATCTCTACCCACACTGAGCTGCCATCGACGCGGATCAGACAGGCTTCGTGCCTGTCGACGCTACCGCGTTTTTGGACTTCTTCGAGGAGGTGATCGCAAACCGAAGGTTCTTCGAAGAGCTCTTCGGTCTTGCGGTCCATGAGTTCGCGGCCGGGAATTCCGAAAAGACGCTCCATCATAGTATTGGCATAAACGAGCTTGTCATCGGTGCGCCGGCTGATAAATACAGGGGTTGGCGTCGCCTCGACGAGCAGACGGAGCTGACGCTCACTTTTGCGCAACGCCGCTTCCGCGCGTTCGTGCAGCTCGTCCTCAACAACATCGGCATGCTCGGTCGTCATCTCGAGCATCGCAGCGAGGTCTTCGCGTTCCTCTTCGAGCGTGGCGGTGAGCTCATCGCCATGCTCGGCCGCGGTCTCCAGCATCAGCTGCAGATCCTCGTTGGTTTGCTCGAGTTCCTCGACACGCGCCCGGAGTCTCCCGAGCTCGTGGACCATATCCTCCTCGGCGTGGGAGCTTCGCGGCGGTGCCCCGCTAACGGGCATTATTCGATAACCAACTCAAGAGCTGGGAGCAGACGTTGGAAATTCTTCAGCGACTTCCCTTGCCAAGGATGCTCGGTGCTCCCTCGAATGAGCACTTTGGTCGCGGGCTGCTTTCTGACTTGAATGATGAACTTCGACAAGGTGTTGATCCCGGAGCTGTTCAAGAATTTCAATTCCCGCAAATCGAGGGTCAGGTGGTCGGGTGCCGCGTCGGCCGCGCCGAGGAGAAGGTCGAGAATGGGCTTGTACTCTTCACTTCCGCGCAACCGAAATGACCCCTCGCATTGAATCAACCCGCTGCTTTCGTCGTAATTGACCGAATAATCTTCATGACTAATGTTCATGCAGCTGCTCTCGTCGTGTGTCGTAGTTCCCAATCGCTGGTCTGTGGCAGCCTTGCGGCCCCACTAGACCGTCAGATGGGCCATGGTGGTCACCGTCGGCTGCGTCCCGCCCGCGTCGAACTTCCATGCCAACGTGACCTCGTAGTCGTTGAGCATGGTCAGAAAACCGAGCCCGGATGCATCGTCGGTGTCTTCCTCAGCGTTGCGCTCAAGGCATTCAAGGTAGAGCGTGTTGGGATCCTCTGTCAGTAGCACGCCGATATAGTCCTGGAAGGGCTTAATCACTTCTCTGGCTACGCTGTTCGTCGCGTAAATGCTCACCGCGTCGGTCTCCAAGAACACTTCGATCGTGACGATGCCATGGGCAACCGCCGCGCTGTACTTCATCGAATTTTCGAGTAACTCGTTTGCGATGAAGCTGACTGCGTCTTTCACCTCGATCTGACGCCCGTTTTCACCGGGCTCGTCGCCCGGAAAGAATGTGCTGACGTATCCAGCCAGGAAATCCGCCGAGAGGCCATTGTTTCTCCACCGCTCCTGGAGCGGAAACAGGTTGGGGTGGAAACCGATCTGCAGATACTCGCCGCTACCCGGTTCTCTCGCCACGTAAGGTCCGAAGATCGATGTCATGGGTACATCCGTCGTTAGAGCCGTTTACGATACCAATCCCTATGGCCCATGGGCGAAGACGTTTTCCCGCACCAGCTCCGCCGTGACGTAATCCATAAGTTACGAACCAGCGCAGCACGGAGAAGCAGGCCGAATCGAGAAAGACGGGCTCGCTTCGACCGGAACGATACCGGGGTCTAGCACCGGTTCACAAGCCGCGCGCCACACGAAACGGAGCACGCTCAAACGTCACGTCCACCGGCGGCGCAGACTTAGCTTTAATCGGCGAGGCCGCTTAGACTGAGTCGACATCGCAGCGACCCTTCGCCCGCGGTCAACCCCCGCACGGTAGATCCCTTCGAGCGAGGTCAACGAGATCGGTTGGGTGGTGCGCATTACCCGGAGTTCAAACGAACGGGCGCCGACGGCGTAAACGGCGGACAACATGACAGACAGCCCAAACGACGAAGCAATTGACAAGCGTATCGTCAAGGGCGTCGGGCGGCGTTTCATCTACGCCTTGCTCGGCGTGCTTGCGGTTGTCATTGCGCTCTTTGCTTGTCTTGCAGTCTATTTCACCCTCAGTGACGCCGAGAGGAAGCTCGAGCGGACATTGGAAAATCACCTGAACCTCTCTTCAGTGGGACTACGCTCTTTGCTGTGGAATCTCGACAACGACGCCATCGAGGACGTCATCGAAGCGTTGTTCCTGGAGGCTGATATCGCCTTTGTTCGGGTAGAGGCCGATGGCGAGCGCATGGCGGAAAAAGTCCGATCCGGACTCGACCACAATGACCCGAACCGGGGGGAAGAACGCGAGTCGCTGCTCGTCGGTGTCAAGCGCATCGAGCACCCGGACAGTACCGCCCCCATCGGTACCATCGAGATCGGCATGAGCCGTGGAACCATTCGAGACGAGGTGATTTTCGAAGTCTCTAGGATCGTGGTGCTGACGTTGGCAATGATAGCGGCCGTCTTGATCACGACCGTGTTAGTCAGCCGAAAATACATCGCACTGCCGCTACGCAAATTGCAACGCTCCGCCGACCACATTGCTCGGGGGGAGCTGACGACGGAAATCGACGCCGGCAGCACCGACGAGATCGGCCTTCTTGCACGGGATCTGAACACGATGCGCAATGCGATCCTACATCGCAATGCACTGCTCGAAGATGCCAATCTCAATCTGGAACAGCGCGTCCAGGAACGCACAGACGAGCTCGCAGGTGCGGTAGCCGAGATCAAGCTGCTGAATCAGCGACTCGCAGAAGACAACCAGCGAATGAGCGCCGAGCTCGACATCACCCGACGCATCCAAGAAATGCTTCTTCCGGGTTCACAAGAGCTGCGCCGCATCGAGGCGCTCGACATCGCCGCCCACATGGAGGCAGCAAGCGAAGTCGGCGGCGACTATTACGACGTGCTTCAGGAAGAATCGGCCGGACACATCAAGTTCGGGATCGGTGACGTGACGGGTCACGGTCTCGAGAGCGGAATCATGGCAGTGATGACGCAATGCGTGGTGCGAACGCTGTTTACCCACGGCGAATCCGATCCCGTTCGCTTCCTCGATACGCTCAACCGCGTGCTCTACGACAATGTGATGCGGATGGGCTCAGACAAGAACTTGAGCCTCGCCGTCATCGACTACGAAGGCGGTACCGTTCGAATCAGCGGGCAACACGAGTCGGTCCTGGTTGTGCGTTCAACCGGCGAGGTGGAGGAAATCGATACCGTCGATCTGGGCTTTCCAATCGCGCTGGACAAAGCAGTCGCCCCATTCGTCGCGCAAGCTCAAATTCATTTGAGCGCAGGGGACGGTTTCGTACTCTACACCGACGGCATCACGGAGGCCGAGAATAGCGCCGGGGAGCACTATGGCCTCTACCGGCTTCGAGAGGTCTTACAGCGACATTGGTCGAACTCGGCCGAAGACGTCAAACGGGCAGTATTGGACGACTTAGCACGGTATATCGGCGAACGTTTCGTCTACGACGACATCACCGTCGTGGTCGTCAAGCAGCGTTGACAGGCCCGCTGCCCGCCTGGGGCGAGCAGCGGGAGCGCTTCGCTACAGATCGCGGGGACGAACCCTTACTTGGGCGAGCTCCTCAAACAGCTCCATAAGAGCCCAGTGCTCGTTGCCCGCCCAACCCCGCGCTTCGCCGGCAAGGTAGGCTTGGGTCGTGGTCGAACCGGCAAGCAACGGGACGGACACGTCTCGGGCCAGCTCCGAGGCGAGGGTCACGTCCTTAATCAAGGTGTGCAACCCTTGACGCGAGACGTTGCCCTCTTGCGGGACCGCACTCTGCGTCGTCACCTGCTCCACCATGGAGTCAAACGCTCGGCTCGCGCCGCTGCTGACCGAGATGACCTCTCTCAGGATGTCTACCGTCAGACCCGCCTTGACCCCAAGCACCAGCGCCTCCATCGCCGCAATGTTGTTCGAGGCGACGGTCAAATTGTTCACGAGCTTGATCGTGGCACCGGCTCCGATCGGCCCGACGTGGAAAATCTGGCTCCCGAACGTTTCCAGCACCGGCCGCGCCCGCGCCAAGGTCTCTGCCTCCCCACCGACCATGACGGTGAGCGAACCTTCCTCGCGCTGAGCGATACTGCCACTCACCGGGGCGTCAAGCACCTCGACGCCCATGCGCTGAGCCTTCTCGGCGATATCCCGAATGAGCTTGGGGCTGATAGTGCTCGTGTCGATATAGATGTCGCCTGGCTTCGCCCCCGCGAGGGCGCCATCGGGGCCGAGCGCGACCTCCTCGCTCGCCTGGTTCGACGCCAGGGAAACCAGCACGATATCCGACGCCGCAGCGACCTCCCGGGCGTTGTCCGCCCGCGTGGCCCCACGCTGCACGAGCTCGTTAACCGGGGCATCGCGCAGATCGTTTATCGTGACCTCGAACCCAGCGTCGATGATGTTTCCCGCTACGGGTTTTCCCATGCCGCCGAGACCAATGAAACCTACCTTCATCGTCTTCCCCTCCCTTGGTCAATGGGGATTAGCAGTGAAGCACGCGAAAATTCCTCGAGGCAAGGTCCGTGCAGCCACTGCCAGGGCGCAAGCGGCCCGATGTCCCCCCGAACTGGCACCCA
>JACLAC010023782.1_pt1 | contig 20324 bp, 17 predicted proteins | sample 8027881 | NCBI WGS metagenome assembly JACLAC01 (sample SAMN15725517, study PRJNA655200) | protist metagenome | isolation source: fluorescence activated cell sorting (FACS) single amplified genomes of... | place: Spain: Blaines Bay Microbial Observatory, Mediterranean Sea | collected 2016-01-19 | reverse complement strand
CATAAGGTTGCTCCTTCCATGAGCAGGGACTGGTAAACAGAAACATTCGTCTGGGCGACGCGCACAAGTTTCAGATGCGGCCGACCGTCCAGACTGAACAACGCGATGGGTTCCTCCTGTTGGTACTCAAGAATCAGTCGAATGGCGTCGCAGCTGATCGCATCGATCTCAAGGCCGCGCTGCACAGCGTTCTTCAGTTGCTTCACGGAATGCGTTTCGAGTAACCGCAGCACCTTGATGAATTCGCGTGTCCCGCCACCGTCGGAATCGGCTTCCTGCCGACGCCTCAGGATGCCGAAGCAGACAGGCAACTCCCAGTCCTCCAGCGGCCGAGCGTGATCGAAGCCGCCGGGCTTGCGTTCCAGCAGAGCCAGATAATGCACGGGATTAAACAGGGATTTCTGCTTCTTCCAGCACCGCCGATGCCGGGCCACCAGCCGATCTTCAAAGACGATTCGAACTTCATCCACCGTTGCCACAACCGTGATTGGACGGTGTGCGTATTGTGTCGGCACGGAATAATTATTGTTGTCGAAGCGAACCAGAGACAATGAACTGGCATGCCCCGGAACAATGCGATGAGATTCAAATGTCTGCAAGGGTAGCGGCTGCAGAAAGTGCTGACGTTCCTCATTCAGCAGGTCTTTCTTTACTGCAGGCTTGCCCCGAAGTTGGCGATCCAGATCCGTTCGGCAGCATGACGCCAGCTGGTCATTCAGCTTGTCGAGGGAATCAATACGTGGCACCGGTACCAGGAAGTTACGACGAGCATAATCCAGCAGGCGTTCCACGTGCCCCTTCTCCTGAGGGCGACGCACCAGACAAAAATGCTCCTCGAACAGAAAATGACTCTTCAGCCGCTGAAACTCACGAGTGACCGTTCGTTCTCTTGACCCCGTGATGCGACCAACGGCAATCTTCGAATTGTCATAACTGATGCGAACCGGGACGCCGTTGAAGAACTCGAATGCTCGCCGATGACCTTCCAGAAATGATTCCGTACATTCTCGAGGGAATGCCTGCAGGAAAACCGCGTCGGAATACGGCAGCGTCATGACGAACAGAGCAACCTTCGTCTGTTCGCCTTCCAGCCACACGTCGGCAAAACCGAAGTCCACCTGAGCTTCACCAGGCGGATGGGACAGCGGCAGAAACACTTCCTGATGTTGTTGCCGCCTGGCACGGACGGCATCCTTCACGAGCGTCCAGCCACCGTCGTAGCCGTGCTCATCCCGCAGTCGTTCCAGGATCCGCTTCGTTGTATGTCTCTGTTTGCGATGCACCTTCCGATCGCTCGAGAGGATCTCGTCAATAACGGGCAGATAAGGGGCCAATTTCGACGGCCGCGACTTCTTCAGCCGATATCCCGGCGGCTCGGCGTGCTTAAGCATCTTCTCCAGAGTCTGCCAGTGAATTCCATACTCACGGCAGGCTGCCCGTTTACTCAGTTCGCCCGTCAGCACCCGGCGGCGAACTTCAGTCCAAAGTTCCATGTCGGTGATCACCCGGCACACCTGCTTCCCCCGGATTCACCGGAAATACGCCACAATGACGCAATCCCGGACCAAAATCCAAAGTCAACAACTGTACATCTGAGCGCTACACAATCTCACCGCCAGCCACTCCCCGCCAAGCGCCACACTTTCTCGCCGCCGTATACAGACGCACTGCTGCTCTGTGTTTCTTCTTTGCCCGTGCTGAGGGTTCGCTGAACTGAGAGCCAAATTTAATTCGGCCAGGGATCAAGTCTTCGGTTTCGGCAAAGCGGAAAATCATGCGGGCAATACGAACCAGATTCGCTGTCGAAATTACGCTCCGACCAGCCGAAATGGACTGCCTTAAGTTGCCGTAATCCGCTGGCGACAACGATTCAACATTCGTCCCTCCGAAGTGATCAGATACCAACTGGGCGACCCTCTGGTAGTCCCTAAAGGACCGCTCAGCGAACTCTCCTGCGTCAACTGCTGTCTGTTTATAGGCGAGAAAGCATTCGCACAGTTCTTTGACCGTGAGTCCTTTCGGAGACGGTTCACGCCCGGCATGGAGATCTGCCGCCACTTGATTATAATCCTCCAAGGCCGTTTGCCAGTCACCCCATCGTTCACCGAAGTAGTGCACGCGGCCCTTGATCTTCTTGATCCAGTATCCCTGTGGATGCCATCTCAAAGGGAAATCTGGATACGGCTTTGCCTGTTGTTTTTTCGCCATCTGATTGCCGGAAGGGTTAACATTGGGGTTAATGTCAATCTTTCAGGTTACCGCGACGGAGCCAATCTAACAAGTAAAACATTACACACGGGGCCATAGCTCAATTGGTTAGAGCCGCGAACTCATAATTCGTTGGTTGGGGGTTCAAGTCCCTCTGGCCCCACTAGACACCCTGCAGCATCATGCAGGGCCTCGCAAACCCCAGCAAACACTGGGGTTTCTTTTTTTGGCTGCGACGCATTGCCCCCACTTTCCGCACTCTGCTGCACCACATGTGCACCACTCTCCCGTTTGGTGGCATGGCCGACCGCGTCTGCCGTGACCATCCGTGGGGGCAGGTCAGCGTCTGTCCCAATAGTTGCGAACGGCGTGGTGTATTCCACCGCCGGCAACCACGACATTGGAATTCCCTACGGAAAGTGGGCGCTCAGTTAAGCGTGTTATAATACACGCAAGGAGCGTCAGGAATGTCGAAGAAATCAGTGAAGCAAGTACGTCGTAAACACAGCGACGAGTTTCGTCGGAATGCGATATCGATGGTAGAAGACGAGGGTTACACGACCACACAGGCGGCCCGGGAGCTTGGTATTAACCAGAATCTGTTACGGACGTGGCGCAAGAAATACGGCAAGGCGGCGGAATCGTCGGGGCTTTCCGAAAATGACCAGGAGGAACTGGATCGCCTGCGGAAGGAAGTCAGTCGTCTTCGTATGGAACGCGACATACTAAAGAAAGCGACGGCCTTCTTCGCGAACGAAAAGAACTGAGATTTCAGTTCGTTTCACAGCACAGCGAAGAGTGGCCGATTATCGTCATGTGTGCGGTGCTGCAGGTGAGTCGGAGTGGATTCTATGCCTGGCGCAAACGTCCGATGAGTGCCCGTTCTGAGCGTCAGGCGGAGGTGGTTTCTGAGATTAAACAGATTCATTCCGAGCGTCACAAGAATTCGTACGGCAGTCCTCGAGTGCAGCAGGAACTGGTCGATCGCGGGTTCTCCATTTGCGAAGCTACGGTTGCCAGACTGATGCAGCAGGAGGAGCTTGTGGCCTCGACTCATCGTCGTTTTCGCATGCGGACAACGGATTCGAATCATCGTCTTCCGGTGGCAGAGAACACAGTGAATCGAGAGTTTCTACGCTGTCGGCCGAATGAGGTCTGGGTGTCTGATCTGACTTATATTCCGACGAAAGCAGGGTGGCTTTATCTGGTGGTGATCCTTGACCTTCACTCGCGCAAGGTGGTGGGCTGGTCAATGGATATAGAAATGACGACGGACGTATTTTTGGCTGCTCTGGAAATGGCATTAGGTCGCCGCGGTGACGTGAGTGGACTGATTCATCATTCCGATCGTGGCAGTCAGTATTGCAGCCATGCATTTCAATCGGCTCTGCGTCGCAACGGCATCGATTGCAGTATGAGCCGCAAAGGGAACTGCTGGGACAATGCAGTTGCGGAGAGCTTCTTCGCAACCTTGAAAAAAGAACTGATTCATCAATGTGAGTATGCTGATCAACAGGCGGCTCGCGCGAGCATATTTGAATACATAGAAGTGTTCTATAATCGAGTTCGCCGTCATTCATCTCTGGACGGTATGAGTCCGGAACAGTTCGAACAGAACGGATAGTCGACGCGAAGTGCCTCAAACACCATTTTCCGAGACAGAATGGCTGTCTCAAACAACCGTTACCAGCGCCCACTAAACTTACGGAACTTCACTTAGAGAGGGCAGAGAAAACCTCAAACACCTCGTCGTGAGCCGCCAACCACGCTCCAGCGAGGATTCCTTCTAACCAGAGCGCTGCACAATTCGCCCGCCAAGCGCCACACTTTCTCACCGCCGTATACATCTGGCGCTTCGTTATCTGCATCTTCCTTATACAGACGGCAACAAAGCCATTAATCAAAAAACAGAAACAGAGGGAGCTCCTAAAAAGGATTGTAGGAAACGCCGAATCGTGTTCGGAGATTCCTCGAATAAGCACACTTTGCTGCGGCGAATCGGGGGCGTGATATACCGTAACGCTGTTGCCAGTGGAAAATTGATCTAAGAAACTCTGGCGGACCTTGGCGGAGGTGAACTCAAGCCTGTTCCTGGCGATGTGGTGTGATTCGAACGACTGTCCATCCACCTCATACGTGAACGACGCACGTGGGATGAAGTAGTGTCTTTCACTCACACCTTCCCCATCGTGAACTCGTTCAGTCTTCGATTCAATATTGAATGAAGAAATGACCCCTTGGACCGGCACCCATGACTTCGTAGCATTGACTCGGTACAAATCCGCTACGCAAACTACCAAAATCCACAGTGCGGTTACATACAAGCTAATGCGACCGAGGTGGCCTCGCCATCCTGGACTTTCCTTACCCACTGTTTCGTCCTTCCATTCAGTTAAAGACTGACCACTCCGGCCTTGACGGAGATTGCGGGGCAGCAGTTCCTTCAGTCGACCTCCGACGCTGCAAACTTGTCGCTCAGCAGGTAACGCTTCTGACAGTTGTCACATTGGAGTCTGATACTCATGTATTACACCTGAAAAGAAAACCACACCCAAATGCCATCGCCCACGTGCGTCAGCAGCACTGTACGCAGACTAATGGCAACAACAGCACAAAAAACGGTTTCATGTATGGGCCTTTGTTTGGATTACCTGTCAGCATGTTCTTCACGACCTGCATTTGTTGTTTGCCTCCTGCTGGTGTCGGTTGAGATGTGGAGGTTCCTATGGACCGCTTACCCTACATTTAGGCAAAGCCTCCTTGAGTTCTGCCAGTCCGGCATCCGTGACGTTCGTGCCGGTGAGGAGGAGTCCTGTCAGACTGGTCATCTCTTTCAGGTGCTCCAGTCCCGCGTCCGTGATCGGTGTATTCCAAAGGTGCAGAGTTGCGAGGTTGGTCAGTCCCTTGAGGTGTTCCAGTCCCGCATCCGTGACCTGTGTGTTGTTCAGGTCGAGTGATCGCAGGCTGGTCAGCCCTTTCAGGTGCTCCGTTAGCTGCTCCAGTCCGGCGTCTGTTATCGCCGAGAGTTTGAGGGAGACCTCAACAACATGACCATGTGAAGAAATCGCATCCCCACCTAGATTCTGGATCGCGGTAATAGCGTCTTTCTGGGCGGCGGCATCAGGCTCAGCCAGTGCTTTTGGAAACGTTTCCCAAGCTGTACGTGAATGGGCTACCCGACAACGAGGCAGTGCTGCCTTAATCTCTGCCAGTCCTGTGTCTGTGATTTTCGTTTTGTTGAGGGAAAGACCTTCCAGACTGGTCATCCCTTTCAAATGCACCAGCCCCGCGTCCGTTATGTACGTGTCGCTAAGGTTTAGTACCCTCATGCTGGTCATTCCTTTCAGATACACCAGCCCCGTATCCGTGATCTCCGTGTCGGAGATAATAAGCCGTTTCAGGCTGGTCATTCCTTTCAAATATTCCAGTCCTGCGTCTGTGATTCTTATGGAGCCAAGCCAGAGGTCTGCCATGGCCGTCAGATCTTTCAGGTGCTCCAAACCTGCGTCAGTGATCTTTGTGCCGCTGAATTCAAAGTGTCCAAGGCGGGTCATCCCTTTCAAATGCACTAGTCCCGCGTCCGTGACATTGGTGTGGCTAAGGTCAAGCCGCCTTATGGTCGTCAGTTCTTTTAGGTGCGACAGCCCTGCATCGGTGACTTCCGTGCCGGCGAGGTCGAGATATGTCAGACTGGTCATCCCTTTCAGGTGTGCCAGTCCCGCATCCGCGATCTCTGAGGAGAAGTCGAAACGGACGGTAGTAACCTCACCAGTTGTGTTATCGAGCTGAACGTTGCCCCCAAGCATCTTGATCGCGGCGATGGCGTCGGCCTGTGCCTTTGGCAACGGTTTTTGAGTGGTGGCATCAGGCTCAGCCAGTGCTTTAGGTAACGCTTTCCGAGTGGCACGTGAATAGATTACGAAACATCGAGGCAGTGCTGCCTTAATCTCTGCCAGTCCTGCGTCCGTGATCTGCGTATTGTTGAGAGAAAGACCTTCCAGACTGGTGAGCCCTTTCAGGTGCTCCAGCCCAGCGTCAGTGATCTGCGTGTCGCGGAGCATGAGTGCGCCAAGACCGGTCATCCCTCTCAGGTGCACCAGCCCTGCATCCGTGATCTGCGTGCCGGTAAGGTCGAGAATTTCCAGACTGGTCAAATATTTCACGTGCTCCAGCCCAGCATCCGTGATCTGTGTGGCGTCGAGAGAAACTGAGACTGCCTCGCCAGACTTGCTGTCGAGCCGGGCACGGCCGCCTAACTTCTTTATCGCAGCAATCGCGTCAGCCTGTTCTTTTGGCACCGCTTCCCGAATGGCACGTCGAATGTCTGACTGATGTTCAAACACTATTGCATTAAGCTCTTTAGCTCCTGCGATCGTGATCCTGGTGAATTCAATTTCGACCCTGATGAGATTTGTCAGCCCCTTCAGGTGCACCATCCCGGCATCCGTAATTTGAGTGCTGCTGAGGTTGAGGTATTGCAAACTCGTAAGTCCTTTCAGGTGCTCCAGGCCAGCATCTGTGATCTGCGTGTGAAAGAGCCAGAGTCTTTCCAAGCCGGTCAAGCCCTTCAGATGCTCCAGTCCGGCGTCCGTAATCTGTGTGTTGCTGAGGAACAATCCTTTGAGGTTGGGGAGTTCTTTCATGTGCTCCAGTCCAGCATCTGTGATCTGCATGCCGGAGAGGTTGAGTTCTGTTCGACTGGTTATCTTTTTCATGTGCTCTATCAGCTGCTCGAGCTCCGCATCCGTGACCTTGGTGTCGTGGAACCCGACTATGACAACGGGACCAACGGGGCCTAGATTTCCGGGGACGTAGGAGGTTGGAGATTCATTGATATTCACACTGCCCCCAAGCGTTTCAATTGCGGCGACGGTTTCAGGAAGCACCAATGGCGGAGGTGCATTCTCTGGTAAATTGACAAGTTGATTCCCCTGACTGGAAAATCCTCCGATGCTCCCACTGCCCATTCCTCCGATGTTCCCACTGCCCATTCCTCCGATGTTCCCACTGCCCATTCCTCCGATGTTCCCACTGCCCATTACTCCGATGCCTGTCCCTATGTCAACTTTAAGCGACTGTGCTGCCCTCATGTCGAGCACCTTGAAAGCCGTGACCTGCGTGTCCCTGAGCGAGAGGATTGACAGACTGGCCAGGTCTGTCAGATGTGCCAGCCCGGCATCTGTGATTTGTGTGTTGTTGAGGAAGAGTGTGTTCAGACTTGCCATATTCTTCAGATGCTTCAGCCCCGCGTCCGTGACTTGCGTGTCGCTGAGGTAGAGAGTGGTCAGACTGGTCAGGCCACTCAGGTGTACCAGCCCCGCGTCCGTGATCTGGGTGCCGTCGAGGCGGACTTCAATAACCTCACCAGACTTTGGGTCGAGTACGAATTCGCCTCCCAGCTTCGTGATCTCCGCAACGGCCTCGGCCTGTGTTGTTGGCGACGTGGTTGGTGCATCAGGTGAAGGCTCAGGATCATTGATCCCGGCCGCGGCGGTGTTGCCATTCGGGAGGTCTGCCAAATCAGGGCCAGGCTTTGCGGGCCAGAATGACAAGGCGAGCAACACGAGGGCCAGCAATCCGCCTCCCGCCGACAAGCCGATGAGCAGTCCACGATTCAAGCCGGACGATTTCTTGCCGCCTGAGGCAGTGGACCGCTTACTGCCGGATTTTTTCCTTCGCCGACGTGGCAGAGGTTGCGTCCCGGTCGACGCGTCGCTTCCATACGGATCATCGCCGGACGGTTCGTCTCCATACGCAGCGTTGTCGAAATCCAGAAGTTCCTCTTCGTCGATCTTCGGAGCTGGTACCTTTATGGCAGCCCCACACTCGCGACATTTGACACGTCGACCAGCGGCCGCATCTTTGACGCTAAACTTAGCTTCACATTTTCTGCATTTGATTTTTATAGCCATACTTACCTTAAAGTGGTCTACAAGAAGATGTGGTCGAGGGACTCGCGAAAGAGTGACTTTCGCAAGTGGACAGGCGTGCGTCGCCAGAGAATGAAGGGAAGAAGTTCATTCTTTTTGGGGGAGTACTCCGGCCCTTCTATCCCATCAACAACGCAGTAAACGACGATTCAGATCAAGAAAATATGTAGTGAGTCTTGCCACCGTTGTTCTGACATTCCGGGAACCAGTCTGATTGTCCGTCTCACCATGGGACGGTTTTGCTACGACAGCAGACTCGGTTCGACATCTTTACGCTTGTGCAAAATAAGTACAGCGTCGCGGATCATTCTATGGGCAATGCCTGTACCTCCGTCCACTGCCATGTACCACATAACACGCAATTGCAACACCGTCGCCAAGTGACTGCTGCCCCGCCGCGTCAACCGCTAAAACACGGCGGGGCCTAACGGCAGTACTGCCGCCGATTACGCAGCTCCCTTGACCTTCACGCCAGCCAGGTATTCCGCCCGGTCACAACCGAAGTCGTGGTACCCGCGGAAATCCACGCCCAACTGGTCGAAGTTTGCTTCCGCAGATTCAATCGTGGGTTGCTCGATGCCGTTCAGGAAGCTGACAACCATCGAGGCATGCCTGACGAGGTCTCGCAGCAGGAGTCCAGTGGTACTCCGGATCGATCGATGTTGACAGAGGTGCGTATGCGAAACGGGCGACTAACGCAGATTAGTGATTGCGGTTCGATGCGGAATTCGCGATCACTTCGGTCAGTTGTCGAAAGGTAGTTACTAACTCATGACGGTTCGTCCTGAGCGCGCAACGAGTGCCATCTATTCACTGCCAAGTCCGCCCGAAAGAGCCGTCAATTCGACGACGTGGTCTCCTCTGTCGACGGCTTCAAATTGCGTTCATCGCGAAAACGAACCAATTCGGGCCAATCATATTTGCCGTTTCGAAAATCTGGATTTCTCGATGCTCGAAGGCTTCTCACGACCGTAGAAACACGGCGAATGATGTTAGGGCACTCAGGCGACTGTATTCAGAGACGAAAATAAAATTAGTGTTGAAAGTTACTATTTTTTGCGATTGCATGCAAAAACTTCACCAACTCCACACTTCGATTGCAGTATTTATTTGAACAGTTAATATGTGTATTCAAATTGTTCGACGTCTAAACGATTAGGTCGCGTCATGCCTCTGGGACTGGAAGATCAGGTGATCGTCGCACTGCGGCGGATCACTCGGGCGATTGACCTTCATTCGCGAGGGCTGTTGCACGAATTCGGCCTTACCGCTCCACAGCTTGCTGCATTGCAAGCGGTTGGTCGGCTGCAACCGGTCACTGTCGGTGCAGTGGCGAGGTCTATTCACCTGAGTCAGGCGACGCTGACTGGAATCATCACTCGCTTGGAAAATCGCGGCTTAGTCACCCGTGAGCGAAGCGGGACCGATCGTCGTACGGTGTTCGTGCAGATAACAGAAGCGGGAACGGAATTGCTGGAGTCGGCACCGTCACTTCTTCAGGACCGTTTTCGGCGAGAACTTCTGCGGCTGCAGGAATGGGAGCAGACTCAGATGCTTTCCGCTCTGCAGCGGATCGCATCTATGATGGATGCCGAAGAGATTGACGCCGCTCCCGTGCTGACACCTGGCGTTGCCACGGCTGCTGCCGAAGACGTCTCACACTTCCTGAAAAACGCTGTGTCCGACGGTGAAGGAGACGGCAGGGCCGGAATCGAATTGCCAGAAATGACGCGCAGCGAACAACAGGCAAAGTAACTCAATCGGTGCCTTTAAACAGCAGTGCGTTGCGGATCAGCCGCTAAATAAAATACTGAAGTGACCTTTAACGAACCCCCATTGGACCATGACACAACTCGTAAGCGAAACTGTATGGAGAGATCGACTGCGAAGTATCGACTCGCAGGTTGACGAGCTCAAACTTCCTCAGGAAGAGGTGGGCCAGGACAGCGAATGGTGCGAGGTCGTCATTGATGGCGAGCGACGGAGAGTTCGCTTCCACGACTACGACGAAGTCTTCAACGTTCCTGGACTCTACGAAGAACTGTTCTACGAACGACTGGAGTGCTGCTCTCCAAGTTACATCACTCGACTGCTCGAAGACGTGGTCAACGAATCTGGGGACAACAGTTCCGATTTTCGCGTGCTGGATGTCGGCGCGGGGAATGGCATGGTGGGTGACGAACTTCGCGATGTCGGGGTGGAGAACGTCGTCGGGGTCGACATCATTCCCGAAGCCAGAGAAGCAACAAAACGTGATCGGCCCGGTGTCTACGATGAGTACCGAGTCGTCGACCTCACCGATCTTTCCGAGGGTGCCGAAAAGGATCTGCGCAAGTTTGATTTTAACTGCCTCACTACGGTCGCCGCGTTGGGTTTCGGAGATATTCCGGCACTCGCCTTTGCCAAGGCCCTTGACCTGATTAACACGCCGGGATGGGTGGCCTTCAACCTCAAGGAAGACTTTCTTCATGAACGAGACGAAAGTGGTTTCAGCAGGCTGATCCGACAACTGAATCGAGATGAATATCTGCAGACTCACTGTTATCGCAGGTATAGGCACCGGTTGTCGATCGCTGGAGAACCACTGTACTACGTCGCGGTCGTTGCCCAGAAGCTCCGCAATTTGGACGACAAGATCTGGGATTGGCTTGAGTCCCAGAACACGTGATTCAGCTTTCTCACATTAGCAAGTCATTCGACGGCGGAGCCTCGTGGGCCGTTCGTGATCTGAACTTGGATGTTTGCGAGGGCGAAACTCTGGTGCTGCTCGGTTCCTCGGGTTGCGGCAAGACCACAACGCTGAAGATGATCAATCGACTGGTCGAACCGACGGAAGGTTCAATTTCGATTAACGGCCGAAGCAGCGCGGATCAAAGTGTGACTGACCTGCGCCGCTCCATCGGATATGTCTTTCAGGGCATCGGTCTGTTTCCGAATCTGCGTGTTTCCGACAACATTGAAATCGTGCCGCGATTGCTCGGTTGGTCTCGAAAACAGCGGACTCGACGGTCGCACGAATTGCTCGATCTTGTGGGCCTGCCGCCAGCGGAGTTTGCTCGACGATTTCCTGATGAGCTTTCCGGTGGCCAGCAGCAGCGCGTCGGAGTCGCCCGGGCTTTGGCTGCCGACCCGGACTATCTGTTGATGGATGAACCGTTCGGTGCGCTCGATTCGATCACTCGCGAAGCTTTGCAACAGGAAGTGATCCGGCTGAAGGATCTGTTGCAGAAGACCATTGTCCTTGTAACGCACGACATCTTCGAGGCATTGGCCTTGGCGGACCGGATCGGCGTGATGAATGCGTCGCGACTCGAACAGGTTGGCTCCCCGCAGGAGATCCTGCAGCAACCAGCGACGGAATTCGTGCGCGATCTGTTCGCGAAGCCGATGAAGCAGCTGACACTGGCTCAGGAGCAGGCTGATGGGTGAGCTTCTGCAGTTTGTGGCGGACCGCAGTGACGAACTCTGGCTGCGTGTGGGCGAGCACTTGTTTCTGACAGGTGTCTCAACGCTCGCGGCAATCCTCATTGGCGTACCTCTCGGAATCGCAGCGACTTGCAGTAACGGGTTACGGACCTTTGTGCTTGGCATTGTCAGTATGTTTCAGACGATTCCGAGTCTGGCCCTGCTGGCGATTCTGCTGGCAGCACTGGGAAAGATCGGCTTCGTCCCTGCCGTCATCGCGCTGACCGTTTATGCCCTGTTACCGATTGTGCGGAACACCGTGACGGGGCTCGACGGAGTTGACGCATCAGTGATCGAAGCCGCTCGTGGTGTTGGCATGAATCGAATTCAGCAGTTGCGGCTCGTGCAATTGCCACTCGCGTTGCCGGTGATCGTGGCCGGTATCCGCACGGCGGCGGTCGTTGGCGTCGGAATCGCAACGTTGTCGGCGTTCATTGGAGCCGGCGGACTGGGACAATTCATCAATCGCGGTCTGGCCCTGTCGAACTCGCGATTGATCCTTCTGGGAGCCATTCCTGCCGGAGTTCTCGCCATCGTGGTGGATCTGCTTATTGAGGGAGCTCGCTGGGGGCTGACACCGGTCCGGCAGAGCGACGAAGGCAGCTTCCGCGCGAAACTACGTCCTGTCGCGGTCATGCTGCCGCTACTGTTGTTCGTCGGGGGCTCCATGGTCGTCGTTTCCAAAGAATCGCAAACGGCGACGTCAGGTGTCGTGCGAATTGGATCCAAGAACTTCACCGAGCAATTAATCCTTGCGGAAATGATGGCTCAGGCGATTGAGCAGAACACAGATCTGACCGTGGAGCGTCAATTTAATCTTGGCGGAACCATGATCTGTCACGAAGCGATGGTGGCCGGTGAACTTGATGTCTATGCCGAATATACCGGGACGGGTCTCGTGAGCGTTCTTAACGCTCCTGTGCCAACAGGCGAAACCGTTCTCGATGTCGTTCGCCGCGAGTACGGCAGTCGTTTCGGCATTGAGTGGCTGCAACCCTTCGGTTTTAACAATACCTACGCAATTAGCGTGCGCCGCGACGACGCGACGAAGAATGGCTGGACATCAATATCGGATGTGTCCAAAGCGTCCGAGTCACTTCGAGCCGGGTTTACGGCGGAATTCAGTGAACGATCGGATGGCTACCCGGGGCTCAAAGAAGCCTACAACCTGCGCTTTCGCGAGATCAGAGATCTTGAACCGGCTTTGATGTATTCCGCCGCCGCAAACGACGAAGTCGACGTGATCTGTGCGTTCGCAACCGACGGTCGAATTCTCAAGCATGATCTCGTGCTGTTGTCCGACGACAGACGGTTTTTTCCTCCGTACCACGCCGTGCCAACAATTCGCCACGAATTCGGACAACGTTACCCGAAAGTCCGTGAGACTCTGGAGATGCTGGCAGGAAGCATGACGGACCGTCAGATGCAGGAATTGAATCGTCGTGTCGACATTGATCAGGAACCCGTCGCTATTGTGGCGGCGGATTTTCTTCGGTCCGTTCAAGGGAACTCGAAATCTGTTGATTGAATTGGGGGGATCGGATGCTGCCTCGAACAGAACTCTTTGAACTTGTTCAATCGGTTTTGGCAGAAGTGTCAGGGCTGAACGAAACAGAAATTGCGGCGGATGTCCCAATGGTAGACATCGGCATCGATGAAGATTGCTATGAAGACATTGCCGCGGACCTTGAAGACACGCTGGAACGACCGATTCCGGCAACAGAACTATTCACTGAAGACGTGACGATGGACACGATCGTCGATCGGCTGGAAGTGCTGCTGAACAAACCCTGATGACTGCTTCGTCGCAGCAGATTTGAAAGACAAGACTCGTGACAACAAACAAACTGAAACTGGGGATTCCATCGGGCAGCCTTCAGCAGCCTACCATCGATCTCTTCTGTGCTGCCGGTTACAACATGCACGTGCGGAGTCGATCCTACTATCCAACGGTTGACGACGACGAACTGGAATGTGTCCTCGTTCGCGCCCAGGAGATGGCTCGTTATGTCGACAGCGGAATTCTGGATGCCGGAATCACCGGACACGACTGGATTGTTGAGTGTGGTGCTGATGTTGAAGAGGTCTCCGAGCTGTCGTTTTCCAAGACAAGTCGTGGGCCCGTGAAATGGGTACTGGCTGTTCCCGATGATTCGACGATTCAGTCCGTTCGTGATCTTGAGGGAAAACGGATCGCCACAGAAGCCGTCGGCCTGACGAAAAACTACCTGTCTCGCAACGGCGTTTCCGCCAATGTGGAATTCTCATGGGGAGCCACCGAAGTCAAGCCGCCGCGCCTTGCCGACGCGATCGTCGAGGTGACGGAAACGGGTAACTCGCTGCGTGCCAACAACCTTAGAGTTGTTGAAGTCATTCTCGAAAGCACGCCGCGGCTGATAGCTAACAAGGCTCGCTTTCAGGACGACTGGGTCAAGGTCAAGGTCAGCAACATTGCATTGATGCTCGAATCCTGCCTTCGAGCGGAGAGTCAGGTTGGATTGCTGATGAACGTGCATCGTGACAACCTCGACGCATTAACGTCGATCCTGCCCGCTATGCAGACACCGACGATTTCTCATCTGGCCGATCCGGATTGGGTCGCCGTGGACACTGTTGTGGCGGAGTCCGTTGTCCGAACGATTATTCCACAGCTCAGCCACAGCGGCGCAAGGGGAATCGTGGAATATCCGGTTCAAAAACTGATCGATTGATTCGTGCAATGGACAATCGGAATCATTCTTATCGTCGGGCACCCAAGCAGCGTTCGCCTCCGGTTGCATGAATTTCCGTCATCGGAATGATGACAGGCATGGAGAGGTCGGTTGACGCTTCGTGACACATGAGGGCGTGTCCGCAGTCGCGAACTCTTTGGCGACATCGGACGGTTAACGCCGAAATCTCCGTGCTGCCGTGGCCCTCAGGCCAGCGGGCTGTTATTGCGACGATTGTGATTGCGGACCGTTGACATCGAACGATTGTCTCTGCTGAACACAAAGTCAGTGCTACCGAAACCGGAGACTACTCAACAGTTTTTTCAGCAATAGTCACTACAGCCCGTCCCGATCGGGACTGTTGACTTAATCGAACTTTAGTCGTGGGGCAGGCTTGCAACGTGCCAGGGCCGATTCATGCCGCAGCCACGGCAAGCCGATGTTACATGGAATGAGGTTCGGTCTGCGATGTGTCCGATACATGATGGAGTCTCGGCAAAAAGTAGATGCAGCTTGCCACCAGCAGAACAGCGCCCAACAATGAAAACGCATAGGTGAAGTGATGGAAGAACTGGAACCGATTGATGCCGGATTGAAAGAGATCCTTGTACAGCTGCAAGGCGATTGAGCCGGTGTAACCAACGGAGTCGGCAATGTAGATCGCAAACACTGCGTTGCCGTGAAAATGAGTCGACGCGAGCAGTCGCTCAAACAAGGCTGTCCCAAAGGGCACGTACGCGAGGTACGAACCGAGCCCAACCAACACCATCCACCATAGTTCTCGTCCCTGTAGCAAACCGGCGTCAAGCATCAAGGTGGCACCGGCCATCAATATTAGGCCGAACGTCATCGTTGCGTAAACTGCGATCAGCCCATGTTTGTGGTTGCGAAATATATTCAGTACCGCAAGTGCAAGCACGACTCCAATCGCTATCGGAAACTCGGTTCGTGTGAAAACGGCTGGCGTGTTGGCATAGCCGAGAGTCTGGAATATTTCGATCGCGTAGTTGTCTCGAAAGTCTCGATAAGCAGTCAGGAAGAAGTAGACTGTAAACAACAGCAGTAAGCCGACCCAGAATTCCCCCACGAATCTGGCGCGATCTTCGCGGTTCATTCTTGGTCGTTCGGATCGCGAATCCGTGTCCGCCAGAGAAGGCTCCGGAACCTGATTCAGTAACCACACGGAGAGAAGATAAAGCGGCAGAAAACAGAGGCCCGTCGCGGCAGGCATCCAGACCTCAGACACTCCGAAGCCCATCCAGATCCGCCCAACATCTTTCACCACGCCGCTCGCGATGATGTATGAACAACTAAGCCCCGCAAGGACCAGTTCGGAAAGTCGGCGACCCTCGAGGTACCGGACAACAAGGCCCCAGATCATGCCCAGCGGAAGGCCGTTCAACAGGATCGCCAGGACCCTCCAACCATTCGACCAACTTGATGGAACCACCGCAAAGGCAATCAAAGCTATCTGCGCCCAGGTGATGAGAAGCACCAGGACCAGAGCTCGATTCGCGCGGCTCAACTCCGAGCAGACTTTCATACCGATTACCTTGGACAGCGTGTATCCGATAATCTGGCTTATGACGAGCGCCGTTTTCAGATCCAGTCCGGAAAACGTGCCGAGCTCTTCGTAAGTCGCCGCCGCAAATGGTTTGCGGAATGCGTACATACAGAAGTACGTCGAGAAGGAGGTCGCAATGGCGTAAGCCGCGAACAGCCAGTCCGGTGCAGTGGTAAGCCACCGAGTCACTAAGCTGTTTCGTTTGTGCATCGCTTAAGCGATTCTCTCTTTGACAATTTTCAAAGTGCGACGGTCCCGGAAGGCTGCCTATTTGCGACCGCAGACAAATGTCGTTTGCCCGACGTTCGCCCGCTTGCTCTCGCGGTCGTCAAGATAAGCCTGCATTGAGTCTTCAGCGTTCATCCGTTCGACACGTTGCTTCGCATCGGCAAGTTCTGCGTCGGTGACCAGTGACCACGTTGAATCACCGGCTCGCCATGATTGCTTAAGAGGCCCCTGGAGGTCCAGATAAGATGGCCCCTGAAGGATTCCGTCCAGGTCTGCGGAAACGGCTTCGATCTCAAATCCTGCAGACGTGATTATCTGCTTAAGCTGATCGAGGTCCGGCATGCGGCAACACAACCGTTCGACGGCGACGGGAATCAAATCGGCCCACCAATAGCCATCACGAAACTGCTCGTGTGATGTTGCGTTGAGGACAAATGCACCGCCTGGTCGCAGAACACGATATGCCTCTTGAAAGAACTGTGCCACATTGGAAAATTCGACAAGCTGCCGGCCCGCGGGATCATCGGCCGCGCTGGGACCTTCTTCCAGATGATGGATCACTTGATTGCAGGTGATGCCATCGAACCGCTCGTCTTCAAACGGCATGTCCAGAATACTGCCACAGGTTAACTCGATATCGTCACTGAGTTTTGCCCGAGCTTGCGCCAGCATGCCTTCGCTGAAGTCCATGCCGGCAAGGCGTCCCAGATGGGGTTGTAGGGCTTTCAAATAGTTGCCAGTGCCACAGCCCGCCTCCAACACAGTTTGATCTTTGAGCGGAACATCAGTTCGTGCAAAGCAACCCAAAACGGTGTCGACACCGATACACGCACGTGTCTTGTCGTAGTCTTCCGCAGCGACCGCATAGTTGGCATATTGTGACATCGGGTGTTTTTCTCCAGAGCCGTTCAGGAATGTAACTGGGCCCGGGACAATCCACTTCCTGCGCTGGGGATGCCGCACATTTCTTATTCGGGTAGACAGACAGTGCCGATGTTTCCCTGTAATTGCAACCTATCGCCATACATCCGTTCCGCCCGGGGGGGCCGGCACTCGTTCGTTTCGTGGCAGAACGGTTCCTCAAACCAGTTCATGGGTTTGGGGGATCATTAAATCCCCAGCAACTCAACGCACTATTCACATCACAAGGAAGCCGTGTCGGTGAAGTTGATTGCACAAGCAGATACGGACTGCTTTTCCTCAACAGCATCCGATCCTGGGCGACGTCTTGACGGGCCGATAAGCGGATTGTCTTGTTGCTCCGGTCCGCCAAACCGAGGCAGAATCAATCTGATTCACGCCGTCTCTTAAACTTCATCGCAACGCGCGGTCAAAATGATGACATCCAACCTCAGGCCATGTGCCCCATGAGGGCGTGTCATTGGTCAGTTGCGCCCCATCGAGAGCACTCAGGGCGACAATACTGGCGAACTTCGAAGTTTCACGGATGACGCGTTGGTGCCGGAAATCCAAACGTATTGACGCTCAGCCAAAAAACACCGTATTTTGGAATGCGCCGTCTGAGGACTGATTTCTGGCGTGGCCCTTCTTTTCCGTTTCGCGCGAAGTCGACCGAAGCGTTCGTGCGAAATGGAATTTCGTGTGTCGTCGGTGCCGACATCTGCAAATTAGCGATTTCAGTTTCTTTTTGTCCGTTGCTACATGTAGCAACCACCTCGTTGCTGATGTTCAGAATGCACCGATACTTCTCCTGTCATTGGATACATACCAATCACAGGCGAAAGCATGTCCGAGCTCTCTGATCAAATATCCACCGATGCCCAGAAACCTCAATCCATCTCAGCGGATGGTGTGACGGTTACTCGGCGGTCATTGCAGGAACAGATCGACGTCGATCGGTATCTGCGGGATGTTTCCGCGACAGATCCAGCGAACAAAGGCCCCGGGTTTCGCATCAATCAGATTGTTCCGTCCGGAGGTCCGCAATGACCTCTATCAAGGATCGTATTCAATCTGCGTTCCGCGGCCTGTTTGGCGTGCAGACTCCGGTCACGGCAGTTCGCCCCCCTGAAATTCAGGCAACGTTTGATCTCGCACAGACAACAGTTCATAACCGCCGGCACTGGGCCAATGCAGACAGTCTCGCCGCGCGAGCGTCCATGTCACCGGCAGTGCGGTCCATCGTCCGAAAACGATCTCGTCATGAATCCGACAACAATTCGTGGTACAGCGGGATTCTGCGAACCGCTGCCAATCACATCATTGGGTGCGGACCGCGATTACAGGTGCTGACGACGAATCACGAGGCCAACACCCGGCTGGAGAAGGCGTGGGTCAAATGGTCTCGGCAGGTAATGCTGGCCGACAAGCTGCGGATGATGTTCGAAACGTACTGGAAAGACGGGGAAGTCTTTGCCATGCGAACATCACGCCCCAGTCGGTGGCCGATCAGCCTGGACATCCGAACATTTGAGGCGGAACAGTGTGCTGCCCCGTGGATCGGCCAAAGACTCGGCGACCCAAACACGGATGATGGAATCCGCACGGACCCCAACAACAACGAAATCGAATACCACTTCTACGATCAGCATCCCGGCTGTATACGGCGGCGAGAAAGTGTGGCGCGTGGCGAGGAGTGGCTGGCGGTGAGATCGTGTAGCGCTCAGATGTACAGTTGTTGACTCTGGATTTGGTCTGGAAATGCGTCATTGTGGCGTATTTCCGGTGAGTCCGGGGGAAGCAGGTGTGCCGGGTGATCACCGACATGGAACTTTGGAGTGAAATTCGCCGCCGTGTGCTGACGGGCGAATTGAGTAAACGAGCAGCGTGCCGTGAGTATGGAATTCACTGGCAGACTCTGCAAAAGATGCTTCAGCACGCCGAGCCACCGGGATATCGGCTGAAGAAATCCCGGCCGTCGAAGCTGGACCCGTTTCTGCCCGTCATTCACGAGATCCTGACCGGCGATCGGAAGGTGCATCGCAAACAGCGGCACACCACGAAGCGGATTCACGAACGTTTGCGGAATGAGCACGGCTACGATGGCGGCTGGACGCTCGTGAAGGATGCCGTCCGTGCGTGGCGGCAACAGCATCAGGAAGTGTTTCTGCCATTGTCCCATCCGCCCGGCGAAGCTCAGGTGGACTTCGGTTTTGCCGACGTGTGGCTGGAAGGCGAACTGACGAAGGTTGCTCTGTTCGTCATGACGCTGCCCTATTCCGACGCGATCTTCATGCAGGCATTCCCTCGGGAATGTACGGAATCATTTCTGGAGGGTCATCGGCGAGCATTCGAGTTCTTCGACGGCGTTCCGGTTCGGATCAGTTATGACAATTCGAAGATTGCCGTTGGTCGCATCACAGGGTCGCGAGAACGATCGGTCACTGGTGAGTTTCTGCGACTGAAGAGTCATTTTCTGTTCAAGGAGCATTTCTGTCTGGTACGCCGCCCTCAGGAGAAGGGGCACGTGGAACGTCTGCTGGATTTTGCTCGTCGTAACTTCATGGTGCCGGTTCCCCGCGTTGATTCCCTCGAGAAGCTGAATGATCAGCTGACGGTGTGCTGCCGAACGGATCTGGATCGTCAGCTGCGGGGCAAGCCTGCTGCAAAAAAAGAACTACTGAATGAGGAGCGTCAGCATTTTCTACAGCAGCTTCCGACACAGACGTTCGAGTCTCATCGTGTTTCTCCGGGACATGCCAGCTCGTTGTCTCTGGTTCGCTTCGACAACAATGATTATTCCGTACCGACACAATTCGCACACCGTCCGGTCATTGTTGTAGCGACCGTGGGCGAAGTGCGAATCGTCTTTGAAGATCGGCTGGTTGCCCGGCATCGGCGGTGCTGGAAGAAACAGAAATCTCTGTTTAATCCCGTGCATTATCTGGCTCTGCTGGAACGCAAGCCCGGTGGCTTCGATCATGCCCGCCCGCTGGAGGACTGGGAGTTGCCTGTGTGCTTCGGCATCCTGAGGCGTCGGCAGGAAGCCGATTCCGATGGTGGTGGGACACGCGAATTCATCAAGGTGCTGCGGTTGCTCGAAACGCATTCCGTGAAGCAACTGAAGCACGCTGTTCATCGCGGCCTTGAGATCGACGCGATCAGCTGTGACGCCATTCGACTGATTCTTGAATACCAACAGGAGGAACCCATCGCGTTGTTCAGTCTGGACGGTCGCCCGCACCTGAAACTTGTGCGTATCGCCCAGACGAATGTTTCTGTTTACCAGTCCCTGCTCATGGAAGGAGCAACTTTATG
>JACLAC010013529.1_pt1 | contig 20327 bp, 9 predicted proteins | sample 8027881 | NCBI WGS metagenome assembly JACLAC01 (sample SAMN15725517, study PRJNA655200) | protist metagenome | isolation source: fluorescence activated cell sorting (FACS) single amplified genomes of... | place: Spain: Blaines Bay Microbial Observatory, Mediterranean Sea | collected 2016-01-19 | reverse complement strand
GAATTCTTTGGTCTCTGGTGGGTCTCTCTGGTCTGTGGGCGTAGACGACTAGTGGAACTAGACGACTAGTCTAATTAGAATTAGTCTAGTCTATTTATTCGATGATGTAGTAGAAATTTCATAATTAAAGTTTGGGCCATTGTGTATACTGTGTCCCCTGTGGTGTTTTTCCTTTTGTTTCTTTGATTGGTCGATATTATCAATTACGTTTGTTGCTTATACCTACATTTTTTCAAAATTGAAGAATACCTACGCGGAGGACAACTTTTTCTTTCTCCTTCCTCGCCATACATACGACGGCCATTTCCCCCGGACGCACCCCGGACGCAATACAACTATGTTGGCTTCCGAAACGATTGACGAGAGGGACATTGGGTTCACAATACATGCAATGGAGGATTTCTCCTCCCACCCTCCCCCGAGCGGCACAAAGGAGGGGTTGGATTCTAACGCGGGGCGCGGGCTCGGGGAAAAAGAAGCAAATGGACCCCCCGTGCCGTTCCCAAACGTACACTTCGAAACGTACGAAGCCGGCGCGGTGAGTTCGTGCGGTTGGTATTATTCCTGCTTAGAGAATGAAACGTGCCATGTCATAGGGAAAAAATTCGATTGCAATGCGCAGAGACTCATGACTCTTAACCGCGACCATTACCCTGGCCTGAACTTGAAGGCAAAGCTGTACGAGTTAACGGTCCTGCGATTGCCAAAGCAGATCACCATGTTCATGAAGTCGACCACCAAAAAGAAATTTCCCGAACCCTCCCCCTCCGTCGCGAAAAAAAGAAAGTCCAGGCCGACGGCCACTGCCGGCAAACCTCCCGTAAAGATCCTGCCAAGGGCAGGGAATGGGAACGGCGCCCAAACGGCCCGCAAACGCTCCAAAAGAGCGAAGGGCGGCGAGGCGAAAAACCCCAATCGTTCCGGCAAGCCAATGTCGCCTTACATCACTTTTGGTTACAGGTTGCGCCAGCAACTTCCAAACCAAAAATTGTCGCCCACAGAGGTCGGGCAAGCATGGAAGTCAAAAGAGTACGAGCACATTCGCAAGTCCGTGGAAGCGGACTACTTGAAACTCCTCGACGTGTACAAAGAAAAGCAGAAGAAAGCGGCAGAGTTTTACAAATTGCACCCCGAACTTGACCCGAAACGGCTGAGGAAGAAAGAAAATGCGGCGAAACGGGCAGCGGCCAAAATGGAAAGCGCGCGGCTCGAGGCCCAGAAGAACGACCGTCCAACGCCCGCTTCGAAAAGCAGGCCGACGGCCGTGCTGCCTGCCTTTCACCAGTACCAGAACGGCCAAAGCACGTTGGCAAACGCAACGATCTCGAAGACGCTTTTGGCGCAAGAGGACTGGCTGGAGGTCACCAGCACGGACGACCTGGCCGTGTGCCGCGGCCGTTGTCGTTTGAACCCCGGCGAAAGTGATGTCTGCTTGGTCCTGCCCGATAAATTCGTAGAGCTGTCTGGGGGCAACTTCGTGCACATGTCGATCCAGGTCACTCCTATGTACGATTTCAGCTTACTTCGTTACAGAAACACCATGCCATGGCCGTCTCTGGCCGCGGGAATCAACGTGGTCAACAACAAACCGGTGATCATTGTGGCAGCGTTCCCCCGCGGCGCCATTAACGAGAATTTGCCATTTTTTTTACACATAACAACCCCGAAACGAGCACCCGCAGCGATGGCCAACCACCAGTACCAAGAACCGTTGGAACAGCAACAACCGCCTCAACCGCCCTCGTCACAACAGCAGCAGTTCCACCACCTCGACCAATACACTCACGCAGCCGAGCCGCAAGGGCAATATCATCAGCAGATGATGGGATTCTTCCAGCAGCAACAGCAGAACGGGGGTGGAACGATGATGTAGAGAGAAGAGAGAGAGTGCATAACAAAATTGTCTGATTTTTACAGGAAGAATGAGATTTTTTTAAATTTATAAACAAAATACTGGCGGTTATTTAACGTATTTAATATATACATATATTGTACATACTATATATTTTGTTTTTTTTTTTACATATATTGTACATTAAAAACAAAAAATTGGCTGTTATTTTAGAGTAATTTGTGTTTTTAAGTTTACTGAAAATTTACTTTCGAAATGAAAAAACAAATTATATAGAACATGCACTTTCGAAATGATAGTCGAGACTTAAGTGACAAGGGTATATTGATTTTACTAAAATCGCAATGGTACAGATCATTTCGCAGTACATGAAGGAATGTAAACAGTGTAGCGGACAAATGTTGATTAGATTTCATTTTCGCGGGGGTTGATTGCGGTTCATCTGCAAGCATTGCCAATTCAGTTACCGATTTGGATAGTTCATGGACTCCACTTTAAAAAAGGTACACTAAAAGGGGGGATATTTAACTACCATGACTCATTGCGATTAGGACAACTAGTCTCTTCATTACCAGGTATAGTAGTTATAATAATAATAGAATGATAGACTAGTCTAGTTAGACTAGGACTAGTTAGTCTGTAGTCCAGTCATTAGTAGTGTTTAGTGTTTAGCAATAGAAATACTATTTGTCAATTTAATAATGACATTGTTATACTAGACTAGTACCAGTAGTACAGTAGTCCGTTCTTTCTTATTTTAATTAAATAGACAACTAATAATAATAAATAATAAATAATAAAGAAGAAAGAAGAAAGAAGAAAGAAGAAAGAAGAAGAAGAAAGAAGAAGAAGAAGTCACATTTTCTCCACTATGACCTATTTTATTACCAAATATATTATTAGTCCTATGATGTGACGACGACTAAAAAAAAAAATATTAATTATTTTTTAAAAAAATGATGATGATTTTTTCTTCTTCTTTTTTTTTTTCTTCTTTCTTCTACTCTTCTCTACTCTACTCTCATCTCATCTCATTTGAATTTGGACTTAGAATTTGAATTATATTCTTATAAAAGTTACTTGATAGTCTATATTCGGAATCCATATTAATTTTATTTGTCCCTGAAATGTATTTCAAGAACAATCGTAAGATACGGATAAACGTCTTAAATCAAGTTTGCGCCTAAATTTTTCGTGCACTTAATTGTACTACCACCGAGTTCAAAAGCCTTTTTTCAAATGTCAGCAATATCGTCCAAAGCTGTTAAGCGGGGTTGTTTTATCTTGTTCGAAGGGGTAGACCGCTGTGGGAAAACGACACAATGCCAACGCTTGGTAGAATTTTTGAAGCAAGATGGGCGCGCGGTTGAATTTATGAGGTTTCCTGAACGATCTACTGTTATTGGGAAAACTATTAACAGCTACTTGACCAACGGGATTGATATGAACGACGAGGCCATCCATCTGCTGTTTTCGGCCAACCGATGGGAGCTGTCTACGCAAATCAAGGAAAAGCTGGCTGCCGGAGTTACGCTGGTGGTCGACCGGTACGCTTACAGCGGTGTCGCATTTTCTGCGTCGAAGCCAGGAATGGACCTTGAATGGTGCAAAGCCCCTGATGAAGGCCTGCTTGCGCCAGACGTAGTCCTCTTTATGGACCTCACCATCGAACAAGCGATGCAACGCGGGCAGTTCGGGGAAGAGCGCTATGAGAAGGAAGAGTTTCAACGCACGGTACGAGAGACGTTTTTGGCCTTGAAGAACCCGTCTTGGAAAATCATTGACGCTTCGAAGTCGATTGAAGAGGTAGAGCAAAGTGTCAGGGCAGCAGCGTTAACAGCAATCGAGGAAGCCTCGAAGGGAACGCCGTTGAAAACCCTGTGGGGTCAGTAACAAGCTGGGCGTTGTTCACAAATGGCATATCGATATGATACAAGATAATACTGATAACGTAAGTTTACGAATATGAAAGAAAAAAAAGAGTGAGATGAGAGAAGATTCAGTCAAGATCCGTTTTGATACGAGTAAGAAAAAAACAATCCGTACGAGTATAAGAAAGAGAGGCTGCTTTTATTAATTTTGTGATATGTGTTTTTCAAAAATTGTCAAAAATACATGTCTGTTTGCATTAACATGAGAAATACATTTTCTGTGTCTCGTTAAAATGCGCTGCTCCATTTCACTGGATGTTAAAGCTTACTTCATACAGCCTGTGGTTGGGTTCGCTTTGCCCCATTTCACAGCTGATGTGAAGCTTTTGGCCCTTTTCCGCTGGAACTGTTTGAGGCAATACGATCACGGCCTGGCCCCAGTGCGTGCGCGCCTCCTCCTTCGGGGACGTGGACAGGATAACGGCCGTTCCGCCAGAACCAGAATCTTTTGATTTGTCGCAGTATGCGAACCGTACGTCGAACCAAACAGCTATCGCATCGAACGGTCGGTCCACCACAAATGGCAAATTAGAGGATCGCATCTGCTGGACGGACTCTACTTTCATTGTTTTCAAATTAAAGTACTTGAACAACTTTGGGGAAGAGACCAAGTCCGATGCGGCCAAGTGCCGCCGTAACGGGGAATTCGCAATCAACTGGTCTTTTGCGTACGCTTTCAGCGTCGAGAAGTGAAATCCTTCGATGTCGTCCCAGACGTTCATTTCGCTCTCCATCGAAACGGGGCAAAAGTAAATGCGGGCGTGAGACGGGAAAAGTACGCCGTTCGGCCGCAAGAACTGGTCACGGGCGTAAAGGACTGAGTCTAGAACGCTCTCTTGCACAAGCAAGAGGCCCATCCATTCCGATATGATTACGTCGACTTTCTGAACATCTCCCGGCAGTACAGTCCCTATTTCTTCCACCTTTCCATTTATCACTGTGATAACGTCGCCGTAGCCATTTTCTTCGGCTGTTTTTGTACAATATTTTGCCATAGCAGAGGCTTCCACGGAGAAAACCTGTTTTGCCCCGAGCCTAGCGGCTAAAAGAGACAAGATTCCTGTGCCGGCACCAATGTCCATCACTACTTTGCCCTTAAATAGGTGAGCATTCCTTTCAAACGCTTCACGGTACATCTTCATACGTGCCTTGTCCAACAACATTTTCTTGTGAACAGCGTGGTCAAGGTACCCGTTGAAGTACACCGCCTCACCGTCCCCCGCTCCAACGCCCTCCTCAAGCTTACGCTTGCGCTGGGCCTGAAAAGCTGCCATTGTTTTATTGTATTATTCCCTTCCTTCTGTTTACAAACAAAGGTTGAAAAGCGGTAGTCTTTTAAATCAAATGTCAATAAATGCACACATATCATATACCATAGTCGTCTATAGATTTGAACTATTATTATTTTATAAAAAATAACAATTAGACGACTACTATTACTAATAAAATAATAATAATTATAATAATAATAAAAAAATAATTTATGTGGCATCTCTCGTGTTGTCGGTCCTCGTGGTGTGTTTTCACTTTTCACATCATCTTCTCACTGAGATATAATATTTTGTTTAGTTACGCCGTCCTCGTAGTCTAGTATTAATACGAGTACGACTACGTCACTACGAGATAGGATCATATACCATTAAAATAGTCAAAAGAAGAAAAAAGAAGAAAAAAGAAGAAGCCCAAATTGAAGAAAGAAAAAGAGGATGCGGAGAGAAGAACAAATGAACAAAGAACAGCGGAGAAGAGAAGAAGAAGAAGAAGAAGAAGAAGAAGAGGGTATAAGTTTAAAGCATGTGAGAAGAAGAATGACTAGTCTAATTAATAATAATAATAAATAATAACCAACACCAAAATACAACAGCATACCACCATAAAAAATAAAAAACAAAAAAAAATAATAAAAAATATAATAATAATAATTCTTCTTCCCCCCAGTTTGTATATTAATAGACACTATTATTACGAAATTCTATAAGCTACAGGAGGCTTTTTTTTTTCTCTTAAAGAAGGTTTTTTATACCAATGAAGGTTTTATTAAATAAATGAGAGAAGACTGCATTAAAATGAAAAGTAATTGATCGTTCGCCTTCTCCTTTTTATTCTGTATCAACTTCAACGCCAGGCAACATTCTGTATAGAGATGGCTTCCCTCGCGGTCGGTGACTCCGAGGAAGTCTCGCCTCTAGATCTACCCGGTGACAGTCAGCGGACTGGTGTTTTGTGGAAATCGGCCCGGGGATTTTTTGGGGGCAAATGGAGAAAACGGTTTTTCGTCGTAACAAAGTCTAGTTTGGAGTACTTTGAAGAATTGAAAATAAAGGGGAAAATTCCATTGGACTACCAAAGCCACGCACAAGTGGAGGAGACCGTCAAGTGCCCCGAAGTGCCTGGCTACTTCGTCTTGAAACTTACGACACAACACGAAAAGGTTCATTTGGCTGCCGAGAGCGAGATTATTCGGTCGGACTGGATTCGCTCTCTCAACACTGTCGCTCAAATACTAAAGGATGCAAAGTATTCAGCTTCCAAACCTGTTATAGATGCGGCAAAAAAACGACGAACAAAAATGTCGGTTAGTGGAATGCCTACGGTGACGGTCCCGGTGTTTCTACCACCGCCTCCACCACCACCCTTAAACGCCCCGGCGCGAAAAAACACAGGCGACATCCCCCCCCCCCAAGGGAACGTTCGCCCAAGCCTGTACGACGTAGCCTGTATGAATATTGGGTCGATGAAAGCTGCAGATATGGAAGAGGAACACATCGGCCTCTACTGTTGGGGAGAAAATTTAAAGAACCAACTCGGCCTTGCAAATTCGTGCTCGTCGAACGTTAGCAAACCGGAGAAAGTAAAAGTCATGTCAAGCTCACAGCGTATGCCCTACATTGTTGCGTGCGGGGCAAGCCACACGTTTGTTCTGACTGTGAAATCAAAATTGTTTATGGCAGGGGCGGGGACGGAGGGTCAGCTTGGAGCAGGTCCAAAAATTAAAACAGTCCAACGCTTTGGGCCATTGCGTGAATTGAAGGACACGAGTGTTGCCCAAGTGAGTTGTGGGTTAGCGCACACGGTCATTCGAACGTCAGCCGGGCAGGTATTTTCGTGGGGAACTGGCGAATACGGCGCGCTTGGGTTAGGAGAATCCGTAACCTCATCGAATGTGCCTGTTCTTGTTCCAAATGTTGGGACAGACCACCAGAGCATGATTGAACGGTTCACTTGTGGGCCGGACCACACCGTGTTTGTCACTGTCGCTGGTGTTGTCAAAGCGTGTGGTGCTGGCAAATTCGGTCAGTTGGGAACCGGCGTGGCGGTTGAGAAACAATTCACAGCGAAGCATGCAACCCTATTTGGTGGCATTCAAATTATGGATGTCGGGTGTGGCAAAAATTTCACAGCATTCCTGTCGTCCACCGGGACCTTATTTATTTGCGGACAGGTGAATATGGAGGAACATGTCCCAGAGGAGGACCGGGCGGCAAAAACACATTTGCAAAAACCTTTTTTCGTGGAAACGGACGGCAACGTAATCGCAATAGCAACTGGCGACGAGCACGTCTTGGCTTTGGTGAAAGATTCATCTTCAATTGGAATGGCCAGACTGTACTCGTTCGGAAATGGAACAAACGGCAGGCTTGGTCACCACGATGAAGATGATCGTGACTGCCCAATGCTTGTGGAAGGCCTGGCTGATGTTCCTGGGAAACAGATTGCGTGCGGGTCGGCCTTCTCGTGCATGCTCTCTGAAGGGGGGTCCATGTTCAGCTTTGGGCGTGGGCACTCGGGTGGGTTGGGCAACGGGGCGTTTTTGGATGTGAACGTCCCAATTTTAGTAGAGCCGCCGGAACCAGACACTCACTTTTCTTTCCTGGCGTGCGGGGCGAAACATACCATGGCAATTCTGGCGAAGGGAGCCCCAAAAGGCCGAGGGGTAAACTATGCGAAGGTCGACCACTTCAAAGATGGAATACATGTAGACCACAACAATACCACCTCCGACAAACTGTCCGTTCTGGCTGATTCAGACAATGCGTATTACAAAGATTTTGACGGAGCCGTATACGGTCCTTACATGGGGACCGTAGTCCAGTACTGGCTAGAAAAAAACTACATCTCCAAACGAATACTAGTTGCAGTTTGCGAGTCTCCGAAAGGCGGGAATGGCCTTGCCCCGGTTCCCAAAGATCCCGCGTTTCGCCCAATCTCCTCGTACTTTTGAACGCACGTTCGTGTACAAAAAATGGTGCGCGCGCTACCGCAGCGTGTAAAATCTCTATATCTGCAAAGATATCGTGAGTTCTTAATTCGTAAAATAATAGATTTGAAGTTATATTTTGTTTTAAGACTCTTGTAAGAGGTATTTCTGTTGTGTCGTAAAACGTAAAACTCTAACGCTTACTTCGTACATTTGTCATTTCTGTGGCCAAGCGTTGCGAGGCAACCGGGTGTAACTGTACTTTGGCTCTGAGTTCAGTATTTGCATACTCAGACTCGTAGGTACTCCTTCGTTCATGTTCGTCCGTGCTAGACCTGCTCCCCTCAACACTGCTCCAGGGTGCTGCAACTTTTGAGCCGGTAGAGATTGCATCTGTGGTGGGCGTTTTTTGCCTTTCTCCGTCATTTCTGTGACGTGCTCGAACGGATCGAATGAATCTATGTCTACAGGGCTCCGGTTTTGGTTTTCCGATTGTCCCACCCCGGTCTTCATTCCGACCACTGGTTGGCCTTGGACACGACCCTGTCCATTGGGTGCGGCACGCACATCGTTCGTAAAAGCTCCTTGTTTCCCCCCTTTTAACGGTGGGAGCAGATTCTGCTTGTTCGAAATGAATTTGTTCCAGTCTGCTTCCATCTTCTGTTTGTCGATAGGGTTGTGCGCCAGTTTTGAATGAGTTCGACTTAATGCTGCGTCCACTGTTTCCCGCGGAGGGGGAGGGTTCAGCGGCGTTACGCTTGTATGGTAGGACGAATGGGCTCCCCCTTGTATATCCCTTGGCAACTTAAATTTTCCACCCACAACTTGCTTCAACACATCACCAGGCTTGTTTGAGTAACGAATACGACCCGACGTACGCAAAGACTGTAGTGCCCCAACGGCCTGTTTTGCAAAGTCTTTTATGTTTAGGGGACCCGAGGGTTTTACAGGCAAGGGTGGAGGTGGGGGGGACAAACTTTTCCCCGCCATCACATCTTTCAAAATATTGTCCTGGTCCGCGTTCTGTTTGTCATAAAGCTTTTTCTGATTGTCTGTCATAACACGGGTTTCCTCTGCCAGAGATTTTTTCAGAGCTGCTGACACCGTGACGCCGCGAAAAGACTTTGTCTTAAGCTTTGGCGGTCCCCGCCAAGGTTTACGGTGTGTCGTCAAGGTTATTTCATCTCGAACTTTGGTTTTACTATGAATTTTCGGGACACCAACCGAGGTAAACGATTTCAGCTGCGCCCAACCACTATAACAATGAACCAGCAACAAAAGCGTTACCGATGATAAAACCCGCAAAAATTTATTTACACCACCACGAATAATACCCATGATACCGAAACGAGGTCCAAACGCCAGTCGCTCTTTAACATTACAAGTAATAGACCTCCAGTAAAAATGCACTGCCCGCGGAATATTCCAGATTAGTGCCTTAATTAAAGTTTCTCTCCTGCCTTCTAGTTTTTGAACTGTTTGTTTGTTCGCATCAGAAGTACCACACTAGCAACGATTCTCTTTCATCATTGAATTACATATAGACGGCGAAATGTATCAAATAATTTATTACTCCACTCTACTATTTTTTTAGACGATGATTATTATTTTTTATTGTATTATTATTACCAAGTACGGTGGTACCGGTACCTGGTACCGTAGTCGTCTACCTCGTATTATTTTTATATTTTTTTTTCTAGTCTATATTAATAATATCTTGTTCTATTATTAGACTAATTATTACGTCGACGTCGTTATTTTATACGTAAGACAAGAACGAGAACACAGCATGAATATACTACCAAAAAAATGTAGTATGATGTATTACAGACGACTATTTGTAGAATGGACTCATCCACATTATGTGTAAATAGAATATGTTATCAATGTGATATTATAACTCAGACATTCGCCAATGGCTCCACTTGCCTTAGTGGATTTTCCATGTACATGGGGTTCTCTTTTACTTTCTCGATCGTGACAAAAGCATTTAGGACTTTGCGCACCTCGTCCATAGCCATTCGGTCTTCAATCTTTTGAGCCCAACAATGACGTACAAGATCAATGTACGAGTGCCCTGTCTCTTTATCGTACAGCCGAAACTTTTCGATGTCTTTCATTGTAATTGGCGGCCTGGCTGAATCATTGACCACTCGCCGGTTCACGTCGAGGGTGCTTCTGTCTTGAAAGGGCTGCTTATGGACCAACAAATACCAGAGAAGAACGCCAATCGAAAATACATCGCACGATGGAGTGTAGTGGTCCAGCACCAGCACTTCGGGGGCAACCCAGCCTTTCGACTCGTCTGCGGGCGAATCAACAACAGCTTTGTTATGAGCCAAAATACGACTTTCTACTCTGCAGATCTTCACTTGTCGATTACGGTCCACCATAATGCAATGGGAAGATAGCAGGCCGTGGACAACCCCGTTTTCGTGCATGTAACTCAGCCCCTCGCAAACATCATCGACCAATGCCAGCTTCTCTTTAAGTCTAAAAATTGAATTTAGTTCTTTTTCCTTGTATTCGGAAAGAGACCTGTACGTTTTCCCCAGGGTCTCAAACACCACATACCCAGAGTCAAGCATTCCATTGTTCGTTGCGTGCAGAAAATTGATCAAATTCGGGTGGGATAATGCTTGCAACTCATCGATCTCTTTGGCAGCACTATCGATATTTTTCTTTATCTTTTTAGCCTTCTTTCCAAGGCGGTACTTCAACGGGATCAAGAGTACATTCCCGACATCGAGCAACGCGCCTTTCGTGTAACCTGCACTCGTCACGACTTCAGGGTAGGATGGTGTCAGCTTGTCACCGTCCACAAACCATTTTTCTCGTCTCTTGAAGACCTCGTCCAAACTGCCGTTTGCGATAGAAAAACTTTTCGATCCATTTCTCTCCAAAGCTAACTCTTTTTGGTATATTGAAGTATGCGGAGAATTTTTTGCTTTAATATCCGACAGTGCCACATTGAGCTTTTTGCACAATTGTTTTGCTTTTGGCCGTTTCTGAATATCTTTCGACCAGCAGAGTTCCGCAATGTTTCGCACAGGGTCCATGTCTGGCAATTTATCTTTGCATGTCCACTTTGGCCGGAGGTTGTTTTTCGCAACTTCTATGGACAATTGGAACTGGTTCATATCTGTTACATGGGAAAACGGAGGGCTTCTTGTAATAATTTCATTGACGATCAAACCGTACGAAAAGATATCACCATGGGTATCGTAACTTCCACCCAAAATTACTTCGGGTGGCAACCAAGACATGGTCCCTTTTGCACCAGCCAGGGCTCCAGGGTTGTTTGAAACATTATCGCCAACGTCCTCTGTGTTCCTGAACGAGCCGCTTGCCTTTTTCTTCTTCCTCTTCTCGCTATCTGCTATGAATGACAGCCCGAAATCTGCTATTTTTGCAACAAAATTACTATCGACTAGAACATTCTGCGTCTTCATGTCACTGTGGGCAATCCCTTTTGAGTGCAGGTATTCTAGCCCAAGGGCAATGTGAAGGCAAAAGTCCCCAAGCTGCATTTGGCTAAACACGTTGCCCGGGTCATTTAGCACGCCTTCAAGGTCTCCCCTTTCCATAAAGTCTGTTACGATGCATTTGGACTCAATTATCGCTCCGACAAACTGAACCAGGTGCTTGTGCCTCAGGTCTACAAGTTGGGCAAACTCTGCCACAAATTCCTCGCTCTTTATGGCGGTCGAATCAAATTGCTTGATAGCGACCTGGGTAGAGCCCAAATGGCCCAGAAAAACTTGTCCAAAGGCGCCCTTGCCGATCATTTGCTTCAACTCTACATCGTCTGCTGCAATTCTCCAGGCACTGGATTTGGCATTCATAATTTTTTTCACGTACCGTTCCCTAAGCAAAAACGAAACGAACATAACGGCACTAATGATAACGACTACGATCAAAGTAATTATTAGTATCTCGTTTCCATCGCTGGCCAGGTCCACGTCGGATTCATCTACATATGTGATGGGCAACCCCGCCCACCGGTCACTTTCCAAAACATGCAGCCCCATGGCTTGGGTCCATCGCGCCAGCCTGATTGGGCCCGTCTGACCACCGACCAGAACATCGAACTCTGCGATCCGATCGCCAACAGTGTCGAAGGAAAACTTTGACACCCCGCTTTCGACGGTATCTGCGATGGGGGGGATGGATTTTTCAGATATATCAGAAAATTTCACCTTGTTTGCAATCAGCTGCTTTACAGCCTTCGATAAAAATGCAACTGCATCGTAAGCGGAAAGCAGCACCTCATCGGTGGTCAAATTAGTTGCACCGCCCAGGCGAATATTGCTTGCCACACTCGGGCCAAACGTCTGAACAGCGCCCGGTTCGTAGCGCCCAAAACACAAAACATGGCTTGACGATGGAAAATGAAACAAGCCTCCCGAAGTTGGCAGTACCCAGACGTTGCCACTTTGCGCTGATAGAACCGACCCATGGTCCGTTTTCAAATTATCTACCACTTGGTGCATATGCGTTCCCTCAAGCATCAGCAAAAATATGTTGTCCTTGGATGAAACCAGCTGCTCCACCAATTTGTTTACAGAAGGTGTCGCCGAGGAACCCAATTTAAACTCCTGGCTTGTAGTCACAAGGCCTCTTATCGTCTGGACAAGGTTATGGCCTAAAAGTTCTGTCCCGGAGTACGCTTTTTGCGTTACAAGTACCACGCGGTCCCAATTCTTGACTTTAAAGGCCCGCTCAATTGCTCGAGCCCGGTCTCTGTCCTTGGGACAAACTCGACGAAACAAGGCGTCGGTGCCGCTCCCTAACCGCTCCCCAGAGGCGCCAAATGTCACGGTCAATAGAGGAACACCATAGCTGCGGGTCGAGAATTTTACGAATGACTCTTCCCCTCCTGTTCCATATGCAATGTGGTTTAACATAGGGCCCAGAATCACGATTGGTGTTGACTTCGCCCTGGCTTCGTACTTCAACGAATCCACAATGCTCAAGTATTTGTCACTGGTGGTGTTTCCAGTGTCGTATATTTGCACATCAAAACGGCTTTCGGGGTCCGATAATTTTGCAGCCGCAGCCTTTACAGTTGTAGTAATTTCCCTTGCATTTTGGGACGTACTGTTTGGAAAAATTAGCGCTATCACAACGTCACCCGGGATGCTGTAAAAACCTGTACGATCTTTCTCCGACTTGATGCTCTGGCACCCTCGTGGGGCGGACAAACGCAACTTACTGTCGGACGACTCGCCTCCCTTTAAGGAGCAGTTTTTTATAGGAAATCTGGATGCGAAGTATTTGTTTCCGACTATATCGTGAGGCGAGACTCCCTTTCTTTCTTGCTTTGTAGACGGAGAATTCTTAATGGTATTCAGAAATTTTCTAATTGATGTCTGCAAGTCCAGACCCAAGACCTGAGGGTTTTCTAATTCATCGAAACCATCCCCGCCTCGTCCAATGTATTCGTTCGCCACTACATTATATTCCTTATCGTCCTCTATTGGCACCCATTTTTGAGTTGCCGATTTCTCGTCTTCCTTTTTGTCTTCTTTCGACACCAAAACAGAGAGCAGCTGGTTGGTCAACGGGTTCCATGCGTAACGCAATCCTTCGCATTGCAGAAATCGACCTTCAACGTCAGCGCCTGCTTTAATCTTGTGAGATATGCCGTGTTCAAGCCACTTCTTCAGAATTTTACCCTTCATTTGCGTCCTGAGAAGCATCCCGTTGAACGGAACAACTCTTACTATATCGGCATTCGTAACCTCGCCTTTGTCCAGGCTACCTCTGATGCTACCTGCATTTACAATAGCCACGTCGCAGCCATCCCCCTGATCGTCGCAAGCCTTCTTCATGGCCTTTGCCACGAGACGACCAACGTCGCAGTCCGCTGTCCGACATCCCGTATTTTCAAAAAGTGACTCGGGCGTCGTCCCAACATTCTTTCCGCTGTCCCCCTTTAATTCTGCGCTGACGTAGCCCTGCGCAGAGGACGACCAATTGTTCAAAATCTTAAAATCGGACACCATTTGGTCCTTTGTCTGTGCCGTAGTCTCGAACCAAGCATTTTGCACAGGCTCCGGCGGAGAGGGGTTGAACACGTGCTTTCGAATGATGACATTTTGACCTTCGTGGTACGTCATTTCGCCCATTGCGTCAAAGCGCAAGCGCAGCACCCCCACTACCCTCCCAAAGCTTCCCTTGTTTTCACCGCCCAAGGTTTTGTTCGTGTTCACCATTGAGTTTACGATCAAAACCGTCTTTCCCGTAACACTGTTGGTGACTTGTGTTGTGTGCTCAATCGCGTGCCCAGCCGTCTTCTTGTTCACTTCTTCGCTCTCAACGATTACGTCCACTTCTTCCGCTGCCTGCGCAATCCGAACGTTCGTTGCCCGGCTGAACTTGCTAATTAAAATCAACACGTGCAAGCTCGGGTGTAGGGTTTGCAGGCGCCGAAACTCTTGTCTTATTTTGGTTACAGCAGGAAACAAGTAGGCCTCTTCGCAGGGAGCGCACTTGGAAATAATGCTCCCATCCTCACTCTCGTTGGGGTCTTTGAACGGAAAGGTAACCGTGTCCCCAGCGTTGCTCTTCCGCGACAAGTCGAACCCAGAAAGCGACATGACGGCAACTAAATTGCCCGTCTTGTTGACGACGGCGGAAGCCACGATGCGGCTGTCCATTTCCCGCCCCACTGCCGTGTTGTTGCTTTCGCGGTCGAGGTTCCATTTCGTACTGTTGCCGTTCACTTTCAAAAACGTAGCAACCACCTTTGTGGAATTGGGCAAATGCCGGACGAAGGAGGCAAAAGTCGGTGCGCCCACAAAATATTCCGAGTTATCGATGGCAACGGCGTCGTACTTGCACGGGCCCACGTAGTGTTTTGCAATGTGCTTTGCACCCTGTTCTCCCCCGCCACTTGAGAAAAACACGCTGTGGCCAAAAAACAGGTGGTTTGCAGAGACGGCGACTACGTTGGGGAGATGAGTCCTGGCCTGTTCGAAAAATGTATGGCGCCTGGCACCGCCTCCGGCGCACTTGGTGGCCTCGCCTCCCAAGACTTTGTCCGTCGGCTCTGACGTGAAAGAGGTTGCAGTCAGGTTCAACTTGCAATCGCCTGTGTCCCCATCTACTTCAAAAATACCACCGTATGTCAAAGCATCGTGAAGCAGGGTCATGTTCAAAGGCGCATAAGCAGCGGCCGTGCGCACTGCGACAATATTAAGCAGAGCGACCGGCCCGAGCCACCACCCTCGACCTCGACGCATGTTTGGCAATAGCAACACAACGGCGCAATGAGTGCACCCGCGCTGTAAACTTCTTATACGACCGGGATGCCTAGAGAGCAAGAACAAAAAAAATGAACTATCCGAATTACCTTAGAACCATTCACTGGTTGCATAGACTACTGTACATACGTTCAATTATTCGCATAGTTTTTTAAATATACAACAAGAAGATCAACTAACGGTACCGTTCCAATACCTCCTTGTATTATGTATTTACATAGACGACTAGTCGTCTCCTCATAATAATTATTATTTTATATTATTATTATAATTACAGTAATTACCCGTTATTATCATCCTTGGATCTTCATAGACTAGTCTAATATAACTACGGCGTACCCGTATAAATTACGAGGATACTACTACCGTACGTATTAATAGTATAATTAATACCTCACCTCAACCAGCTCGAACGCAACGCCGAACGCCGAAGGAAGTTCTTCAATCATTTTTTTATTCCCTTCTTCTTCTCTCTCCTCCAGCTTCTTTCCTCTCGTAATATTAAGTAAGTAGTGGTGGGTACGACGGCACCCGCACCATCCCCTCTCCTCCAAAAACTACGTACGCAAGGCAACGCGTTAAAAATTTCATCCGGAGGACTGTACGTATTAAATACTGTCCTCGTATTATAATGTCATCTACGAGGGGTGTGTGAAAGGAGTCCAAATAAAAAAAAGATAAAATAGCGTAGCCTTTTACTTGCCTCCTCGGAGCCTTCGTACCTACGCGTAGCCTTCGTACGAGTGAGTACCGGTATTAATAATACCGGTTTAAATACCGGTAGCCAAAAAAGTCGTCTAATTAATTTTAGAACGTAGTGGGGATGATGATTAGACTAGTCTAGTTAGTGTTAGGGTTATATTGTAATCATCTCAATTTTTTTTTTTTTTAGTTCTTCAAAGATGATATGATGGATGGCGCCATAAATATTCTCAATCAATTTGAACTGAACTGAATATCAATACTATTTCTATATTATAATTGTATAAAACTTTTATAATAAACCCCGCCAAAGCGCAGCGCAGCGCTTTTAATTTCTTCCTTTTTTCTTTTACTATTTATTTACAAAAAATAAATGATAAAAACACCTCGTATTCACTATAATACGAGGACTGGTATATGGGGTACTCCTTCGTACGTAATCGTAATCTTAACTTTTATAGTAATACCAAGCTCCCTCCCGCGTCTTCCTTACTTCGTCAAAGATTAATGATAGTAAAACAGGTGAATAGTATTAAAAAAACAAAGGATATTTTCAATGAGAAGATATTTTATTAATCCGACCTTCTATTATATCTCTACTGTGTCCTCATATACGAGTATAAAGTCCTACGTACTTATTTTATAATTAAATACTTCTAATTATTGTACAAGTAGTACGGTAGCCCAGCTGTGGTGAGTGAGTGAGCTCAGCCTTTATTATATTTCTAAATTCAAACAGGAAAGGAGCTTTTATATAAAAAAATACGAAATATTTCGTTTGTCTATCTGTGTGTTTCTTATTTCTCCGTTTATATTTATATATATATGTGTGTGTGTGTGTGTGTGTGTGTAGATAAAGAAGACGTTGAAGAATATAACGGGGTTACAAATAGATACATTGTTTTGGGAATAAATACTGCCACCCATAAAGTTCTTTGAAACTACCGACCCACATCGCCAGAGACCAAACTACGTGCCATGAGCGATTCCCGAAAGCGAACTAGGAGCGTTTATGATGAGGGCCCCGTGAACGATGACGTGGCCAAACGAGGTGCTGTGAAAAGCGTCGTTCGGTCCAGGTCTTTAAAGATAGACCCCAAGTCCAGCGACGAGTCCGACGGTTTCAAGTCTGCCGTGTTTGGGGCCCTGGGGGGGGCAAACGCTAGCGGAAGCGGCGGCACCCACAGGGGCACCCCGTCGACTGCGCAACAACGGTCCAGGAAGAGCAGGCGCAGCGGGCCGAAGCAGTCGGAGCCAACGGAAGGGGCCGCATCGCGCGCATTAAGGGAGATCGAACAGAGCTACAAGAGCAGCAAGCTCTCCAAGTCCTCGTCCCCTCATCGGAGCAGAGGGTTTCCCGACGACGTGGACGACGTCAAGGTCGGGCTTCAGACCTGCCTGAGGAAACGGGAGCTGTTCTACCGGCCCGACGCCCATTACATGGACCTTCAACCCAACCTGAACCGGCGAATGCGGGCCATTCTGTTCGACTGGATGCTCGAGGTGTGCCAAGAGTACATTCTGAAGAGGGAGACGCTGCACACGGCGCTGATAAACGTAGATAGGTATTTGAGCAGGGCCGCGCGGATAGAGCGGGGGGACCTGCAGCTTGTGGGCGTGGCCTCCCTCTTTCTCGCGGCAAAGCTGGAGGAAATCTACCCCCCGCGGGGGAGCGACTTTGTCTTGACCACTGATGGGGCGTACACCGTAAACCAGATTTATCAGATGGAGGCGAAAATGCTCAGCGCGTTCGATTGGTACTCGACCCCGGTGACCCCCGTGGCGTGGATGAACGTGTACTTTCGGGAAATTTTTGAAATTGCGAGCGCCCGCTCGCTGAAGCTCAGCAAATCGTTGGGGATCTCGGCGCCGGGGGTCCTGGCGGGGGTGCCTGTGGGGTCGATCGTGGGGGCGGCGGCGTTTGCGCCGGAACCCTACGTGAAGGTCATGGAGAAGATAGACCTCTTGGTGCTGGATTTGTCCGTGCTTGGGTTTCTTCCGAGCCACTTGGTCGCCTCGATCCTCTACGCCTTTTTGCCCAAAATCTGCCCGATCGTGAAGCCCGAGGACGTCGTCAAGGTGTCTGGGTACACCGTGGCGGAATTGCACAAATGTATGCTTTGGTCCAAGCAATTTCTTCAAGGGTTTGGGCCGAGCCCATCCCCGAACTCACGTCAAAACCTTTACTCGGAGGACATCCCACGCGTCGATTTTTACACCATGCAACAGCACCACCCGACCGCCCTGCAACACTACAAGGACTCCTACGACCTGGCCAGCAAGCTCAAGTGCCAGCTTACCATACACCATTTCAAGGTCGTCAACAGTTACGTGTACGAGGTACGGCTTGACGCGGCCCTTGGGGTTTTGTTCGGCGCCCACGCGAAACCGTTCAGCAGCGATCCTACGAATGCCCCACTTGAATTTCAATTCTTTCCGAGCCCGGACTTGACGACCCAAGCACTGGAGTGCGACATGACGACCGAGCAGCTGATCGGCTCGCTTTTTCCAAATGCCAAAGGCGAATATGAAATATACTGTATATCTACGGAAGACCTCCGGGCCATGAAAGCGACGGGGACCACCCCGACGAGCAACCGGCCGCAGAAATCCAATGGCCGCAACCCCACAAGCGATGGGAACTTCGACGATTCGCTGAGGTCAAACGAAACGCTCAACATAGTTCAAAGTTAGACGGTGCCAGAAGGCGTCAGGATCGCGAGCGAGGTTGCGATCTTCCTCGCAGGGTCCGAAGAAGTTTTTTGACGTCCGTTAATCAGTACAAAATCGGAATTTAAATTATTTAAGAAAATTAAGAATTACTTCGTATATTTTTAGGAATTATGAAAAGAGAAAAAAACAAAATCCAAATACGTTTTAATTTTATAAAATACAAGTGAAAATGAGAACGGCGTTTAAACTTTTTCCTATGGGTAAAACAAAAACTAAACCACCGTGTTGGGGGGGAAACGAAAACATTACGTGTTTTGAAGGTGCTCGTTTTCTGTTTTGTAGATCAAAACAAAAAATTGGCTGATATTTAGTCTGTTTTTTAGTCTGTTTTTTTATTTTCGAATTATTTTTTATGATGAATGCGTACAACAACACAAAGCATGCACGAGTATACTTATAATACTACTCTCCCTTGCACTAGTTTCCATTAATCGGATGCTCCGCCCTGCGGTCTTGCAAACCTTTCGCCACTAATCATACCGTCTAAAGTCCATTTGTTGCTGACGTCCTGCTTCCAAACACGGACCGTGCCGTCGTCCCCCGAGGATGCCAAGGTGGTCCCCGTCACATTGAACTGAACGCGCCAGACTTCCGCGTTGTGTTCAGTCAACACTTGCGTTGCGACCAACTCCCGCGATTTCGAATCGCCTGGCGTCGACGGGTTGGTTTGCTCTTTGTCGATGTTCCACACACGAAGGGTTCTGTCTTTGGAGCACGATGCGATGACGTGGCTGGAACGACCGATATCTGGGGCCCACGCAACGTCATGGACGGTGTCGGAATGCCCATTCCCGACAAGGTCAAAGAGCCTCTGCCATCGGCGAAAGGTGTCGCTGTAGCCCCAGATATTTACACTGCCTTCGCTGGTCCCAACGACAATCATAGGGACGCAAAACCTAGCAGAAGACCACGCAATGGCCGTCGCGCCTTTCTTCGAAGCCTCGAACTTTGTCACCCGTGGCTGGGCCATGTCCATCACGTCAATGAACTCGTACACCGTGACGAACCCATCGTTCGTGGCAGCCGCCAGCTGCAGCCCAACGTGCCTCGGGGAAAAGGCGATGTCATTAACAGCTTGGTTAAAATCTAATCTTGAACCTTTCATCTGGAACGGTGCTCTCACGGTGCTGTCGCTAGGTGGCAAAGCGGACGGCGCCGCGCCGCCGGTGCCCTGCCTTCCCCGGTCCTCCCAGATAACGACCGTTCGGTCGAACGAGCAGGAGGCCAGGAGCTGGCCGTACTCTGGGTGTGCCCATACCAACTTCCACACGGGGGCCTGGTGGGCCTTCCATTCCGCAGTACATTTCCACTTCCCACTTGCCGGATCCTTGTCCCAAACTTTGATCTTATGGTCGCTACTGCACGACGCCATTCGCCGCCCGTAATAATCGTACGCTACGTCATGTATGGAGTCCTCGTGGCTGGCTTCGATTGGTTGTACAATCTGCATGGTGTTGTCGAAAGGATCTAACTAAACTTCCAGATGGGCACCGCGATATCTATTATTATTATTATCAATTTACTAAATGTTCGCCTCCTTTGTTTTAAAACGCATGCGTATGTGAATTCTCTTTTTGTTTATCATTTGCGTTTGTGTGTATCTATTATCTGTGCACCTAAATAATAATTACGGTATTTTATTA
>JACLAC010006445.1_pt1 | contig 20329 bp, 9 predicted proteins | sample 8027881 | NCBI WGS metagenome assembly JACLAC01 (sample SAMN15725517, study PRJNA655200) | protist metagenome | isolation source: fluorescence activated cell sorting (FACS) single amplified genomes of... | place: Spain: Blaines Bay Microbial Observatory, Mediterranean Sea | collected 2016-01-19 | reverse complement strand
AATGCAATGCCATCATCATTTAAAAATGGTTGTAAATTATGTCTTTCTGCAATTTTCAATTGAGTATATATGACACACATTTTTCGTAAACGTTGTGGCGGTGTGTTTTTTTCAGGATTTAATTTTGGATATCCAGACAATTTCCATAATTTGTCTAGTAATTCTAAAATACCATGCTCTTTGCATTTGTTTTTCAGCCATGGATCCTCTTGTCTTTTCTTCTTCCATATGCTAAACGATTCCGAGCTTTTTGCTTGCCTCAATAAATTGTCCGACAATGTATCAATAGCTAAGCATATGCCATTAGTAGATCTATCTTCATGTATTAAATCCTCAGTTGTTTTTCCAGCACCTAGACGATCTGAAACAACTGTATAATATATTGGAAGCCCCGGGAACAGACCCATGCAAAAATTTGCCGCCGATTGCAAAGTGCGTACTGAGTTAGTTGAGTGAACCTCTACATGTTCGCATAAATTTACACCTTTGAACAACTTGTATTCATCTACATAACGCTTCCTTAACAATATACCTAATGCATGCATTTCTGCATGGCCAACCGGACTCAAAATTCCACTATATGCCTCCCAAAATTTTTGATCACATGGCCATGATTTGTCATTTGGAAAGTTATGAAGTGGTAGACGAGTTCCATGTCTTGTAAAAATAATTACTTGACGAAGGGTATTTTTTGCAGTACCGATTTCAGAAGGCAACGACTCGTATTTAAACGAAATTTTCCTACGTTGTAACCGCACGCCACGTTGCTTTGGAATTGGTTTGTTTGTATTACTTGATTTATGTTCCTGCGAAGTCAAACTTGTTGGCGAAGAGGAAACTCTAGTATCACCAACAAGATTATAAACTGACGATATACTATTTAGTTCATGCACTTTATCATTTTCTTCTTTCATATTTCCATCAACTGCACTAGCTTCATCGTCATTCTCACCACCCATGATATCGTCAATAGTTGCTTTAAACAATTCCCCTAAATCATCTAAATCCTCATCATCTAAAATAGGATCAATATTAAATTTTTCTAATATTATGTTTAATTGGTCTTGTATATCAATATTAAGTTTATTTGCACAATTGGGCAAGATCTTTATTAAACAATTCCTCGCATCTTGTATCAATTTTCTATGTTCATCCTCTGCCAGTACCGCTTGTTCCGCGGTTATAGATGCCATCGTTTTTATAGGATGACTTGATTTGCACACTGATAAGCTATGAATATAAATGACTTCTTATTATATTCCGTATCGCATTGATATTGCTTTTAATTTAATTTTCTTAAAATTCCTTGTATATATGTATTATCGATATATATTAATAGACGACTGATCTAGATCGACTGATCGCGGTTAATAGAAACCAGAAACCTTCTTGATGTGACTGTACCTGGTGTACTCTGATGGTAGTGTGTGCAGTGTGGAAGTGCAATTAATTCAATTAAGGTGGCAAGCCAGCATTAGCCAGCAAGTGCGCAAGGTGTAGTCTAAAAGTCTAGGACCTAGATGATTAGGTGTAGTCGACATGTATTTTATACAGTCGCACAGTCGTCTCAGGTTCTTCTCAAGAAGGTTCTTCCAGATGTCCGCACGCAAAAACAACATCATACCAGGTAGCTACTGTGTGTAATACCACCAGACATACATATTATATATTTTTTTGTGCGTATATTTATATTTCAATCAATTTATAAAATATAATAACTACCGTATATCTTTTAGCACCATACATGCACAGCTAATATACAAAATACACAACTGCAAATATATTTAACATGGCTTGTTACGGATGGGGAAAAAATGATTTCATGCAAATATGCAACAATAACATTCTAAAACCAAAAGATAGTACTAATAAGAAACAGCATACAAAAATTAATAATAATAATAATAAAGTAATAAAGCTACCTAAAAAAATTTTAATACAATCAAAAATAATAAAAGTTGCAGTTGGAACCAAACACTGTCTGTATTTGGATAAATATGGATATGTATGGTCCAGTGGACGGGCTGTTGAGGGGCAACGTGGAATTGCAAAAAACGTGTTGCAAAATGGTGACATAACTAGAATTGGTGGAGAACTATTGAAAGAATTTATTTCAGACATATCAGCTGGAGGAAACATGTCATTTGCCATAAGCTCTTCAGGTACTGTTTATAACTGGGGATTAGTTCCTCTACCAGAGGATGAAAATGGCGATTCATATTGGGAGAAAAGTTTAGATCATAGCAGTGGAAAGCTGTTAGTGACGCATAACCCCAAAAGCAGCGACAAATACAGCAACAATAACAATGGGGATGACCATACAGATGAAGAAAGACAAACTTATTTGGAAAGAGTAAAAAAGCGTTCAGAATCTGCATATTATTATAACGATCCTAGTCTTTTTAATGCCAAAGATATGAAAGCAAGTGAAGGAGTCATTGCGATGAAAGTAAAATTGCGGAAATGTTTTGAACCCAGAAAAATCCTATCGCTTGAGCATTTGAAATGTGAAAAAATTGTTTGTGGATGTGCACATAGTATAGCTTTAACTTCAGATGGATATATATTAAGTCGTGGATATAATGACCGTGGTAAGTACATTCTATTCCCCTAAACCTATACAAAATATATCCTCGCTAACTCCTTTTATATTCTATCATACGCTATGCTCTACCACAGGGCAATTAGGATTGGGGAACCGTATTAATTCGCCAATATTTCAACCCGTTAAAATACCAAGCAATATTAGCGGCAATTGTATTGATATCGCATGTGGAAGCGATCATAATATCGTTTTAGGCGAAAATAATTCTTTATGGGCATTTGGCGCAGGTGCACTGGGGCAATTAGGATTGGGTCCAAAACAAAAAGATACGTTAACCCCTTTAAAAATTCAGTTTTTGCCTGAATGTTCATATTTCCATATAAAACATATTGCCTGTGGACAATATCATAGTGTATTAGTCGTGGAAGAACGAGTGAATGGTAATGAAAAGGAGCATAAAACGATAACCAATATTTATTCTTTTGGTTTGTCTGAGTATGACATACATAATATCAATGGCGAAGGGAGATTTCGAAATGTCAGAGCTATGCGATATTTTTTTACACCAAGAAGGTTACAATCATCTATTTTAGAAGGAAAAAAAATTACAGGGATAGATTGTACCGCACATAGTACCATCGTAAAAACAAGTGATAACGTTTTATATACTTGGGGCTGGGCTTCATCAGGTGTACTTGGCGTACAAAATGTGCGAACATCTGGTATATCACAAATACATGGATTAAATGACATTCGTACTTTTCATGCAGGAGAATACAATGTGTTTGCAATAAGCGACCAAGAAGATGGACATATACATGGATTAAAATTTAAAATGCTATTGAATGATGAGATATTTTCAGATATTATTTGCAACGTGGGTGGAACAATTTTATATTTACATTCATTTATTTTGTCGTCACGATGTCCGCTATTTTTTGGTAATGACAAAGAAGAAACTGGAGTAGTGAAACTATTGACAAAAGAAAATGGAAAAAATATGTATTGTATAAATGTGACATCAAGAAAAGAAGAAGTCCTTTACTGTGCTATATTTGATTACATTTACAGCGATCATTGCATATTACCAAAACATTTGATATTTGAATTAGCGAAGTTGGCATTGAAATTTAATTTAAAAAATTTATACGCAAGATGTGTTGGTTTATCAGCTACTAAAATTGAAGAAAAAATTCAAGATTCAAGTGTTTTGGCAGGAAAACGCCAAATGTTACTGGATTCAATAAAAAAATTTGGAGAAAATAGAAAGAACACTTTACGACAAGTGAATACACGGAATAAAATGGTAGTAAAGGATAATAATGCTGTTGGGATATACTACAAGCATAATAACAACCAAAACAATAGTAGTAAAAGGCAAATGAAAAACGTTTCAAAATTCGATGATATATCTGTTATTCAAAATGAAAATAAAAAACACGTAAATGATAGTCAATATGATGCTTCGTCTTTTATATTGGATTTTAATAATATGTTACACAGTAGTAACTCTACTAATTATGATGTACATTTTGAATGCAATGATGACCAGAATGATATACTTGGTAATACCAGTAGTGGCAACACAAAAGCTATAATTGGTGCACATCGTGCAATTGTAACAACTAATCCATATTTTAAGTCTTTACTATGTGGTGGTTTCAAGGAGTCATCACCAACATCAAATGTCGCCATCAATTGCCCAAAACATATTTTTAATGCTTTACTCAGATGGATATACACTGGAGATGAAAACATAGTCAATGAAGAAAATGCACTTGGAATGTTAATATACGCGAAACAGTTTGTTTTAGATGAATTAATTCAAGTAGTTGAAGTTTTTGTAATGAAAAATATTGATGAAAGTTCAGCAGCATACTTAATTGAATTTTCTGAATATAACGATTTTCAAAGAATAAACAAGAAAGCAAAATTAATAGCAGGTAGAAAAAGATATCAGAAGATAAGTAAATGAATATACAGTAGTTTTTTGAAGAGAAAATAGTGTAATTCTGTCAAAACACGAGACGAAAGGTTTACCTGGTTTACCTCGTGCAGTACAGTTACTCTGGACACCAGAGATTTTCCTTGCCAGTACACCCTGACAAGGAGAACCTCTGGTCCAGAACGCCAACATCCATTATGAATAGTGTTATTTTTTTCATATTTTGACACTTTTTCCACTATTTTAAATAGGATCTTAGTCTTGGCAGTCTACAAAGGATTATTTTTGTTCTTATTGTAATTAGTATAGACACCTATCAAAATGAAATAATATTTAAGGATTCCCGTATTTGAAAAACATTTTCGCGAATTTAAATTATTTTTTTTATTTAGGCCTATACCAGGTATAGTGCTATACCTATAATAAAAATAATAATAAATTGTGGATGCAAACATATATGCAAACAACCTGGCAAACCAGCAAACACATATATAGATTTATTTTTAATAATAATATAGATACAATTAACATAGTTAATACAGTATCATATATATATATATAATCTATATATATATATATGTATTCATATTACATATATATACACCATTACACTAACAACATAATATGTCATCTAAAATTGTATTTCTTGCAAGTGCAAGTTTAACAGTGCTTGTTTATAGTATTGCATATGAACGCTTTAAACGTTCATTTACTATAACAAGATCAAGGACTTTATCTGCTGTTATATCACTTGGTTTTTACTTTTTTTTTCGTCGTCTGTTTGCACGAAAAAAAAACAATACGAAGAAAATCGATGCTTCAACAACAAAAGAAAGAACATTGTCTCAACCTGAAGCAGAAACAGCAACAAACATAGTAGTAGCAGCCCCAGTAAATAATGGCGATAAGACTACCGATGAAATAAGTGAAGCACCATTGTCAATAGAAGAAAAAGATATACCAAGATATGAAGATGAAGAAGAAAATCTAACAAAACGATTAGACACCTCCTTTTTAGATGCAGTTGCAAATATAAGAAGTAATAAAAGTTTAGATGCACCGAATGATATGAAGTTGAAACTATATGGATTATTTAAGCAAGCAAATATTGGACCAAATACTACGACAAGACCAGGATTTTTCGATCCAGTCGGTGGAGCTAAATGGGATGCTTGGATGGCATGTAAAGCACTTTCTCCAAAAGAAGCAAAGTTGCAATACATACAAGTTGTTTCAGAATTAGATACATCTTGGAATAATGGTAGTATTGTAGCTGATTTACAAGCATTTGAAGAGAAAAGCAAAAATCCTCAAGATGATGTTGGAGAATCGTCAAAACAAATTGCATCAGCAGCTACTGAGGAGGATAACGATCAAAATCAGAAGAAGGAAAAGGGTGAGAATATGTCATTATGGAACGAACCTTTATGCCCAGTTAAATATAAAGACACCATAGAGGCAAAATTTAAGACATTCTTGGAAAGGGTAAAGGGGGACAGAGATAATGTGAATAAGTATTGGTCATTTAACTTTGAACAAAATGGCGTATGTTGTTTTGTACCCCATAATAGCGATTTTCCAGGCGCAAAAGGCATTGGAATCTTAAATTATCCTACACGCGCAGTGTTTGAGATTATTAAAAGATGTGGTGATCCAGATGATACATTGGCATATCGTAAAGACCCAGATATGAAAAAAATTGATGTATTGGAACGTCTGAATGAACAAACTAGTGTACAATATTTGGAGTACAAAGCCGTTTGGCCAGTATCTGGGCGAGACTTTACAAACATAACCCATTGGCGTAGATTGAGAAATGGTTGTTTTATATTTGCTGGTTTTACCTTTGAATATGAAAAACGTCCACCGATAAGTGGTTTAGTACGCGCGGAGACGATAATTGGTGGTTGGCATTTAGAACCATTAGAAAACGGGATGAAAACGAAGTTGACTTATATTGTTGAATTGGATTTCAAAGGTTCCATACCTTCGTTTGTCGTTAGTCAAGTTACTAAAAAGCAACCAATGCAAATTGATATTATTCGCACCTTTTTAGAAGAGGAAGAAAACAATTGCGGTGGTCGAGACCGTTTTTTAAAAAAATACGAAGATTTAGATAATATTGTAAATCTTGGAAATGTTGTACAAAATAATGATGATAATGATAATAACAGAGATGATGATGACAACCAGATTGATAATAATGTAAAGCCAATGTCAACAAGAGTGGCATTAACTGTGACTGATGAAAAATCTCCTGGTTCAGTGGCTCGTGGTGCAAGGAACGATACAGCTCCAGCGAATGTTCCATCACCAAAGAGACGTGCTTCTATTCGTAATTCTCCTAAACGACCAATAGGTCGGAACAGCTGGAGTGAAGATAAAAGACATAAGGTTTGTGAGGAATGTTCTGTAGCTTTTTCTTTCACCGTTAGACGTCATCATTGTCGTTATTGTGGTCGTCTATTATGTGATAAATGTTCAAAATATCTTATAAATGATAAAAGAGCTTGCTTGACTTGTCTTAATAATGATGCAATAGAAGATATCGACGGAAGTGAATTGTATTGAAATGAAAGCGCGTTGTATACATATTTTTTTATCATATGATATTATATATATTTATGACCCGGTTTATCTGAGATGAGTCCTGGCTTCTGGCCCATAAAATAACATATTATTAATATATAGGTAAATATTTCTAGTATACAACTACTCCGTACTTAGACCAGAGATTTCAACCAATATTTGAGGGGAAAAATACATAATTAAAAAAAATAAGATCTAAAATTCTTTTACATGTTTTAATTTATACGGATGATTTCCAAGATTTCACTCACTCTCTCTCTCTCTCCACTAGATTTTTCTATAGATTTTCATGACTAATTGAAATTCATTTTTTGCTTGTTGCTTGATTAATATTTTCGAGGCTAAACCTAAATTATGTACAATTGCTTGAATTTCAGCAGGTTCATTTTCTTCAACTAACAATATATAAAAAACACCTTGTGTTGATAAAAGGTACGGTAATTTCGGCAATAGCCGATCAATAACTTCCCTACCACGTATACCACCAGCCCATGCTGCTGTAATATCAACTTTGCCAACTTCGCTAGAAGGTGTTGGTACATATGGTGGATTAAATACTAGCACATCAATTTTTCCTTTCAAATAGTTTTCCAAACCAGACAAGAGATCAGTTTGAACAATGTCAAAATGTTTCAAACCGTTATGGACACAAGTTGAATATGCGATATTTGCTGCTACTGCATTAATATCAGTAAGAACAAAATAAGGCGAAATATCTAAAATCTGATTTAGTAATTTTGATAACACAACGGATACACTCCCAGTTCCACAACCAATTTCAACACATATATTTGGTTTTTTAATACGTAGAAATAATTTATCATTAACAATAGCATCTATTAATAAAAACGTATCTTCAGCTGGTTCATATACATTTTGATAGTCTGAAAATTTCAAATGCCGAAGCATATCAGATAGTTTGATACCAACAATGCTTGACATATAGTTGGTTTTCTTCTGCAATTATTCCCATATTGCTATATATTTTCAACTTTATTACATTTAATATATATTTTTATTTTCAATTCCTACTACACATCGATATACCAAGAAGTTTATGGAAAAGTCTATAATAGGCTTGATTAAGGAAGTTCTACCAAGTGATGTGTTTTGCATCATTATCTGCTAGCTACCACACATCATTGATGTTAGACTAGCTAGAGCTACAACCGGTGGTAAAGCTGACCGGGTAGCAGATGCTGTACTCATCGTAGAGCTTGCCAGGCAAGCCAGCTTGACACTTCTGTAATAAAGACGCCTCGATCGAATTAAGGACCTGGAGGACCAGAAAATGCACAAATTAAAATGTTTACTTTTTTTATCAAAAAAGAAACTAAGCTAACTACCAATTACCAATTATAGTGGTGGTAGACTACTGTGCTACAGGACAGAGACGACAGTATTCCAGTATTCCAGTATTTCACATAAACTGTAGATTTCCAGACGTTATAGTTTTTTTGTTCGTAAGGCAACCATCATGGTGGTAGCTCTAGCTAGTAGTTTCAACCTCCTTTTTTTTTAGCTCTCTACCAAGTAGTACTCCAGGTACTCCAGTACTGTGGTATTATTATAATTACTGTTATAATAATATATATATATGATACTAGACACTAGACTATTGTTATATAAGAAAACAAGTTTCCACTTTCGGAAATGTAACTTTTCCATCTAATCTTTCTACCTGACGCAATTTCATTCCTCTGCCTTACCTATATATCTCATCGGTAATATGAATAAATCGCCTTCACTTTTAAAAGAAGAGTCCTCTAAAAGAAGTAACGTAAACAATAATAAAAATGGTAATTATTCAATAGATTTACAAAATTTATTAGATGACACCAATAAACTTATTGAAGCAACGGAAGAAGAAAATATGGGAGATATAGTTGAATTAAGGAATAAATTGGAAAAGTTGCAATTTGACTCGGTATTGATTGTAGATAAATTAGTAAATTACCAAGCGCCGGACAAAAATGATCGTGCGATATCGTTTGCAGAAGAGATGGAAAATATTCCCGGCGATCAATTAGAATATGTTGTATATGACAAGTTTAAAGCAAAAAGTGTTCCTGAATATGTACTATTTGAACAATGGGAATTAGAAGAAAGGAAAATTAAAGAAAAAGCAATGATCCTGCGAGAGAAGCAAAAGGAGCGCGAAGCACATAAAAAACAAGAGCTAGAAAAATTGAATCGCATGCCAAAGGAACAAAGGGAGAAATTTTTAAAAAGGCGAGAAGAAAGACAAAAAGAACAGTTGCGCTTGAAAAAAATGAAAAAGAAAAAAAAACCAATTCGCCCAAGGATGGTACAAATGTGCGCGGATGCTATGGATCCATGGGAACGTATGGCACTTCGTGAAAAAAAACGGAAGAAAAAATTGTGGAGGAAAAAAGTTTTGCGGGATAAAGCTGCTGCAAAAGAAAAATTACGAAATTCAATCAGCGATAAGAACAACAATAATAATAACAAGAATAATAGACCAAGTACTGCAAAAGCACAGGAAGTTGATGAGGAAATGATTGAAATAGATTTATTTGATGATTTGATTCGAAAAGATGCAAGTGGAAAAGTTGCTATTAAGCCACCAAAAGAATTTTTAAGCGCAGTCAATAAAATAATGGAACAGGTCGATATAAAATGGGAAGACCGTTTACATTCATTACTCCGTGCGTCACGGACTTCACAAATGTCATATAATGATTTTATAGATTGTATAATTGACCTACAAGTTAGATTGACGTCCGAGGAAATTATAGCATGTTATCAATACTTAGGATTGGATATGCACGGGCACATGATGTTAGATAGACCATCTGAAGCAGGTGGTGGATTTTCCAAGGAATACAAACAACGTATTGCAGATTATCAAAGTCAACTTAATAATCAAAAAACCGAAAGAGCAATGTTTGCGCGTCAATACCAATTTGCACATCGTTACGTGAAAGTTCAAAACTATCGTTCAAGAATGAATCGTGCCAGTATATGTAGAATTAATGAATTAGAAGGCCAATTAGAACGATTATCACATGTAGGTTTAACAGTCGATATTTTTCGCGAGGCTATGCGTAAAGCACGTGAGTGCTTTCGTTATTCACCACGTGCTGGTAAAAACATCAAAGAATTTCTTAGAAAATTTGACTATGATGGCGATGGGACGATCAGTAAAGAAGAATTTCGTATAGCTATGAACGAGATAAATGCAGATTTGACTGAGAAAGAACTACAATCCTGTTTTGCATATTTAGATCCAGAGCAAACGGGGGAAGTAGATTATAATGAATTTGTATACGTCTTTTATAACCGTCGCTCTATGAGACATAAAGTTTCATTGGAGAGTAAAAACGATATAACAATACATCCAACATCGCCATTAGGGCATAAAAAGGGCACGATGAAGCACCGAAAGGAATTAGAAGAAGAATTACAAGAACATAGAAAAAAATTACAAGGTTTGATGATAACAGATGGACGTTCGGAGACTCATAAAAATTTCAATGAATGTATGAAAAAGATTGAACAACAAGTTAGCGCGAATAAACATGACATTGAACAGACATTCAACGACATTGATACAGATCGTTCGGGTAGTATTACAAGAGAAGAATTTATTACATGTTTGGAAGGCATGGATGTCAATTTAAATGAAAATGAATTAAATGTTTTATTTCATCATCTTGACCCATCTGGTGATAATCGAATTACATTAGGAGAATTTAGTTATATGTATTTTAATCGTAGAAGAATGACAAATTTGGTTTAAAGTGTGAAAGATACCCCGAGAGGTACAGGACACAGTGTGTGTATAGAGACAGAGTCAGAAGAGAAAATTATTTACATATATATTGTGTGTTGTACGAAACGTAGTATTCGTACACATTATGTCTTGATATCGCATATTTTTATATATTTCTTTTCCGAACACGTATATGGTAAAAGTATGCGCGCGTAATTTATTCTTTTGTTGTCTACTTCTTGTGATATAATTCCTACTCTCAAAAGATTAACCAAGAGCCAATATTAATTATCTATCTCAGTGTGTATATTACTATACTATATCATATATATTATATAATATATTATATATAATATTATATACATATATTTCAATATCTTTTTTTTTTTTTTAAATATAAATAAGCACACTTCATATTAAGAAACAATACACAAACATACTGGCAATGAAAATTTATGATGGTTGTCCAGCTTAACACAAGCAAATACCAGACTCTAGACCAGTTAGCTAGCCAAAAAATAATTTGCGATTTTACAAAGTTCCGCTTACCATCCCAATCCCACCAGACTCAGAATTGAAAGAATCATCTAAATTCATACTCTCATTTTCATCATCATCAAAAACAGATTCATATTGATTTTTAATGTTTTCAGATCTATATAAACATAACAAATGACACGTTGCAGCCCATACATACAATAATATAGTAGTCATGAATCCAGCTACTATAGGAAGTGGTGTAATAATGTCATTTGAAGCTTTAATCATAGCTTCAGAATACCTATTTAAAGTCCAATCGCCACGATTGCTATTACAGTCGGCACCATCATATTTTTTTACAACGTATCGCGTTGATTTACACACTTTTGATTGTTTCACTTTGATACAACAATCAACGTAAGTTTCATTTAAATATAGATCCCAACCTTTTGCATGCATTTCCTTTGAATGTTGTGACTCATGACCTGGCAAATGCATTTTATCTTGAAAACCTAACAATACGACCAATACACCAATAGAAACGATAATTATAGTCAAGGTAACAAGGATTTGATAACAAATATAATATTTAACATTGCCTTTTGATATTGCACATAAGCCACAAAACGAAATAAAAATCATTACGCACCCACCGACCAAAATAAAGTACAGACCAAGAACTAGATCTTCTGCAAATTGCTCATTGCCGTAAAACAATTCTGAAAATTGAAGTAAATATGTAGATGCTGCAATTATGCCTATTCCAAACAAAAGTAAAATAATATTAATTAAAAACAACGAACATCTAGCTAATTTTGAAGTTAGACTTGACTTATTTTGAATTGAAGATATAACATCATCTTCAATTCTTTTTAAATTTGCTTTGCGCCTCATTGTTATTTTAATATATACTGTGGAATGATGATGAATTGACAGAAATATTTCCTGAGTATATATTGCTGTCTGGAGCTATATTATATTGATCCTTTATTATTTCAATTATACAAATATATATCTTTTAATTTATTACTTTGTGCCTTTACCTGGTATAATAAATGCCAGAATGCCCTAAGGAATGCCAGAATGCACGACGACGAATGCACGAATATTTATATTATAATGGTGCAAATTGAAATTTGAAATATAAATATTATTATTTATTATTATTTTTTTTTAGTAGTAGATGATTTTGGGCACTTTGTTTTGCTTGGCACCCTTTCACTTAAAAAGTTTTAGAAGATAGAAAAGAGAAAAGAGGAAGCGCGCCCCCATCATGTATTATATCATGTGTGCATGTCAGCTGGTCAGCCAGTCGTCAGCTTTCCAGCTTTCCAGCTTTCATCAGCACAACAACAAAAAAAAAAAACAAAAAAAAACAACAACAACAGGTGCAACGAACACACGTGCACCACTACCTACAAAAAGTGCCAAAAAAAAAATTATTTATATTTTTAAATAATATTTATAAGCGCATAAATAATACATTTCGAGAGGTATTGTAATAAGAAATGATCGGAAAACGTAAAATCACATTGCAGTAAAATTTTTATCATCATTAGTGTACATAATCCGTCATTAAATTTTACACATGGAGCATCCTTACAATATACAACCGTTAGGAAATATATATCACAGCAAGGACAATGGAAAAATAATTATTAATATTCCAAAGCGACGAGATGGGTCACTTGGAACATTTTTATCAAAGTTAAATGACTCCATTATATATAATACATTCTTTGGATATTTTAATGCAAAAGATTTAGGTATCATTGCGTCAGTGAGTAATTATTTTTATGTTTTGTCACATGATAGAGATTATTGGAAAGCACTAGTGCTAGATAAATATGGTGGGTCGTTTAAATTTAATAAAACTTGGAAAGATACATATATTAGTAATCTTGATGATAAATACAAGCCACATCAACCAATAAAAATGAATAATATTTTTTCCGACATTTTCTTTCGATCGCATTATTGCACGGTCGTACCGATACAGAAGCGTTGGATTGAAGTGGAAAATATTGATCGTATCGATGCAAGTAATCTAAGCGTAAAGCAATTCCAACAAAGATATGAACAACCACGCCAACCTGTCATATTTACAAATATCGTGAGTAATTGGCCATGTCATAAAAAATGGAATTGGGAATATTTAATGAAGATGTATCCAAATGACATTCATGCTGGAGGTTATACGTTTAAAATGCCAGATTATGTTCAATACATGAAAAATAGTAGCGATGAACAGCCTTTGTATATTTTTGATAAAAAATTTGTTGAAAAGACTGGTTCTACCTACAGCAGTACTGACTATGATATTGGAAACGATTATGATGTACCATCGTATTTTAAAGGAGAGAATGATTTGTTTTCACTTTTAGGTGAAGAAAAACGTCCCGATTATCGTTGGTTAATCGCCGGTCCGGCAAGATCGGGATCTAGCTTTCATATCGATCCTAATGGAACGAATGCTTGGAATGCTATTATAGCTGGAAAGAAAAAATGGATCATGTTTCCTCCACACATAGTACCACCAGGTGTTTATCCAACAGATGATGGTGGTGATGTAGCCACTCCAGTAACGTTAATTGAATGGTTTTTAAATTTTTATGATTATGCCAGAGAAATGGGTGCTAGGGAATGCGTATGTAATGCTGGAGAAATGATATTTGTACCACAAGGATGGTGGCATATGGTTTTAAATCTGGAGGATGGCATTGCTATAACACAAAATTATGTATCAAAATCTAATTTGAAATTTTGTTTAAATTTCTTGAAAACAAAGTCACATTTGGTTAGTGGATTAATGCATGAACGAAGGGCAGGATTCTATAAAGAATTTACATTAGCACTAAAAGCAGCTTATAAAGATACACTGTGGAAGGAATTTGTGGAAGATATTGATTCTAATAATAAGAATGATGGAAAAAATAAAATAACAAAGTGCAATAAATTGTCAAAAATTTTGACGTCAAAAAATACAGACGGAGATATTAAACTTACGAATGGTAACACATCTTCGACTTTTTCATTTAATTTTTTTTAAAAAACGTGACATACACAAATATGTGTATTTTTGTATTATATCTAATATTTATTTTTATCATATAATATTTAATAAATATTTCATATCATAATAATTTTAGCTTTAAAAATAATAATTTATTAATTTACGCATTAATTTATTGTTTTAATTTTACTCATGATAATTCCTACTCTCTTCAAAAGATTACAATAACTGAAATAATCTATATTATATATATAATTTATCTCGCAAAATGCATCAATAATTCCCGTAACAGGAATTACCGATAATACCGATGAGGCAAATAGATGTTATCAAACTTCTGTTGATGAAAAAAATATGAAGAGGGCAGGGAATAAAGCATATATATATGATATTTGATATATCATATGCCATATATGTCTATCAGAGTATGAATAAAAATATAATATTCACAATTACAAGCGACTGCGTTGTATTTCTACTAAAGTATCTTTTGGTATGGATGGGACATAATCAATATTCAAAACAGTTTTCAAAATATATTCTATCCTATCGTTACCCCAATATGTCTCTTTTGGCCGACCATCGGCTGGTACATAGGAAAAAAAAGGAAAACCAAATACACCATCTTCCTCTCCATATTGAATATATTTATCTTGAATTTCATCAAATTCACCTGATGAATGCGCTGTAGCAGCTTCTTTGCCATTCAAACCAAGACTATTTGCAATTTCTTCTACCACCTCCTCTGTCATGACATTTTTGCTGCCCTTGCCATCCAAATCAAAGCGGCGTGTAAATACAGCCTCGCCAAATTCCCAACCTTTATTTGGTCCATACTTTTCTGCATATAAAAATGCAGCATGGGGAATATGCCAGGTCTCGTTTGGTGGAACAGCACCAAGTTTCTTTGTTTTTAAGTCGATACCTGGTTTAAGTAACCTGTCTCTGAGCATCGTATTGTATTGATGAAAATATTCTGCACGCAACCCAGCAATTTCTGCTTGCCTTCCAGCATCCTGAAAGATATATGCCATCTTAAAGATAGAAGCAGCAGGGTCGTCCATGTGTCCGCCGAATGTAACCTTCGGCCATAATGGAATTAATTGAATATCTACATTGTTGAATTGCGGCGCCCGTCTTAGACGATAATATGCAATGCATGCAAATGGTGAACGAAATGTGAAATAAAATTTTAATTTTCCCTTTGTCATTTCTGTTTTTGCTATTTTGTATTAGATAGACTAGATTTATTTAGATCGTTGTTTCATTTGTTATACTCATATCTTGCATATTCATTACTATCTCTACCGCATATTATTAATATATTTGTTGTGTCCAATCATCAATAGTGTGTGAGATGGGCCGGAGAAGATAGCTCGAGCCTTAGCTGGTGCCAGAGTGTGTGTTGCTGTGTGATTGCAATTCAGAGTGTAAATAATAATAAGCTACAGTTACAGTAGGATTAGTATTAATATTATACACTTGATGATAGGAATTTATAACTTTCCTTAAAAAAAAGTGATATAGTGTGCTAGTCGCTACAAACAAACATATTTGGCAGACATATTTGGCAGAAGAGAAAAAGAAGAAGAATGAATTAGACGAATATATATATAAAAAAATGTACATTTACTAGTGTGGATGTGTGGATTAAATATTTATTATTATATATATCTCCATGTGTATGTCTACCAGTTTTGGAAAAGACAAGTATATTCATATATCAAATATTATATCAATAATTAATAGACACACATATATATATAATATATATACATATACATTATAAAATAAATACATATATATTGATAATGTTTGGAAAAAAACCAACTTCGTCGTTATCATCCTTATTTGGTGGTAGTAGTAATGGAAATAGTTCAAGTTTAACTCAAAGGCGTAATTTAATGGGTGGAGGAGATAGTGATATGGATGATGATAGTAGCGATGATGATGATTCATCTGCATTATCTTATAAACCAGTGAGGAAAACAACGTTAAAAAAAAAATTGCAAGCAACCTCCGCTACTGTTTCAAAGCAGCAACAACAACAACAACAACAACAACAACAGCAACAACAACAACAACAACAACAACAACAAAGCCAACAAAAAAAAACTTTAGTTTGGAATTGTACTTTACACGCTTTTAAACTTGAAGGTGGTGCTTATGTGCCAAAGGGTGGTGGGCCATGTGGATGTGTATTTATGGGTAGCAAAACTTCATATACCATCTTAATATATGATGCAAACAAAGCTACAGTATGTTTATGTCCTGTAAATGTTGGATTTGAATATACTTTACAAGCAAATTTGTATATAAATTTTTATGACGGTGAAAAAGAAAATTGGTCGATACGTTTTTCCAATCCAAATGACTATCGTTCGTTCTGTTTGAATATTTCCTTAATTAAATTTCACGATGCTATATATGGAGAAGATGCTTTATTGGATGCATCGTTTGCTGATATATTATCTGGAGATTTATCTTTACCAGGATCTGATAAATGTAATGTTGGCGAGATTGTATCTACAGAATTAAATATATGGAAAATGTCGACTAATGCAGATGATTTACCTAACGGAGGCTTGAAAGTGCAGCCTCTTTTGAATAATACAAATATTGAAATTTCGGTAGGGAGCGACGAGGATGAAGGTGAGGTTGTTTTCGGTGGATTAAGCGATAGTATTGTAGGAATGACTGTGGGAGCAGAACGAATTGTCATAATATCACCAGCTCTTGTAGAAAAGAGTACGGTGGGCCAATATCCGAACGGTTGTTGGTTGTTTGGTACTTTAAAAATAAATGGTAAAGTTGGCATTAGTAACCCGGAGGAAACTATTGAATCTCCTCCGCCACCACCACAAACAACGTCATTGACGACAAATAATAATATACAACGTGTTCCACAGCAAAAAGATCAACAACGCATATTGCAGCAAGAGGCTCAAAATACAGGTCGAGAGCGTTCGGATAGTATCAAAGAGCGCATGGCACGTATGTCGAGTAGTGCTAGTGGCGGTGGGATGGCTCATTCATTAGCATCTGCACTTGGACAAGAAGTCGCTACTGTTAGACGAAATTCAAGAAGTGATTCACGAGATTTTGAAGCTATGGATAACCAAGCCAATCGACCTTTACAGCAACAATCATTGGCAGCAAAGCAGCAGCAACCAGCTTCCAACAACGCAAACAGTGTAGCATTAGTTGTTGTAGAAGATAATGGTAACAACAACAACAATGACAGCAACAATAACAATAATAATGCTCGCCGAAATAGTGGTCGTAATTATAGCAAAAGTATAAATAGCGAATACAATCAAAACTTTTCTCCACAAAATACAACTAATGGTAACAATGGTAATAATTATACATCGCCTATGGTTCATAATAACAATCACGGAAATAATACACCTAGCGGCAGTGGGTATCAAATGCAATTACTTCAAATGAGTTCAGCTTCTGTTGAACGCATGGTACGAGATATGGAAGCTAAAATAAATAAATTATTACGTTTACAAGAAGAAGGTACAAGTGGAAATCAAGTAGTCTCATATAATAGTAAAAATGGCGAGACAAAGAAAGGAAGTGAACTGGATGCAAATCAATTAATAGAAAATTTAAGTTTATATGTAAAGGAAACAGAAAAATTGAAGACGGAGTCATCGAAGCATGTTGACAAAATTTCCGATTTACAATCTAAAGTAGCTGATTTATTAGAAAAGAATCAAGAATATGTAACCACAATTATTGATTTACGAGAAAAAAGAAACGAGACATTAAAAAAACTTTCAGAAGTTAGTGAGGGACACTTGAATCATCGGGAAGAACTTCAAGCGTTGAAAGAAAAAGTAAAACTTGCGGATGAAATGGAACAAAATTCAGCCCAAGCAAAAGAGGAATTAGATAATATGAAAAATGTTCATGCAAACTTGATTAGTGACAATGAAGCAATTCAAGCTGATTTAAGAAATCAACTGAGTGTGAAAGAAGAAGAAATTGAGGCTTTGAAATTGAAAGTAGAAAAATTTGAAAAAGTGGCAACACCAACAACGGAATCACCATCACCATCTGCAACAACAGAAATCACGGAAGCGGGAAAATCCGAAGCGAACGATGAAAACAAAGGTAATGGTAGTAATTTGTTAAAGGAAAAAGTAATTCAACTTGAAAATTTATTAAAACTTGAACAAGAAAAAATTGATGGAATAAAGAAGGAAGCAGAAGATAAAATAAATTCAATTAAAAATGAGGCATCAACAAAAATGAAAGAAGTAGTACAAAAAAAAACACAAAAAGTTATGGGCCATGTTTATAAACAAATTTTAAATGAGTTTAAAGATTCTAAAGCGGTTGATGGTGATGTGATTATGCAAAAAGTTAAAGACATTATCAAAGAAACAACTATGAAATTGTTCTCATAATAACAAAAATATTTTAATACTCCTGTCGTATGATATATGATACTCGTGTACAGTATTATAAAAAGGATACGGGGTTAAAATCTAAGTTATATATTTAATAATTTTACTTTCCGTATTATATAATGTGCTAATCTGGTACGCTCGTAATATTTTTTAATTACATTTGCGTATCCTATTTTTTCCCCTTTTTCAGATCAAAATTTCTTTTAAAGTTTTTTTTAGAATCTCTGATACTACTTTCACATTTAATGAGTTACCACATAATGATAATTTTTCTGTATTTTTCATGTCTTGTGGAAACACGAAGTTTTTTGGAAAATATAATAGTGTCAAACACTCCCGTGGTGTAAAATACCGAATGTGATATCCTTGGCGCCAGACAATATAATAATGACGTCGATTTTTTTCAATCAGATCGTTGTTCGTAGATTTCTCATCACTTTTATTTTGTTTTACATTTATTTTCAATTGATATTCAATAAAATCATATTTTTCATTATTGTTGTTGTCAGAGTCATCATTCATTTTTTCAGCAGCATGTTTATCAATTTTGTAAAGCAATAATGGCCCATATCCCCTTGGAAACTTGCCATATCCTTTTGATAAACATGCACTAATATTATCAGTTTTCAATGAAATGTCATACCTTATATGATTACGAACTGCTTTTTGCATGATTTCTTCTGGAATTTCATCAATTATTGGAGTTTCATCAAGATATTCTGAAAGCTTTGTTTTTACAACCCTATCAAAAGGAAAGGATGATTGTTTCGTTATTAAAATTGGTTCAATTATCCAATTATTTTCAACAGAATGTCTCGGCAATTTTTGATTATTATCATTCATCATCTTGATATCCTCATTATTAGTATTCATTTGTTTTTTTTTATTACGGCATGTGTAAACGCCATAGTATCTTGGTCTTTGATTTGGTATTCCAAAATCATGCGAGTCCAATATATATTCATCAACCCGTTTATATCCTAATTGCTCAACTAATATTTTTAAGACACGTACCCTTGTTCTTGATTTTTCATAACCAACCACATTTTCAACGAAGATTATATCTGGCTTTCTATTCTTTACATCTTTGCTATTACAAATTTTTGTTAACAAATTTTCAATTAAATGCAAAAAGCCCGTGGTCCTATTATCTTTATCATCTACAGCATCTTCACTTCTTCTACTTCTTGTGAATGGTTGACAAGGCGGGGATAACAACCATAAAAAAAGAGACGCATCCTCTTCATCGTCTAATTGCAAATCCACGATCTTCAGCGAATCTATTGTTTTCTTAACTATTTTTGTCTCTGGAAAATTTTGAAGATAAACTTTTATGCACTTGGGAGAAATTTCAAAAGCCTTTTTAACACGACCATTGCAAGAAGTTTTTAATGCTGCATGAAAACCGCCGATGCCACTAAAAAATTCATATGCAATTACTTTATTTGTTTGTTGCAATATTCCAATTGGCATCGTTTGCAATGGTTTAACTATATGTGTCATAATATATTGTCTCTGTATATATGTACATGTACAATGAATAGGTATATATATGCCTACATACTTATTTATTTTATTTTTATTTATTTTAGTACTA
>JACLAC010011190.1_pt1 | contig 20342 bp, 17 predicted proteins | sample 8027881 | NCBI WGS metagenome assembly JACLAC01 (sample SAMN15725517, study PRJNA655200) | protist metagenome | isolation source: fluorescence activated cell sorting (FACS) single amplified genomes of... | place: Spain: Blaines Bay Microbial Observatory, Mediterranean Sea | collected 2016-01-19 | reverse complement strand
GTTTCCGATTTTAGAGGGAACCGAAGTGTTGTCTTTTGGGAGATTCTGATTGGATCCGACACATCGAGTGTTTCGATGTGGTGGCCTCACATTGAGTTTAAAGATACTAAAAAACAAAAGTTAATGACCTAGTTGGCTCCATTTTTGTCTGCCAACCAACGTCCTTAGGGAGAAAATTTGCAAGTGTATAAAATTCTAAACAGTGGTGGTCTCGGTGTTGCAGGAAAACAAAATGAGCTAATTGAGTTAGCCTTGACCCACGGTTTCAACGGAGTTGAAGTCGATATGGTCGATCTTGTCGGACGCCATGACACCCTGGGTAAGCAATTTGCGTGTCAGTTTTTGCAGAGTGCGAAAATTGATATGGGTACGTTTGAGTTACCGGTCGATCTCGGTGCATCGGATGAGGATTACAGCACTGCGATGGAAAAGCTTGACACAATTCTCGATCTCGCCACAACGCTCAATGCGAAGGGTTGTTACGTCAGCGTGGCATCCAGTAACGGTTTATACTCCTTTCAGGAATGCTTTGAAAAATATCAGCAACGATTGCAGGAATTGAGTGAGAAGTGCACCGAGTCGTCGTTAAATATCGGGTTGTGGCTTCGTGGAACTGATTCAGAGGTTCCCGATGGCGAATTCAAGTTCATTCAAACTGCAGAAGAATTGCTGACGCTTGTCAAAGCCGTTGGTCAACCAAACGTAGGCATTTGCGTCGATGCATTTCAGTGGGCTGCCGGTGGGGGAACCGTTGAGCAGCTTGTCGCAGCTGGCTTATCGGATGTCGTCTCGGAAGTCCGTTTGGCAGATATCGCCGAAGGCGCAGACATGGCTGCTTTGAAAGATTCCGATCGTTCGTCATTGCCTGGTGATAGTCTCGATTCTTTCTCCGTGAAGCTATGCAGAGCACTTTCCGAAGCTGGTGCCGAAGTACCGATGTCTATCTCAACTGACCTTGGGACTTTTTCGACAGGCACTCGAAATACAATCGTCGGAAGTATTACCAAGCAAATTGATTTGCTCGTTGCTGGAGAGCACCCCGCTGAAATTAAAGCGGCAGAAGCCAAGGCCGCTGAGGACGCTGCTGCGGAAGCCGATTCAAACTCAGGTGAGTCAGATGAAGCTGCTCCATCGGCGCCCGCTGCCACTTCTTAAGATGGCTTCCGGCTGAATCTAAAATTGATAACCTCAGGTTTTTAACTTGAGGTTTTTTTATGGGCATTGGAATACGAATTACCATTGGGGCGAATTAAGCGGCAGGTTTACGCCGTTGAATTAAATCGCATCTTAATTTTGTAAAATAGCCTGTTATTCGATTGAAAACCCGTGCTCATTTGAGATGCTGTTAGCCTTAACCAAAACCACTTTCGTTGAAATTATTTATGTCGAGCCAACTTAACAAATACAGTAGCCGTATTACTCAGCCCAAAGTTCAAGGCGCATCCCAAGCGATGCTCTATGGAACTGGAATGACTTCCGAAGATATGAACAAACCCCAGATTGGGATTGGAAGTGTTTGGTACGAGGGTAACACTTGCAACATGCATCTCGATAAACTTGCTGCCGAGGTGAAACAGGGGGTAGTTGAATCGGGCATGGTTGGCATGCGATTCAATACCATTGGTGTGAGCGACGGGATATCGATGGGAACTGACGGGATGAGCTATTCCCTGCAGTCCCGCGATATCATTGCTGATTCCATTGAAACGATCATGAGCGCGCAGTGGTATGACGCGTGCATCGCACTTCCCGGATGTGACAAGAATATGCCCGGGTGTTTGATTGCCATGGGTCGGTTAAATCGCCCCTCTTTGATGGTCTACGGGGGAACTATCCGCGCGGGGATTATGGGGAAACGAAAACTTGATATTGTCTCTGCGTTTCAGTGCTTTGGCGAGTATGTAGCCGGAACCATCGATGATGCGACGCGTCAGGAGATTGTGAAAAAATCATGTCCCGGAGCAGGTGCCTGTGGCGGGATGTATACGGCAAACACAATGGCCAGTGCGATTGAGGCACTGGGGATGTCGTTGCCATTTAGTGCCTCTATTCCTGCCGAAGATCCAGATAAAATTAGCGAGTGTCATTCTGCGGGTGCAGCGATTTTAAATTTGCTGGAAAAAGATATCAAACCCAAAGACATCATGACGCGGGAAGCATTTGAGAATGCAATGGTTGTGATTATGGCGCTTGGTGGATCGACCAATGCCGTCCTACACTTGATCGCCATGGCGCGGTCGGTTGACGTTCCATTAACGCTAGATGATTTTCAAACCGTCAGCGATCGAGTTCCCTTTTTGGCAGATTTGAAACCGAGTGGTCGTTTTGTTCAGGAAGACTTGCATGCCGTGGGAGGCACTCCTGCGGTTATGAAATTCTTGCTGGGTGAGGGGATGCTGCATGGAGATTGTCTGACCGTGACAGGCCAAACGCTTGCGGAAAATGTCGCCGACCTACCTGAGTTAGACGCGGGGCAAGAAGTGATTCGGCCCTTGAGCGATCCGATTAAGGCCACGGGGCACATTCAGATTTTGCGAGGCAATTTAGCTCCCGATGGTGCGGTGGCTAAAATCACTGGGAAAGAGGGATCTGTATTTAAAGGCACCGCCAATGTCTTTGATTCTGAAGAAGCGATGGTGGCGGCGCTCGAGGCTAAACAAATCAGTCCAGGCGACGTTGTGATCATTCGTTTTGAAGGCCCTAAAGGAGGTCCGGGGATGCCGGAGATGTTGACTCCCACCTCGGCAATCATGGGAGCCGGTTTAGGAGCCGACGTGGCCCTGCTGACCGATGGTCGCTTTTCAGGAGGATCTCACGGATTCATTGTTGGTCATATCACCCCGGAGGCTCAGGATGGCGGTCCGTTAGCGCTCGTAGAGAATGGGGATTCGATTACGATTGATTCGGATCGGAACAGTATCGAAGTCGCGATTAGCGATGAGGAAATGGAAGCACGGCGAGCTCAGTGGTCGGCGCCGGCCCTCAAGGCAACCAAAGGGACACTTTATAAATACATCAAGAACGTCAAGTCAGCGTCCGAGGGCTGTGTGACCGACGAGTAATCTTATTGATAAATCGGCTGTAACGAACCGTTTGGTCATTCAGGCCGTAAATGTTAAGGTAGGATTGGGTTCACTCGTGGGGCTTGGTTGGATTCTTTGGATTTCAATTTTGCATCCATGGGTTAACCGTGGAATTATTCGAATTTGTTGTGATGATTGAAATCTGGCAGTTCGAATAACATTGGAGAAATGCTTTCTTTTGGAAGTTGTAAATAAGGTTTGATGATTAGGGGGCGAATTGGAATCGACCGGATTGCTTGAAGTTGTGTTGGCGTGTCGTAGCTGGTCAGAGGGCTACGTAAAAATCTGACCAAAACTTTTATTTGCAGAAGATAACTCTTTCGCAATGGCTGCCTAGAAATAGGCTGCCCCGGCTGATAGGTTTCGCTGGAGAGCCTAGACTGCTGGTCACCAATTCCAGATCGCAATCAGTCATGTTTGACACGCGGATTGTTAAATTAAGTTTCAGACTAGTTTGAATTTCAGGGTGTCGTTGCCCGGTGGTTCGAACGAAATTTAAATCGACGACTACACACGTAGAGGATATAGCGGATTCATCGCGGGACGCGGGTTCGATCCCCGCCGCCTCCATAAAGAGCCGACGTAAAACTCGGCTCGACCAAAAACAGGCCCGGAAGAGCAATCTTCCGGGCCTCGTTTTTTGCGCCACGTATCGCGGAATTTTCTCACCCGACGATCTTCACCACTTCAAAATCGCGGGACTCACCCCCGCGCCGATTTGCCCAAAAAAAGGCTCGAAGTGCTCAAAAGGCTCGGAATCGCGGGACTCACCCTGAATGAGTCCCGCGATAAAAACGTCGGTAAAACAGGCTTCGCTCGAAGCGACCTGCCTGAACAGTTTTACTGCCAACGCCAGCAGGAAGAACACGTACAACCTGCGTCCCGTCGTCGGTATAGCTCAAATATCGATCAGATTCTGTTGTCTTGTTAGAAACGAAGAGGTAAGATTTTGTCGGTACTTATTAATTTTTACCGACGATATCTCACCGATGACTAAGAAAGAAAAAATCCTCAATCTGCTGAAGAAGAAGGGAGTCCTACGCCCGCGGGATCTTGACGCCCTCGGTATTTCTAGAGTTTATCTCAACAAGCTATTCAGTGAGGGAGTCCTCGATCGCCCAAGTCGCGGACTTTATACGCTTCCCAACGGAACACCCAACGAGAATCAGACGATCATCGAGGCGAGTAAGCTCGTGCCGCACGGAACCATTTGCCTGCTAACGGCGCTGCGGTTTCACAACCTCACCACCCAATCCCCGTTTGAAATCTGGATGGCAATTGATGTAAAAGCACGGCGACCGAAAATCGCATTTCCTCCTATCAGGTTCGTTCGTTTTTCCGGGAAGGCACTGACGTTTGGTGCCAAGCAGCATTCGATCAATGGCATTTCTGTTCCTGTATACTCGCCTGCTAAAACCGTTGCCGACTGTTTCAAATTTCGAAACAAGATCGGAATCGATGTTGCAATTGAGGCTCTGCGAGACTGTCGACAGCAGCGAGCAGCGACAAACGACGAAATTTGGCAAGCTGCCAAAGTCTGTCGCATGACGAACGTAATGCGCCCCTACCTGGAGTCGGTGTCATGACAAGCAACCAAGCAAACATTGCGGCATCGGTTCGCCAAAGACTGCTAAATCTTTCCAGAGAGCAAAAAGAGGATTTCCAATTAATCTTAATTCGATTCGGATTTGACCTGCCCCCCGAGAACGAGTCCACAACAGAACTTAGGATTTTGTTAAGATTTGGATTCTTAAGGGGAGAAACGCAATGGGACGAAAACGTCATACCGCCGAGCAGATCATATCGAAACTTCGGATTGCCGAAGTGGAAACATCGAAGGGTCAAACAATTGGCCTGGTCTGTCGAAAGCTTGAGATATCGGAACAGACGTATTACAAGTGGCGTCGCGAATACGGCGGGATGCGAACCGATCAAGCCAAACGCCTGAAAGATTTAGAACGTGAGAACGCGCAACTGAAGAAGCTGGTTGCTGATCAGGCATTGGATAACTCGATATTGAAGGAAGCCATTTCGGGAAACTACTGAGCCCGGGTAAACGCCGCTTGGCCGTCGAGCATGTTCGCAACACGCTTGGGGCAGATTGTGTTTCAGAGCGCCGGGCATGCCAAGTGATTGGCCAGCCTCGTTCGACCCAGCGGCGGCAACGCCATGTGCCGGACGACGAACCGAGACTATTGAAACGGATCGTAGACTTGGCGACCGACTATGGAAGCTACGGATACCGGCGTGTAACTGCGTTACTCCGTCGGGAAGGTTGGAACGTGAATCACAAACGGGTTGAACGCCTTTGGCGTCAAGAAGGGCTCAAAATACCAAAAAGACAACCCAAACGACGACGATTGTGGATGAACGATGGAAGTTGCATCCGGCTTCGACCGCAGCGCCGCGATCATGTTTGGAGTTATGATTTTGTACACGATCAAACCAGCGATGGACGTCCACTCCGGATGTTGACCTTGATCGACGAACACAGCCGAGAATGTTTGACGATCGACGTCAAACGCCGCCTCAACAGCGAGGACGTGATTGACCGCTTGACCCAACTGTTTTGCAGTCGCGGAACGCCTGACTACATCCGAAGCGATAACGGAGCGGAATTCGCCTGCCACAAAGTTCGAAGTTGGCTTGAACAAGTGAACGTGAAGACTTTATTCATTACCCCAGGCAGTCCGTGGGAGAACGGGTACATCGAATCATTCAACGGAAAGCTTGGAGACGAATTACTGAAACTTGAACTGTTTGATACGTTGACCGAAGCTCAGGTGCTGATCGAACAATGGAGAAGACACTACAACCAGGTGCGGCCGCACAGCTCATTAGGCTACCGCTCGCCCGCACCCGAGACGATGATGCCAAGCCGTTTTTCAAATTTCGCTGCGCTCAATTTAAAAAACGGCTTGCTTGAGAAGTTGGATACTCTAAGTTAAGGACTGGTATCGTTCGTGGGGGCAGGTCAGGATGGCAAATTGGCTCGAAGACTGTAAGCGTCGACTAAGTTCTGAAACCTAATAATAAATGAAAGGTCGTCATGGCCGACATACAATATGTTTTTGTGGACACGGAGGTCTTCGACAGGTATCAGTACCATTTTGACTCGCCTGACTTAAAAGTGCTCAAAGCTTTAATCATCGAACGCGGACTTACGTTGTTGATGCCACGTATTACTCGGCGTGAAGTGTTCAAACATGTGCAATCGAAGTCGAAAGAGGCGCAGGATCGTTTTCGGGAGTTTTGCCGTAAAACTCCGATTCTAAAAAACGTTTCACTAGCAAAAGAGTTTGTTGCTCAATTCGAATCGACAGATATTGATAAGACTTTGATTGGCTTGCTCGAGCAATTTCTTAGCGATTGTGTTGTGGAAGATGTATCATTGGACAACATTGACGTTGACGTTTTAGTGGACGATTACTTTGACGAAAAACCTCCTTTTGGCAGCGGCAAAAAGAAAAATGAGTTTCCAGACGCTATTGCTGCACAAGCTCTTTTGGATTGGGTGAAGCAAAAGAAAACATCCACTCATATTGTTAGCGGAGATTCCGATTGGGAGAGCCTTTGCGCTGACCACGACTGCTTCGTTTACAATAAGCACCTTCCCGAATTCTTATCCAAGTTCCCGAATCCTGAGTTGTGCATTGATTTGCGGATAGGGATCGACAACGATCTTGTGAATGCAAAATCTTTAATTGCTGCCGAGTTTGAATCTCTTGGGTTTTATGGAACAAGCATTGAACACGAACCAGACGTTGTCGAAGACATTAAAGTGGATACTGTTGTTGTCGATGAAATATTTGTTGTGGATGCAAAAGACGGAAGCGCCGTGGTCGAGCTAAAGGCGAAAATCACTTTCCAGGCAACCGTTGTGTATGAAGACACAACAACCGGCATGTGGGATAGCGAAGAGAAACGGTTAGTAATGATGGATTTGAATCGAGTCGAGGTGCAAAGAGGTTGGGAAGGATTCGTGCGAATTGGCCTATTCTACGATGAATCGCACAATATTGAGATTGTGGGGGTATCGTTCGACGTAGGTGATATCGAAGTTGAACTTGAAGACGATGGTTACTTTTGAAATTCTAGTTCCAGTCTAGTTCTTGAAGTTATTACTTTGGTGGATGCAGCGAGTAATCCACTAGCCCCGTTGTAAGTCTCGGCGGCCGCCTCCACTTATTTTTTTGTAATTTTACGTTGTCTTTAGCTTGTCAAATCGATATACAGGATTTCTAACTTAATCTCTGTAACCGTTTTTGTAACCTAAAAGCAGAATGAACGTGAGAAACAAAAAGATGTTTACCCTAAAAGGGGGTAAATATTGGGTTAAAAAGATCAACGGTAAAATCCACCATTTTGGGACGGATGACGACCAAGCCGTAAAAAAATATCTTCGCGAAAAGCCCTATTTAGAGGCAGGTATTCCAGTACCTGGTGATGGCGCTGATAAAGTCGCCGAACTTCTCAACTCTTTTCTTTCAGACCGAAACCAAAAATGTCAAAACGGCAAACTGTCTGAACGAACGTACGAAGATTACGAAGAAGTTTGCTTTTTCCTACACCATGACTGAAAAGCGAACTCCTAGCAAACAATTGCATACGACCTATCAACTAAAATAAGGAATAATTTAGAATGGCCAACGCAACAGCAAACCAGAAGACAATAATTAAACTCAAACTTGTAGGGGTGAAGGAAGTGGCCAAAAGTTTGAGCGAAGCTGGATTAATTAAGCAGCCCGAAAAAGTTCTGAAAGACTATGACAATTTTTGCGAATTTCTGGCAAATGTTCTTAGTACGAAAGGCAGTGAGCAAAAAGCAGCGATAAAATTGGCAAAGGATCGCAATTTTGTCACAGGAACGCCAAACGCAGAGCAATTTATCGAAGCAGTTAAGGCAGCCAGTGGCAGTAGTCAAGCGGCGCGAAAATTGGCCGTGGAGATGGAAAAGGTAAATGGCCCTGATGACGATCTAAAAGCGGCCGCGCCGGGACAAAAATGGGCGGGACTTGCTGGCATGGTACAAGACGTTTTAGAAGCACACAAAGGGAAAGATGTTGGGACAAAAACAACAACGAAAATAGGTGCTACATTCGCAAGGAAGATGTTTTCTATTCACAAAGATAGAGTATGGAAAGCATTTGAAGCAAAGTTGAAGGAGTATGACATAAAAGCAAGTGCTGAAAAGTTATCGGACATGACTGATGTAAAACTGATGGCTGCACTAATAGACGAGGAAAAGACCATTGAGTTCGCTAAATATATAAAAAACCTGCTAAAGGCTTACAAACATGCTGCGGATCTAGCGGAGAAAAAGGGAAAGGAGTACGATGCAATTTCTAGCGGGACCGCTTTCCTGACAAAAGAACAGATCGATTCACACCTTGTCAAATTCGAAAACGGTTTAGGAGCTTTTATAAGCGAAAAGGCTGAAGGAAAAATCAACCATTTTTCTTCATGGGGACGGAATAACAATTATGTAACAACAAAGGCTAACATTGAAACTATTTTGACAAAAGCAAATGCAGAGAGCAAAGCAAATGCAGAGACAACCACTTTTGGCGTACTGGAAAAAGAACTTGGATTTGCTGAAAATCAGTTGAAAGGGGAGTGTCCTGGTGGAACTTTTAGAATATATGAGATCAGTAAAGAACAATTGGCAGGAAAACTAAATGAAATATTACGTTTACCTGAAGCTACTGATGATAGTGCTTTTGCAGAAGAGTGGATTGCTGGTGGATTGACATTGGGAGGAAATCCAGAAGGGGTGATAGGCGCAATAAGTAAGACGGCTGACAAAGTATCCGGGATCTCGCCTTTTGATCAGATGGTGACCGTGACCAAATATAACGTTTTAGAGGATGGAACTTGGAGTAGATCTTAGTGCCAAAAAGCAGCTCGGTGAGGCTGACTACCCCCCCGGTCTTTGCATCAGGTTGAGTGAGAGAATTGGGGTTGGTACGCGGCTGTTTCAATGTTTGTGAAGGAACATACCGAAGATGGTTCGATCAAAGTTGCCGAAATGTTCTGCCGTGGGAGCAGCATGTAGCTTGGTATTTTTTGTTTGCGCTAAGCGATCATTCTCGGAAGACAAGGTCACGTTCGTTTCGGCAGGAGTCGCGAAAGCCGTACAGTTTTTGGGGCCCGAGTGGAACACCAAAGGCGGAGCGTTGATCGGAAGCGGGAAAGGGAATTTACTGGTCGGCGACCGTGCGATTTCAGCCGGTGACTTCCAGCTTCGTGCTCGACTGCAAATCGATGAACTAGGCAAAAGTGCAGTATCTTTTATGCTCAATGGGGATCATTTTGGGTTCGAAGGCCAGTGAGGCGAAATGTTCACTGAGGGTCGATCATTAGGAACTCGCAATCTCGGGCCTTCGAAGGCGTGGGGTCAAAAAAGTCGAACGAGCATTTTGAGCGATGAAAAACGAGGTCAGCGAACAAGTTAAAGCTGAGATTTGGACCGAGACTGGTTTGGATTCCATTACCGGATACTGGGGCAGTTACACAATTTTCGCAGTCAATAATCCTTTAGCCCCGTTGCGAAACCATGTAGCCGCCTCCACTAACGCCGAGTACACAACTCGGCTCGAACAAAAAACAGGCCCGGAAGTTCATTCTTCCGGGCCTTGTTCTTTTGGACCACCTATCGCGGGTTTTTATCGCTTTGTGAAAAGTAGGCCGGCGAAGTTCACGGGACGCAACCCACCCAAAATTGAGCCCCAAAAGGCTCAAAGTCACGGGATACACCCCCAGTGACTGATAAATTTTTGTATCGTGGCGAGCAAGATGCAGGTAGAATTATAGGCAAAAGGAGACAACGATGCTTAGATCGATTCTTTCTTTAATTCTAATTACACTCAGCACGTCTTCAGAAGCGGACACTCTTTATGTCCCGAATGATCACAAGACCATTCAGACCGCCATCGATGCTGCCAAAGCCGGCGACAACATACTTGTCTTTGCAGGCACCTACAATGAGCGAATTCAGCTCAAACCTGGAATTGTTGTTCGCAGTTTTGGGAATAACACTCATGGTGCAATTGGCATAAAACGGGCCGAGGTGACGATCATCGACGGTGGGGGAAAGGCAGGTGAAGAGCCAGGAGTCCTAATGGCCGAAGGAAGTTCGCTCGATGGATTCTCGATTACAAGAATCGGTCTTTTTGACCAAGCGGTTTGGAAGAAGCACTTCGATTCTCAAGGGGAAGAGCTGGGCGACGATGAAGGTGCTGTTCAGGCTGAGGGAACAATTCCTGCTGTCAGCATTCATGGCCTGAACTGCACCGTCATTAATAATATCGTCCACCACAATGGCGACGTGGGAATTGCAATCACTGGGAGTGAGGGTGAGCGTAAAGTACCTTTAGTCGCGGACAATGTTTCCTACCGCAACCTGGGTGGAGGTATTGGTGTGGCGGACTTGGCACAGCCAATTATCCGAGGAAACTCATGCTACGAAAATCTACGAGCGGGAATTGGTTGCCGAAACTCCAACCCGATCATCCTTGGCAACAAATGTTTTAACAATATTCGTGCGGGCATCGGATGCCGCGAGGGAGCGAGACCAATTGTGAGGGAAAACGAGTGCTACCGGAATCGGCGCGCGGGAATTGGAATACGCACGAAACGCACCGCGCCTGTCGTCGAGAATAACGAGTGCTATGAGAATGAAATGGCGGGAATTGGCAACCGTGATGGCGCCGAACCGACCATTCGCAACAATCAGTGCTTCAAAAACAAGATGGCCGGAATCGGCAGCGACGGCTCTAGGTCGCTGATCGTCGGTAACGAGTGTCGAGAAAACCTGATGGCCGGAATTGGCTTGACGGGAAAAGCGAAAGCAACACTCCAGAACAATAAGTGTATCGAGAACAAACTCGTTGCTGTCGGCGTCACGCAAGGATCAACGGCTACGATTTGCGGCAACCATTTTTCGAGAACGGGCGGAATGCCGCCGATCATCGCCGTGAGGGATGGCTCCACCGCTACGATTCAGAATAACGTCATTCAAGGCGGTGGTGTTGCCGCGGTTCTCGTGCAAGGCAATGTTAGATTAAATGACAATATTTTCGTCGGAACTGGAGCAAAGCAAGGGAATGCTGTTTGGGCTTGGGAAGGTTCGTCGGCAATCGTCTCCGACAACGCTTTCGATGGCTACCGAGCGGCGGTCAACGCCTCAAAATCTACAATGATCGTCACTGGAAACACGATTGAGCGATTTCAACGAACGGCAATTATCGTCAAGGACAGTCAGAGGCCTGCTCACGTTTACGGTAACAAGGCGACGACTGTTGACCCTCAAGCGAAAGTTGTCGATGTACAGGGGCCATCCGGTGTTGTTGAATCAAACAAGTTGTTGAATGGGGCATGAGACTCTGGGCTTGATCTTCAGGGAAAAACATCGCCAATTCCTGATAGTGCATGCTTTATCCTTTTCGTTTGTGAGAGCTCGATGCTGTCATCGAACAGCAAATTCTGTCTGCTACTATCGTCAATTCGCCGACTTGGTAAGGACCAATTATGAAATCGCGGGATGACAGACTTTGGCGAAAACCATCATTGCGTTTGTTCCTTTGAAGTTTCTCCATCCACTGCATGATCCAAGACAAACTTCTTTTGTTTTCATCGCGGTTCCAAGCATAGATTTCTGCAGTGCGCAGGACCGTCATCTGACCAACGAACGAATTTATATAATCCCCTAGGAATTTCTAAGTCGGCATCCATCGCTCAGTGAAACAAGGGCGTATTTTTTGCAGCTCGATAATAAACGAATCTTCCTTGGTTTTTTCAGAGTGCGAATATCGATAGGAAAATGAGAATAGGCCCGAGAGCTAAACCACTAGCCTTCGCTTTTGTACAGGTAACACCTTCTGCTCTTAAACAAAATTGCTTAAGAAAAATAGCCATCATCGGCATCTCGGTGATCAAGGAAAAAACTTAACGATCATCGGAAAGCGTCGCGGAGTAAACCGCCGGCGGTAAACACAGGGTGCTGCTGACGTGATGCCAGTTCCCGTGCGAATGATTATGCTAATAGTACCGGCGTTGATTGCCCGCGATCCCGGCTGAGATATTGACAAGCCGTGTGCTAAGAATCCTGATTTTTACCGAGCCCGAACGTCGGCTGAGTTTATTCACCCCACGCTTACTTATGGAACCAATCGGTAGGGATGGTGGGCATTATGGGGTGCCGGGGGGCGTGACCGTGAATTGGGTCAGGATTTGATCCGACCCAAGAGACCCAGTTGCGTCAGAAGGCTCGCGCGGTAGCGTACGAGTCAAGCGAATCTAGCGAAATCGCTCAGAGCGAACATACCCGACGGCACTCGTTTCAAAATGCTTGCAGGGGATTTCCAAGCTATCAACCTTTTCTATCACAGCCTGAGAAACATTCCCATAAATCTCAACCGTGAATTCGACCGCTAATTCCTGATGTTGACTGACATATTCCAAAACTGGTGGATTATCGGCATGGATCAAAAAATCTTCACTCCGGCGATAAACTTCTGTCCAAACAAGCTTATGAGGATCATTGGGATCCAGATCCAGATTATGAAGGAGCATCCCCTCCTCTGTCGACTCAACGGCTTTGTCTACCTCGGAAGCGATGGCGAGGTATTCTTCAAGCTTCCCTTCCTTGACGGTAATTCTTGCCAGCAAGACGAATGGATTCGTGCCATCAGACATACAGATTGCTCCTTAAAAGTTGCACAAGCTTCAATGTTGGAGAATAAAAATATCGATTGAAGTCCATGAGAGTGAAAGATCGCCATCGCAGGCACATCATTGGGTAACCCGTCACGCGTCGATCAAATCAATGACCAGTAACTTATCTCCGCGGTACGCGCGATCAAATCAATTGTCCAATTGACGAAGTTCATGTCGCCGTTGCTGCAGGAGTCCGTAAAATAGGCTTGTATGACAGTACCTTTGCGTCGGAATGTGCCACGGATAGGCGTTTTGACAAGCGTCCCATCGTTCCCCAGCACTCGAGCTTCTCCCTGAATCGCACCGCGTGATTCATCAGCGTCATAGGGTGTCAGTGTTGCGCTGCCTGTGGCAAGGCCGTAGCCTTCGACGGGCCCTTCGAAATGGTAAGTCGAGGCAAGACTTTCAATCGAGACAGAAGTGATTTTGAGTTTTCCGGTGCCATCGGGTGTCGTGAGATCAAGCATGGTTAGTCCATAACAGGTTGAAGAGTATTAAAGTTTGATCCGCAAGCAAGTCGCGTTCGCCAACATCAATGGTACAAGATTTCGATTGAAAAACCAGAACTGATTGGGATTTTGATCCACTGCGGACCTGCATTTTGGCCGTACTTACCATGATCCTTCTTATCGTCGATTATAGTCAAAGTGAACTATTCACCTTTTGATCGAACCTTGACTTCGTAGTTGAACTTACAACGACGGTCTTTCTCATCAAATGTTGTGTGCAGCAAATGCAGCCCGCGCGCAAAGCGAGGGTCCTCTTGCGAATGGGAATCGCCAACAAGACACAAGAGTATCAGAGTCGGTGCAATCCATCACATTTGAATCTCCTGTTTCTTCAACAGCAATCTTGACAGATAACGAGCAGGTTCATGCGGCGACCGCGCTACACGATCAACTTTTAAGCGACGTTGCCGCGTGCGCGCGTGCAACGCTTGGTTCGGCATCTGCTCAATTGGTGGCAAGCATTACCCAGATCCGAACAGTTCCGTCCTTGCTGCCCGCCGCAAGGGATTTGCCGTCTGGGCTGAAAGCGACTGCTTCGACCCGGCAAAACCAGCCTCTTTCCCTGGTCCGCCCGTCCAATATGCCATCTTGGAATTCAAAATACCAGTTCGCTGTGGAAGCCAAAGTTTTCAGGAATTGCCCGGAATCTCGCTTGCGCGTCATAACCGGGTTTGTAAACTCGCAGGGTTTGGCAAACTGCTTACCGGAAGAGACTATAAGCGGACCGATTGAGCGCTTGCAACCCCTGATAACCCAAACGATGTGAGAGTCAGAGACAAGTGAGAGTTTTGGCCAAATTGGGTCAGAATTCGGCGGCGGGTTGGCCGGGACCAAAGTCGCGCTTTAGGATGAGATCGAGACTCCGAGACAAGCGCGTTATTACAGAGACGGCAAAACTCGGCGTAGAAACGAACAAAGGCCGAAGTCATGTGACATCGGCCTTTGCTATAACTTGGCGGTCTTCCAGTTTCGCTACTGGAAAAACAAGTTGCGGAACCGGATTCGAACCGGTGATTGCGGGGTTATGGGCGAATTCAATTCCACTACCCCGTTGCGAGTCCTTGTGCGCGCCTCCACTAAGGCTAATTTGCGATAGATCGCAAGTTGGCCTTATTCAATGGTTTACGACGAATCTCTTGAGGCTTTTCAGTGTCAAATGGGTCCAATTAGATGGATTTCCGGGTCCAATTAGACGCAAGTGAATAGCTGCGGAGGCCGCCATCAGCCAGACGAAGGTTAGCCGGGTGGCAGGTCTCCAACTCAATCCAAATAACGATCCATTTTTGTTCGTATCCAAAAACCTAGCGGCGCCGAAGAGTTGTTGAACAGACACAACCAATTATAAATTAACGCCTTAAACTGCGTCGGACAATTAAACAGACACAATTTTGCGGGTTGTTTTCGTCCGGTCGGCGTATCGGATCGCAGCTGCTTGGGCATCGTCTTGCGACATTCCGTGTCAGAAAATGTCAATCAGCGGTAATGAGTTGCAGCCTTTACGCATCCGTTTTCTGGCAGCCAAACATATCCGATGACAGGTGATTAGATTTGATGGTTGCGAACGCGGGTGCTTAACCCGCTGTTTAGGGGAAAAGCGATTCCAAACCTTCGGACTGCTTGAATGTCCTAATCGGCAAATGTACGCTTCTTTTTCGATTGAGTTTCTGACACGATAGAAGTTCTTAGCAGACTCTTAAAATAAGAATCTAGCCAATTTTGGTTTAGATTCCGTCTGAACGATAATTTTGAACTGTAGTTGATAGCTTTCCACACTAATAATTTTGAAGCAATTTAATGAACAATCGTAATTGGCGCAGTATACATCGCTACCTTGGTTTAGTAATTGGCGTGCAATTTCTGCTCTGGACAACCAGCGGTTTGATTTTTAGTTGGAACTCAATTGAGTCGGTAAGGGGAGAGAACCTGATTCGCTCGCAAGAGCCTATGAATTTGAGATCGCAGGAGATCGATGATCTTGGCGAATTATTGGATTCGCCTGCTTTGGCCATGAGGGAAGACGATATTGTCGTATCGGCATTGCTAAGAACAATGCTGGATCGACCTGTTTTTGAGTTGACTATTGTGAGAAACAAAAAACAACTCGTTGTTCTTGTGGACGCGGTATCTGGAAAACAGCTATCGCCAATCGACGAAGTTATGGCTAAACGTATTGCCCAGAGTGATTTTGCAGACGATGCTGAGGTCCGCAGCGTCGAATTCGTCGAATCAGTCGGCTCACATTCTGAATATCGTGGGAAAGAGTTGCCAGCTTACCGCGTGGAAATGGAACACACGACAGATACGGTTATCTACGTGTCCGCCAACCGCGGCGCTGTGACAACCAGGCGGAACAACCAGTGGCGGGTGTTTGACTTTTTCTGGATGCTTCACACGATGGACTATCAGGGCCGGGACAATTTTAATCACTGGATACTTAAGACCATTTCTATCTTCGGGCTAGTGACAGTATTGTCAGGATTTGTGTTGTGGTTCAAAACGTCGCGGTTATTTCGCCGGAGAAAAAAAGCCAAGCCAACTAATGAAAAAGGCTAATAGTCCATCTTACTACCATCGGAACAAGAAAACTGCTTCCGCCAGCCAAGTCCCATTCGAAAAGGATTTGCGGCTGGCGGAAATGGCGAGTGCAACATGGCGAATATCGCCAACATCCAATTGCGTATCAGCTACTTGTCGTGCTTGCGAGTTGAATGATCATGGCCTTCTTCATGGTTATGGCCATCCGTTGACTTCGAAACGGATTTGCCTCCGTTTGCGATTTGAGTATCAAGTTTGGCGACAAATTCTGCCGGAGCTGAATCTATCTTCTTGATGCAAGGAGGGCAGCAGACGAAGATCTTGCGACCATTGACAACCGTTGACTCCATTGACGAATCGACCGGCTCGTCCATCACTGGACACACGCCCTGCGCCTTGGCTAGGTTCGTTTGAACGGTCGTCCAGTGTTCAGCTTTCAAATCTTTGCCGACACAGCCTTTGCAACACAAGAATCCAATTTCCTTTTCTCCAAATTTGACTTTCAAAGGAGTGCCCATCGAACCGAGCTTCTGGCCCGATACAGGACAAATCCCCTGAGCCTTGAGATGCAGTTGATCACTTGCGACCTGATTTTCGGCGGCCACAAATTTCACATAGGAAGTATTGACTTTGGTAATGGAAGTTTGAGGATCGGCTTGAATCTTGGGAATGCAAGGAGGGCAGCAAACGAAAATCTGTTGGCCGTTAACCACTGTGGACTTCATGGTCGAATCAACTTCTTTTTCCATAATGGGACAAGTCCCTTGAGCCTTTGCCATGCGAGCTTGAACGGTTTTCCAGTGTTCGGCTTTGATTTGTTTGCCCTGACAGCCTTTGCAACACAGAAATGCTGTTTGTTCGCCAGCCTTGATCTTGATTGGATCGCCCATCACGCCAAGTTCCTGGCCAGATACTGGACAAATCTTTTGCACCGCGATCTGCAGCTTATCGGCGTCTGTTAGCGAGCTTTTTTGGGCATTGTGCGCCTGATGGTTTTCGTGGTTTTCGTCAAATACCTGACCAGCTAAGAGACAAGTCATGGCCAATGTAACGATCGTTTTCATTTTCTCACCTAGTAGTTTGAGGGGGTAAGTTTCTTTGGTTCTGAAATCGAATTGAGCTTCACCGGAAACCGACTTGCTCCAGATTTGCTCTATCCGGCTGCCACCTCCTCTGTGCGTATCACGGTAAACCGATTGTCTTTCAGACCTGCGTTCATCTTGAACTCAAGAAATCCGCAATAGACAACCGGCACGACAAACAAAGTGATAAGTTCAACCAACATGCCGCCAAACACAGGAATGGCCATGACTCGTGCCACATCTGCTCCTCGTCCGGTGGCCAACAGCACTGGCAAAAGTGCGATAACGGTTGTGAATGTAGTCATCAAACAAGGGCGAATTCGTTTAAGTCCAGCTTCAACAACTGCGTTCCTAATATCTTTGATGCCGCTAAGCCGATGATTCTTCAGCGTCTGATCGAGATAAGTTGCAACCACGACGCCATCATCAATTGCGATTCCAAACAATGCGATGAAGCCAACCCACACGGCCGTATTCAGCTGCACGTCCGCGATGGCAAGTGCTATCATTCCGCCGCCAAATGCCACGGGAATTCCCGCAAACACGATCATCGAAAGCGGAAGGCGGCGGAACTGCAAGTAGATGATGAACAAGTTCAACAGCAGCACCATTGGAATAATGATCAATAGTCGCTGGTTAGCTTCGATCTGATTCTGGAACGAACCAACCGCTTCCAATTCAAAGTTTCCCTCTGGGAACTTAAGTTCACCTGCCGAACGTGCATTATTGAGTGATTCCATCACACGGTCGACCGTTTCCAACGGCCCCATGCCTTGCCGTGGAGCAAAGGCCACGTGAGCCACCAGTCTGGCGTCTTCACTGTTAACGACTGCTGGCCCCCAGGTTGTCTTGACCGCCGCCAATCGCCCAAGAGGAACTTCATCTCCGGTGTTTGTCACCACTGGGATCTTTGCGAGTTCGTCAATGTCATCGCGGTAGCTTCGTTGGTACCGAACCTGAATCGCATAACGCTCGCGGCCTTCTACCGTTGTGGTCGCGTTCTTCCCTCCCAATGCCGACTCGATAATCTCAGTTACGTCACGAACCGTCATGCCGTATCGAGCTGATTCAGTGCGATCAACTTCGAACTCGACATACGGTTTGCCAAGAACGATATCGGGGCTTACTGCGTCACCATTGACCATCGGGTGTTGCTTGATTTTTTCGGACACGGCTTCAGCCGCTTTGGCCAATCCGTCAAGCGAGTCACCGTAAATGCGAATCGCCATGGAAGCCTTGATACCGCTTTGTAGCATGACAACACGGCCTTCAATGGGCTGGAGTTTGTCAGCAATTGTGATTCCGGGCAGCGTGGCCAGTTCGTTAATCTCATCCCAAATCTTCGCTTCGGTCATTCCCTCGCGCCATTGGTCACGCGGTTTGAGCATGACATAGGTTTCGATCATCGCTGCTGGTGCGGGATCGAGGGCCGATTCGACGCGGCCGATTTTGCCCAGCACGTCTGCGATTTCCGGAATCTGATGAATCATCGCATCTTGGGTTTGCAGCGTTTCCATTGCCTGCGATAGGCTGGCCGCCGGATACAAGGACGGCATATAAAACCAGCTTCCTTCATCAAGTGCGATCCAGTCATCCGTCGAGAGTCCAGTGAAAGTGTGTTTGAAGTCGACATACTGTTGTGAGCCATTGAAATCCGCATCCAGATTTCTCAGGGCCCATTGATCCATCGGGCTGAGGATTCTCGGCAGTCCAATCCACGCTCCCAGGCCGAAGAAAACAATCAGTAGCGGGACGACCAGAAATGTTTTTTTGAATCGAAGGAATAGACGGAGAGTTGGCTCATACAGAAAGTTGATAGTTCTCGCGACCAGGTTCTCGTCGACTGGACGCACTCGTTCTCGCAAGATTGCGTAAACCAAGCCTGTTGCGAGCAAGCTGATCGCAGCCGTAACGACAAAGCCACTTAGATTCAGGTTTGCCAGTTCATTGATCCATACGGCAATTTGGTCGATTTTGTCGCGCCAAACAAAGGTTCCGATTGCGGAAACCAGACCTCCAAAAACGACTGCTGCGATGGTTGCTTTCCAAGTTGTGCCCTTTGGGTTTTTGAGCAGCCATCTAGCCAGCGGTGGAACGAGGAGTACAGCTACAATCAAGCTCGCAACCAACGCGTAGGTTTTTGTCCATGCCAAAGGCGCGAACAACCGATAGTCGCGGCCCGTCAGAAAGAAAACCGGAAGAAAGCTAATGACCGTCGTGCTGACTGCGGTGATGACTGCCGGAGCAACTTCGCGCGTCATGTCGCCAATTCGTTTCAGCCTGCCTTCATCGCCTCCGGGTTGACCTTCACTTTCCCAATCCGCGACACCGCAAAAAATGTTTTCAGAAATAATGATTCCCATGTCGACCATCGTGCCGATCGCGATTGCGATTCCAGCAAGCGACATGATGTTGGCCTCAATACCAAATGTGTTCATTGCGATGAAGGCCATCAAGACGGCAATTGGAAGCGTCGTTGCGACCACGAGACTTGCGCGAATGTGCAACAGGAACAGGACGATGACGGCGATCGTGATCGCTATTTGCTGGACAAGTGCCCCTGTCAGTGTGGCGACGGTTTCGTCCACCAACTGAGTTCGATCGTAAACACCGTGAATCTTGATGCCACCAAGTTCTGGCTCCAATGAATCGATTCGCGCCTTGACTCGCTCGATCACTTGTCTCGGATTCTCACCATAGCGCATCACCACGACGCCGCCAACCGCTTCGCTGCCATTCCAGTCGAGGGCACCTCGGCGGAAAGCCGGCCCCAGTTGTACGGCAGCGACGTCACGGATAGTTATGGGCAGACTGTCCTTGGTCGCGACGACTGTCTCCTCAATCTGCTCGATAGTTTCGACGTTGGTCTTTCCAGCTCCAATGAAACCGATTCCACGAACCAGATATTCCATCCCGCTTGCCTCAATTGTCTTTGCGCCGACGTCAATGTTGGAGTTCCGCACGGCCATCAAGACTTGCGAAAGCGTCAAATCGTGAATCCGAAGCTTGTTCGGATCAATTTCGATTTGATACTGTTTGACATAGCCACCAATGGAGGCTACTTCGGCAACGCCATCGACACTTTGCAGTGCGTATTTGATGACATAGTCCTGCTTGCTACGAACTTCTGCCAAATCCATTCCGGCGGGTGGCTCAAGAACGTAGTAGTAAATCTGGCCAAGTGCGGTGGCATCGGGTGCCAGGACGGGACTGGTGCCGTCGGGGAGTTGATTGCCAACCGTGGAAAGCTGCTCGGAGACACGTGATCGAGCCCAATAGAAGTCGACTCCGTCAGCAAAGGTGACCTGGACAAAGCTGAAGCCGAACATGCTCTTGCCGCGAACGGACTCAGCTCCCGCCACCGACTGTAATGCAACCGAAAGCGGGTAGGTGATCTGGTCTTCAATGTCTTTGGG
>JACLAC010022741.1_pt1 | contig 20345 bp, 13 predicted proteins | sample 8027881 | NCBI WGS metagenome assembly JACLAC01 (sample SAMN15725517, study PRJNA655200) | protist metagenome | isolation source: fluorescence activated cell sorting (FACS) single amplified genomes of... | place: Spain: Blaines Bay Microbial Observatory, Mediterranean Sea | collected 2016-01-19 | reverse complement strand
AGGTGGAATGCAGCCATTCGGCACTAAGTTCTTCGACGTCGCGACCGACTCGTGAATTAAGGATGACGCTCATCGCGCAAAGTACGATTCCCCAGTTAGTCCATGGTTGCTCGGGAATGTCGTCGTAGAGCCTTGGCAGTGCCCAACATACGAGAGCCGTTGGGATCGCCGGCCAGATTAGAAACTTTCGAATGAAGAAAACGGCTCTGCTTCTGAGCAGTCGCTTGACTGCGGAAAGTCTCAGGAACCGCGCCGGCCATTCGTACATCGCTCGCCGCAACCCACTGAAAACGTAGGCGCAGACTTTCTTCAGAAACTGCCGGAACGGACCGACGTGAATGATCAGAAGAAGCAAAGTGCCAAGGGCGAAGACAATCGACGGCATGTGCTCCTTCACGGAAATAATCACCGGAGAACTCGCTCCCTCAACCATTCTGGAGACTCCGGCGTCAACGATTTCTTCGGTTTCGGGACGGTTGAGCAGTTCTGCGATATGCACAATCGCTTCAAAAGTCAGGTACGCCACACCGTACGGAATAAAAACAAACCGAGTCGCAAATCGTCCGACGAGAGTTCCAAATCCGACAGCACTGAGTCTCTGCAGCCAGCGAAGGTAAATATCCCCGCGTTGGTAAACGCCGTCGAGGACTCGACTGAGTTGGGAATCTGCCCGGAGCAGCTTGTCACCACGGAAGAACTGATTTGGACCTGAAAGATCGCTGAGTTTCAGATTGCTGCGTGAAATGGCGTCGCGCATGTTACCCATGGTCAGAAAGCCGCGATTGGCGACTCCGTCAAGCAGTTCCTCGACCATTTTTCCAAAAGCAATTCGCTCGGGAACGTTTTGCGGCGTCAGTTCGACTTCTTCCAGAGTTGATTCAACGAGCGGTCGCAGTCGCGTCCTCATCTGATGTTCGGACGAATGGGCTGCTTCGTGCAGCAGCCGTGAGAGTTGCCGCCGTTCCAGGCCGGTCAATCGCGACGTCACGAGCCGACGCGTTGCACTGCGGAGGTGCTTGGACATCAGAACTTCGCGCTGGTTAGGAAGCGCTCGCTTGATTGGTCGTTGCCCGAACGACGTGGCACACCCCATCAGGTCGACCGTGTATATCTCCTTTTCGTGGTCAACGCAGACTTTCTGCAGGTCATACAGCAACCGCTTGTCAGGATTCCAGAAGCCCTGACTGGCCTGCAGCAACAAGCCAACAAGTGACACGTACCAGTTTCTGGCGGCGGCCTGATTGAAGTTCAACGCGTCCTGAAGTCGACGAACCAGCCGTTGCAGGTCGGTCAATGCTCCGCTGACAGCTTCGCTGACCAGTTCGGGTGTCGCATACCGGGCAGCCTGCATCTGGTACAGAGCCGCTGCTACCGCATTGCCACGAGCGAATGCTTTGTCTGCTCGGCGAATGATTCGCCCAAACGTCGCCGGGTTTGGCCGGCGTACAGGTTCGACTTTTGACATGACTGCATCGAGCAACGTTGGAAACTTTGCGTCGTCAAGATCGTCAGTTGAGTGCTTCAGGGAAATGGTTGTGGAACCTCGTCCGGTCAGACTCTCAAGTTCCTCGTCGGTTTCGTCCTGAACGTCGTCATTGTCTGGAATTTCGGGATCCGGGCTGCCAGCGAGTTTGGTCGACTGGAACAAATTGTCGATATCGACGTCCAGCCGCAGCAGTTGATCGACGGATTTAAAATCGGAAAACGACGGAAAATAAGAGCCAAGGCAGTGCGGAGCGAAGCACCTGATCTCGCTGTAGACAGCCGCGAACTCAACAAATGCATGTGCCGAAGTAGTTTCGGCGGGGATAAAATTTTCCCGCTTAAGCACTGAGTAAATCTCGTCAAATTCGACCTGCCCGATCTGGTCGATTCTTTGACGGAAGTCAGCCAGTGTCAGAGTTCCATCGTTTTCCAACTGGTTAAACGCGTCGTGAATCTTCGAGTGAAACAGGAGACGCCAGACCTGAAGTTTGAGCTGTCCGACACTCATCGATTCCAGATGTTTGTCGTCGGGCCGAGCGATCAGGATGGCTCGATCGGGCAGTTCAGAGTTGGCTTCCAGCCCAAGTTCATCCCAGTCGACATGCCGTATCACCGTGTTCCGGGAAACGATCCGACTCTTGCGATGAGGCACCTGAACGGTGAGCGCGGGAAGGTTCCACTCCTGCTTGATGACTCGCCGCAACACACGAGGCTGTACCAGGAACGCTGCCGGTTCAGCTTCGCGCAACACGCGAATGGTCTGTTCCAGCATTGCGGCGACCGGACCACTTTTGTCTTGATGATCGCCGTCGTTGAGTTCCTGTTGTGTGTCAGACATTCGGCCTGCGGTTTTGGTTTGGCGGATCGACGGACGAGGCTCGTGAAGGAAAGGGCCTGAAAAGGTGTATGGCCAACTCTAATTGCAGAAAGTCCTTCAGCGAATTGTATTTTGAGTGATCGGATTCGCGACTGATCGGGAAGAGCCCCACGTAACGAAATCGACGGCTGAAAAGAAAGCGATGTTGAATCCCCAGACCGCTGCTGGAGTCGAATCGCCATTCTGGATAGACGAAGAAAGTCACTACGCTCGCAATTGTGGCAACGGCCAACGACAACAAATAGTCGCTGGTACAGGCCAAATGGCGTGCGTTTGAGATTCCAATGGCCCCGTAAATACCAACGCCGATCGCTATGTGAGCAATTCCAGCAAGCAGGACATGCAGCCCAACAAACGGGCCAGTCAGGGAAAGAAGAGGGCCGATCCCATAAACGTCAGCGATGGCGTGGATGGGGGCTAGTCTGCGAAGGGCGTGCGGAATCTTAGTCGCCACGGAAGACGTAGCTGAAAAAATCAAGGGGCTGCACCTGTAGTGGCGTTCATTTTTTTGGTTTCCAGTTAATTCGGATGCCAGTTTTCTTCAGCTCTGCAAGTTGCTTGTCTCGCTGAGCGGCGTCGATTGGATTGCCATCCGGATAAAGCTTCCAATACGGAGCAAACCGTCGCTCACCAGCAGCGTCCTTCTTCGCCATCTCGATTAACGGTGAGAAATCTTTGATCTGGTTGTTCTGCAGAAACGTGAATCGCAGATCAGTCAGGCTCGATAGCGGAGCAACGTCGGTGACTTGATTGTCTCGCAGATCCAGATTGGCAAGCCACTTCAGCCCGCCGAGCGGTTTGATGTCTTTGATCTTGTTCTTACCAAGGTATAGAGAAGACAGCTTTGTCAGACCTTTTAAAGGTTCGACTGACGTAACCACATTTCGTGACAGGTATAGAGCCGACAGTTTCTTCAAACCGCTAAGTGGTTTCAGATCGGCCACCTTGTTGTCTTCAAGCTGGACGTATTGCAGTTTGGCCAGTTTAGCTAACGGCTTAACGTCGACGACTGAATTTTTTGAAACGTCCAGCGACTGAATGTTCGTCAGGCCAGCAATCGGCGACAGATCGGAAATCTCATTCCCCGAAAAATCAATCAGCACCATGTTTGGACACTTTTCGAGGCCTTTGAGATTCTTAATCCCTTTGCCTCGCGCGGTGACCTGGTAAACGTTTTTAAGGTCTTCCTCTATGATCTCGTCTTTACCCTGCCGACGAAGCACTTCCTTGATTGCAGTTTCAAGTTTTTCGTCAGGGAAGATGTCGCCCGCGATCAAATTCTGTTGAGACAGTGCAAACCCCATGAGCAAAGCGGCGACCATGGTCCAGCATCGAATCTGATGAGATGTCATTTGCGATCTCCTTGAAGATTGCTTGTTCTGCGAACGGTTCGATTTGCGTAAGACTTCAGACGGCTTCGTCGACGACCGGATTGGTCAACGAGCCGATCTGATCGATTTCTATCGTAACGGTGTCTCCGTCTTTCAACAGGACGGGCGGTTTGCGGGCGGCTCCGACTCCATGCGGTGTTCCGGTGAAGATAGCGGTGCCGGGCGCGAGAATCGTGCTGCCGCTGAGAAATTCTATCAACGTCGGAACGTCGAAGATCATGTCGTCGGTGTTCCAATCCTGCATGATCTCACCGTTGAGAATTGTTCGGATGCCCAGCGAGTTGGGATTCGGAATATCGTCAGCCGTGACCAGGCAAGGTCCCATCGGAGCGAACGTCGCGAAAGTTTTGCCTCGGCACCACTGACTTCCACCCATCTTGAGCTGCCAGTCCCGCGCGCTGACATCGTTTCCGCAAGTGTAGCCGAGCACGTAATCCAGGGCGTTCTCTTTCGAGACGTTATGGCATTCTTTGCCGATGATGACGACCAGCTCGCATTCGTAGTCGACAGCGTCGCTGCGAAGCTGTCGCGGCAGCACGATCGGATCGTTCGGATTCTGAATCGCCGAACTCGTTTTCATGAATAGGACGGGGTATTCAGGGATTTCGTTCTTTCCCTCAGCCGCGTGCCGACGATAGTTCAGCCCGATGCAAAGGATATCTGCCGGAGTCGCCGGAGCCAGCAACTTACTGACCGTCGCTGGTGTTCCCGTGTCGCGATATTCGCCGAAGATGTCGCCTTCAATCAGCGTGGTCGATCCGTTGTCGTGCTGACTACCAAATTGAATGTCGTCGTAATCGTCCAGAAATCTGACGAGTTTCATAATGCGTGGCCTTATGTCGTAATGAAATTGTTTGATTCGGAATCACTATTTTTAGCTGAACTACGTTCGTCTTCCCACGGTCCGACGAAATCGTGGCAGAAATTCGGCGACCAGCGACGCGCGATTCGGAAAATCATTGTCTGCTGATACAGCACTTAAGCGTTAATGCATTGTTGAAAACAGAGATGTTGATCCGGGAAGACTTCTGAATGACCACCTGCAGTGGCTCATCCAGCAAGTAACCACGCCAGTTGAAGCTCTGTCGGGGTCTCGGTACGCTCTGCGAACGCTGAATCTACCATGAATTGCGGTTCGCCAAGCGACGAAATTCGCTCAGACATATACAAATCGAAAGCGGTAAGGAACGAGTTATGGGACTGTTTACTGGAAAAAAAGGCATGGTTTTCGGGATTGCGAACGACCGATCTATTGCCTGGGCGATCACTCAGCAACTGGCGGCCGAAGGGGCTGAGATGGGCTTTACGCACCTTCCCGATACTGATCCGGCTCGCCCGAAAGCGGAGCGAAAGCTGCGAAAACTGGTCGATCCGCTCGGTGCCAAGGTGGTTACATCCTGCGATGTCACTAACGACGAAGACCTTGACAAGGCGTTCGGGCTGGCGAAAGAGGCGATGGGCGAACTCGATTTCGTCGTTCATTCCATTGCCTACGCCCCGATGGCCGACATCAAAGGCCCAGTGTACGCCTGCAGCCGCGACGGTTTTAAGCTGTCGATGGAGATTTCCTGCTACAGCCTGATTTCACTGGCTGCGCGAGCCAAAGAACTGATGCCCAACGGCGGAAGTATCCTGACACTGACGTACCTCGGCGGTGAAGCTGTCATCCCAGGTTATAATATTATGGGGCTGTGCAAGTCGGCTTTAGAGACTTCAGTCAAGTACCTCGCTCACGAATTGGGCTCTGAAAGCAATATCCGAGTAAACGCCGTCAGCGCCGGTCCAATCAAGACTCTGGCCGCCAGCGCCGTCAGCGATCAGAGCAAAATGGACGAGCTGTACTCAGCGATGTCTCCGCTGCGACGGCCTGTCAACCGAGAAGAAGTTGGGAAAACGAGCATGTTTCTGCTGAGCGATCATGCCAGTGGAATCACGGGTGAGAATGTCCATGTCGACTGTGGATATCACGTCATGGGTGCCCCTCCCGAACCGAAAGCTGATGATTCTGGCGAATAATTTTCGGCATTCAGCCGGATTTTTGACGCGACCAGATCGCTTCCGAGATCGGATTCTGCAGTGGTAAAGGTCCGCGCGTTGTTCACAGGTCGTTTTTTGCCGCTAGAATGTGTGGCCTTTCCGGGGTCCGGGATAACTCGTGACCTGATGATCTGGACGATTTGCCCGGAAGCGCATTGAAAAGACTGCTGCAATTTCCCCCACGCAGCCGGTCTAAGCTTCCCGGCGAAAGGACGACGATGAGCGAAAAGCTAGAGAAGAAGATTTTCGAGAAGCCGGAAGATCTTAAACGTCACGAAGCATACGTCGCGTGGCTTCGCGAAAATGATGGCGATGCGCGAGCCGATCTGATCGAATTTCAGATTGCTTTGGAGAACCCAAAGCTCAACCGTGAAAAACGGTTCGATCTGGAACTCCAGGAAAGCCGCATCCTTAACGAGCACGGCCGGGAATGGATCGGGCCGCTGGCTGACTTCATCATGATGCGCGACATCCCTGGTCGCCGCTTCCAGCCGAAACCGGCCTGTGCCATCGAATGGTATCGTGGATGGGTCTATGGACTGACGTTGGATGAACTGACGCTGAAGCTTTCAAAAGTGCTGCTGCATGCTCCGGAGCTGAGAATGTTCCGCAGCCTGACGCTGATCGATCCCGTCAACGCGTCGTGCGACTATCTCCACGAGTGGGGGCTGCTTGACAAGATCAAGGCTCTCGACATCAGCTATGGTCGAATCACGGACAAGGGAGCACTCACGTTGGGTGCCGATCGGTCGCTTAAGAAGCTGAAATCGGTCGACATGACTGGTAATCAGATTGCTGAAGAAGGTCTGGCGGCGATTCAGAAGAACTTTCCAAAGGTGCTGATCGACGATCAGAATCCAATTATCATCAAACGCGGCGACGTGGATGAAGATGAAGTAGAAGAAACCAAAAAGAGCGACTAGGAAGAATAAGAGCGATAGTTCCGACCGGTCTGCTCCACTTGTGAGTCATTTCTGCTGGCCGCAATTCAAGCGACTGTCATCTACAAAATAGTTCCGGAGCATCCACATGGCGTTGCGTGATCTGTTGAAAGTTTCTCTGGTTCTGTTTGTCGTAGCTTTGGTCGCGCCAGCGAATGCTGATGAGGCAGTAAAAGAAGCCTATGTTCCTAAGGCTCCGCTGAAAAAGCTGGACCTTCAGGACGGCGACAGCTTCGTCTTTCTTGGCGACAGCATCACGCATCAGTGCCTCTACACTCAGTACGTTGAAGACTTCTTCTATCAACGGATGCCGCACATCCGGCTGAAGTTTCACAATTCGGGCGTCGGTGGGGCTCGCGCCTGGGACGCGTTGGCACGATTTGACGAAGACATCGCCGCGTACAAACCGAAGTACGTCAGCATTCTGCTTGGAATGAACGACGGAACTTATCGATCGTACGATCAGGCAACGTTCAACGCATACCACCGCGACATGACGACGGTTGTCGAGAAGATTGTCGCTTCGGGAGCGACGCCGCTTCTGATGACACCGACCATGTACGATTCCCGGTCAGCGCGAATGCACCCTCGCAAAGGCCGTACTTATTCCGACGGACTGCTGACTCAATACAACGCGGTCCTAACCTACTACGGAACATGGCTGCGAGGAGTGGCCACTGAAAACGGCTACGGCTTCGTCGATATGTGGGGCCCGCTGAATAACCTCACGATCGCCGCTCGCAAAACCGATCCCAGCTTCACGATTATCCGTGACGCCATTCATCCGGATGCTCCAGGGCAAGCTGTAATGGCCGTCGCGATGATCGACGATCTAGGACTGAAGGCTCCACTTTCAAATATTCGCCTTACCCTTAACAGAAAAGACGAGCCGAAAGCGACTTCGACGGGGGGAATAGTTTCTGATCTGAAGCGAACGGAAAATGGCGTCGAATTTGCATGGCTTGCGAAGGGCCTGCCGTGGGTGCTTCCTGAAGAAGCCGCCATCGGTGTGAACCTGACGAAGCTTGGTCACAGGAACAGCCGCGAAGGATTCGAAGTTCACGGCCTCGCTCCCGGACGTTACGAATTGTCGATCGACGGTACAGTCGTCGGAACATGGACTTCGGAGCAGCTTTCTCGACACGTTGAACTTCAAGCCAACGATAAGACGCCGCAGTATCAGCAGGCCTTGGAAGTTGCTTACCTGAATCGTAGTCGAAACAGCGGTCCAGTTCGGAATCTGCGAAACGAGTGGCGAGTTTTTCAGCGTTACGCACGCGACAATCGCGACGCGAAAACTGATGCCGAGCGAGAAAATGTAGCACAGTGGAAAAAGCGACTGGAAGGCTTGCCAGAACGAGTCGCCGGTCACGCGGCCGAGGCAAAAAAAATTGAAGATCGGATCTTTGCGGTTAACCAACCGGTCTCCAGGATGTATGTTCTGACACAGGTTGTCGCTCCGGCCAAGAAGCCTGCTACGAACTGACAACCACTCGATCCTTCACGACGGGCAATTTGGTCCGTTGTGCGAGAACTGCAAAGTCTGCAAGGAGGCGGACATGAAATCTCGATTACCGGTAGTTGGCGGCTGTCTTCTCACTACTCTGCTGGTTGGCATCTGGCTTGGACAGTCGCTGCCCTTGAAGCACGAAGTCAACGAAGAGATCGTCAATAGATCAACCGTCTCACCGTTCAACTCAGACGGATGGCAACTGGCGTCTGGTCAGCAATTCGGACCATCCGCGACACTGAAAACGGATGTTCCGTGTGGGCGGTCGCTATTTCCAAACCAAGCTGTGCCGAGTCCATTTCGCAGCGAACCGGTGGCGTCTGACACGCAACCAGTTGGGCCGGATGTCGCCTATTTTCCGGAAGCGATCACAGGAGTCGCGGGCGGAACCGATCATCACTCATCCGTGCCGGTAAGAAAAGCACACTCCGAGGAGTCGTCACACGCGATGGCGACTCTCTCGAAAGAAGGTGCTGCCGTCTGGCGTGCGGAGCTGAAGAATCTGCCACCGGAGCAGGCGGAAGAGATCCTTAATCTTCGGCGACAGTTGGGATCCGTCGCGTCCGAATCGTTAGGCCTCTCGTTTCCCGAAATGCCATCCGTTGAGGATGTGGATTCGCCAGGTTTGTTCCCGGAACTGGCAGCTGGCGACGCAAGGCCAATCCCGATTGCTGGAGCATTTCCTGAAGATGCACCCGTCGTACAAGCATCCGCAGCGAAAGAATCGCCACTTGCGAAACAACTTCGCGAAGCAGCTGAACGTGTCTACGCGGAAAATGACGCGAATCACAGGACGATTGGCTTCAAACGAACGCAGATCGTACTGTTGAATGTCTCAATCTCGACTGTAAACGCCGCTGCGATTAGCACGGACGTGCTGACAAGCGCAGAAGCGATTCCAACCGTTGGCGACGAGACTGCTTCGGAGCAAAGTCAATCGTCGGCAGTCTATTGGCTGACGCGGCTCGATTTGCGGCCGGGAGGCATGAAGCGAACTGGCAATCCGCTTGACCTGATGATCAACGGTCCAGGTTGGTTGCAAGTCGAACGGAACGGTCGATACGAATTCGTGCGATCAGGCATGCTCGGTTTCAGAGACGATGGTCGGTTGGGAATTCATACCGGTGTCGGTTTGTTGCCAATCGTCCCGGCGATTCAGTTTCCCATCGAACGACAGCGAATAGTCATCGCGGAATCGGGCGAGATCTATTCGGAGACCGCCGACGGCCATGAGAAGCTTGATTCGCAACTCGTCTCTGTCAATTTTCGCGACGCGTCCGCTTTGAAACGCACCGCTGCCGGGACTTACACCGTAACGAATGATTCAGGACCAGCGTTAGATACTCGGCCAGGCTTTGTCACATTTCTGCAGGCGGTTCTGGAAGAGTCAAATGTCGACATCGGCACGGAACTTGCGGACGTCATGCGACTGAAAGCGATCGCTGGGCAACTTGCCGTACAACCGTAGTCAGGGTCAGTTACGCAACACTTCGCCACATCGTTCTGCCGGCCAGCAGGCAAATCAATCCGCCAGCGCCGAGCATTCCGCCACCGACTGAATCCGACGGTGTGATGTCCTGCATCGCGTGAAGTCCGGGAATCCTGTTCAGCGTCTTGAAACCTGCCTCTTCTATTTTGCAGAGTTGAAGAATCGGCAGCGAGTGTTCGTTCGGGTAGACGACGATCTTTTCGGTCAGCAGAACAACAGCGCCGCACAGCAGAAGGGACAGGCCGATCGAGAAGGAGATCGAGTGAAGGAATCGCAGCATTCGCATAGATCAATGCCTTCACGCTGAAAAGTCTATTCCGAGCGAGGCTGCGTCTGCGGCTCATTCGGACTTGCAGACGTATGAGACGATTTAGAACGTCGCCGGAACTGACGGAGCGGAGCTGCCTGGCTTCTTATCAAAGATTGTCCAGATCGTCGCTGTGTTATTGAGATCTTTGATGACGTTCTGAGCGGCGTCACGGCGCGCTTCGGATTGCAGCTTGTTGTTGATTTTGTCCTGGACGTCTTCGAACGGGACAAAACCTGCGTCCCGACGTTCGATGACCTTGACCAGAACAAATGCCGAACCTGTTTCTAAAGGCTGGCTGATTTTGCCGCCGGAAATTTCGAACAGTGCTCGTTCGACCTTTTCGTCAGCTAGACTTCCTTGTTTCGTCCAGTCCCAGATTCCGCCAGTATCACGTTTCGGTCCGTCAGAGAACTGCTTGGCGACCTGATCGAATTCTGTGCCGTTTCGCAGAGCGTCAATGGCCTGCTTCATTTTTGCCAAGGCCGCTTTGCGCCCGCCATCAGGTGGGTTGTTGATTCGGATCTGCTGCCACTTCACGGCCGCCTCGATCGCGTACTGGGCTTTATTCTGCTCGTACCAATTCATCAGTTCCTGGCGGCTTAGCCGTGTCGCATCTTTTGATTTTCGGCCGATGTAGAACATTGAAAGTTCGCGAGAGGCGAAGGCGTTGTTCAGGCTGTCCAGGGATGTGCCCTGTTCTTCCAGAATTCGCTCCAGTTCGATTTTTGTTTCGACGTTGTATTGTTCTTTCAGCTTGTCGACTTCTCGCTCGAAGAGATTATTGACCTGGCTGGAAAGCATTTCGAACTGCTCTTCTTCGATGTCCTCGCGCAGGGCCGACACCAACAATGCTTTTTCAATGTGCTGAGGCAGTTCCTGCTGGATGATCTTGGCTCGGAGCCGATTCATTTCGGGCTGCGACAATTGAGCCTGAGCTTTCTCAATATTCAGCGTGTGAGGCTGCAGAACGTCGTCGGCGAAAATTGGAAACGAATTGACGGTGGCCACGACGGTCGCTCCGAAAAGCTCTGCGGGAGCTTCGTCTCCAGAGTAGTCTGTCAGCCGAATGGATGAGCCTTCGTAGTCCGTCTCACCCATCGGGATGCTGTTGGGGGCGTCGCTGGCGAACGTCGTTCGAGGGGGAGCTTTGTCTCCCTCTTCGGTCGTAGATTTTGTCAATTTGCTGATAAACCCGGGCATCTTCGGCTTTTGACAGCCGACAACGAGCGACAGGCCCAGTACAACAGCCATGCGAAAAGACATGGTTCTGCATCCATTCAGAACAGGTCGAGACCGGTTTGCCGGGCGATTTCAGAGTGGGTTTCTGAGAGCGCAGCGTAGGCCGACAGGAGAGGTTTAGTGAGAAGAGACGTGGTTTATACCGTCAGTCAGAAAACGGCTGCAACATCTTTTTCAACGTCTTCAACAGCCGATCCGGTGGAGCGTCCGGGTTCTTCATCAGGTAGCAGGCCTGCTTTTCGTCCACGATTCGGAACCGCTTCCCTACTCGATTCTTCAGCAGATTCATGTATTTCCGATCTTCGTAGGTCATCGTGATGAACCCTTCTTCAGGGTTGATTCTCACGACTTGCCACAGCCGTGCCAGAATCTGCACTTCCTGCTGAGCGACCAGTCGAGCCGCATCTCTGGGGATCGGCCCGAAGCGGTCACGAAGTTCCGCTTCAAAATCCCGCAATTGTTCGACCGTGTCGATCGCTGCCAGACGGCGATAGATCTCGATCTTCGCTTTGCCAGGTGGCACGTACGACGACGGAAAGAATGCTGAACCAGGCAGTTCCAGTGTGACGTGCTTCTTTTCACGCAGTGGCTCTTTCTTCAGAGTTCGCACGGCATTTTCGAGAAGCTGGCAGTAAAGCTCGTACCCGACTGTCGCGATGTGGCCGCTTTGCTCGGTGCCCAGAATGTTGCCGGCGCCGCGAATCTCCAGGTCACGCATAGCGATCTTGAAGCCGGCCCCCAGTTCGCTGAACTCTTCGATCGCCTTCATTCGTTTAGCGGCCGTGCTGGTCAGCGTCTTGCCTTCTTCGAGCAGGAGGTAGCAGTACGCTCGGTGCTTATACCGACCGACGCGTCCGCGCAGTTGATGCAGATCAGCTAGCCCGTAATTGTCGGCCTGGTGGATGAACATCGTATTTGCATTGGGGATGTCGACACCGCTTTCGACGATTGTCGTGCAGACCAGAACGTCGACCTCTCCGCGCACGAAGCGGAGCATCGCCGCTTCGAGTTCGCCCGGAGTCATCTGTCCGTGAGCGACGTCGTAGCGAGCTTCCGGAACAATCTGCTCCAGCCGAGCGGCAATATCGAGAATGTTGTGAACGCGGTTGTGGACGAAAAAGACCTGCCCGTTGCGATTTAACTCACGCACGATTGACTGTCGGATCAGGTCTGCATCGAACCGGCAAATTCGAGTGGTCACCGCAACACGCTCTTGCGGAGGCGTCGTCAGGTTTGAGATATCGCGAATTCCGAGCAGCGACAGATGCAGCGTTCGAGGAATCGGCGTCGCACTGAGAGTCAGCACGTCGATTTCGAGTCTCAAATGCTTGAGCGCCTCCTTGACCTCTACGCCGAATCGCTGCTCTTCATCAATCACCAGTAACCCGAGATTTCTAAAGCCAACGTCTTTTGAAACCAGACGATGCGTACCGACGACAAGGTCGACCTTGCCTTCTTTCAGTTCCTCGATGACTTTCTTCTGTTGCCCTTTGGTCTTAAAGCGTGACAACGATCGAATCGTGATCGGAAACTCGGCCATTCGTTCGCAAAGTGTTCGGTAATGCTGCTCAGCCAGCACCGTCGTCGGAACCAGAATTGCGACCTGCCTGCCGGAATCGATCATCTTGAACGCCGCCCGCATTGCGACTTCAGTCTTGCCGTAACCAACGTCGCCGCAGATCAGCCGGTCCATTGGGCGTTCGCGTTCGAAGTCCTGCTTGCACTCGACCACGGCCGTCGCCTGGTCAGGAGTCGGCGTGTAGAGGAACGCGGCTTCGAACTCTTTCTGCCAGTGAGAATCGGGCGGGCAGGCGATTCCCGGTTTAGCGGCGCGAGCAGCCTGCAGTCGGATCATGTCTGAAGCCAGATCCGCGATCGCCTCGGAAACTTTTTCCTTCTTTTTCGCCCACGACGAACTGCCGACCAGCGATAGCTCGGGAGCAGACTTCGCCCCTCCGACATACTTCTGCACGAGGTGAATCAGCGAAACCGGCACGTAAACACGCACGTTGTTCCGGAATTCCAGCTCGAGATGTTCCTCCATCTGATCGTCGGTGTCCATGACTTTCATGGCGTGGTACTTGCCGATGCCATGCGTCAGGTGAACGACCAGATCGCCTTCGTTCAGCTCGATGAAGCTATCGATCGCCCGGCTTTCAAACCGCGGCTTCTTCTTCGTGACGCGGCGGATGTCTGTCCTGTTGAACAGCTCGTGATCGCTGAGGACGACAACGCCTTGCGGCACTAATCGGAATCCGCGACCAACTCGGCCGATACACAACGTGACCCGCTGGGCAAGATCCGGGACGCCTTCGTTCAACAGTTCGGTAAGTCGTTGCTGCTCGCCCTCGTTGTGACACGCGATTAGAACACGTTCCTGCCGCCCGACGACTTCTGCCAGTTCGTTGAGAACTTCGGCGCGTGGACCAGTGAAACGCTCAATTGACTCGATTTGCAGATGGCAGGATGTATCGAATCCGTCGGCAGCGATCGGTGCGACTTCAACTGTCGGCTTCAGCGTCAGCTTCGCCATGACAGCGTCGACACTGAACAGCCCTCGTGGGTCCTTCATTCGTTCAAGATATTGCCGACCTTCCGCCACAAGATCGGTCAGCTCACTCAGCACTGACCACGTCGCGTCCGGAAGAAAGTCCATCAACGATTCGCCACCGAGATGACTGTTGGTCGCTTGTTTGCTTGCAGCCGTCATCTTTTTTACGCCTGAAGTTCCCGTCGACTCTTCGTCGCCAGTTGCCGAATCAACCGGCGAAACAATCGCAATATCCACCGCGTTTAGATTTTCGACCGTTCGCTGGCTCTCGGCGTCGAACTTGCGGATCGACTCGACTTCCGTATCGAAGAATTCCAAGCGGATTGGTTCTTCGGAATCCGGTGGGTAGAGGTCAAGAATTCCGCCTCGAACAGCGAACTCGCCCGGCAATTGAATTCCCGTCACACGCTCAAAACCGCGATCAATCAGCCACTGCTGAAAGTCTTCCTGGTCGAGTTCGTCGCCGATCGAAACCGTGCGGGCCCCAGCTTGAATCTCAGCTCGCGACGGTGTGGGCTGAAGCAACGCGGCGATTGTTGTAACAACCAGCTTTGGCCGTTCCGCTCCCTGAAATTGTCTCAGTATTCGCAGCCGCTTACCGAAGACAGCGTCTGTAACATCGTGCTCGTTCGGCAACGTGTCCCAGGCTGGAAAGATGCTGGGAGCTTCGCCAAGAAATGCTTCCAGATCATCGGCGTAGTCGTCCAGGTCAGCCTGCCGGGGCAGCACGACGAGCAGTGTTTCGGGGCAGCGTCTTGTCAGAGTGGCTGAAGTGAGCGCGGACGCTGATCCCCACGCCCCGTCAATTGTCCCGCTGTTGCCGGCTTCCAGAGCCGACACCAGACCATTGAATCCGGGAGTTCCTTCAAGGAGCGATACCAGAGCTGTCAGCTCCTGGGGAGCCGTGTAAGTCGAGGTCGCCAACCTGAGTGAATCCTGCGAAATCGGTGCCGTTGCAGGCTCGCCCGGGGTCAGGCTTGAACGCACTGCCGGTCGAACCAACGGTGGCATCCTCACTGTCTGTCATCGCCAAGAAGCGTCGCGGCTGCGGACAAACATGTCAATCCTTCTAAAGATCAACAATCAGGCACGAACCGGCATCAGTTCGGGGATCGGCTGACCGAACGGCAGGATCTGCATCGGGCGGCCCTGCAGATCATGCAGCGTGTGCTGGTGATCAATGCCGATGTGACGGTAGACCGAGGCCCACAGGTCGTTAGGAGTCAGCGGATGCTCGGCAGGATGCTCACCTTTATTATTGGTCGCTCCGATGATCTGTCCGGTTTGCATCCCACCCCCGGAAACCAGCACGGACATCGCCTTTGGCCAGTGATCACGGCCGGGTTGTTCGACTCCGGTCTGAGTTCCCCGCCGAACCGTGATTCGCGGCGTTCGTCCAAACTCGCCAGTACAGACAAGCAGCACCTTGCGATCCAGCCCCCGCTCATAAAGGTCTTCAATCAACGTCGACAGGGCCTGGTCATAGCATGGCAACCGCCATAAGGCGTCTTTGAAAATGTGAGCGTTGACCGCGTGGGAATCCCAGTTGTAGACGGCGTACTTCGGAGCGTCGATCCGCGGGTGCTCCCACACCATCGTCACAAACCGAACACCGGCTTCAACAAGTCGGCGGCCCAGGATCGCTCGTTGACCATACGCGTTCCAGCCGTAGCGGTTGCGGAGTTCAGTCGGCTCTTTCGAAAGGTCGAAAGCGTTGCGGACTTTCTCGCTCATGAGCATCTCGATGGCCTGCCGATTGAACCCGTCCATTGCTTTCATGGCTCCACTCTTGTCGACTTCGCGGCGGAAGTTGTCGACACCCTTCAGCATTGCCAGGCGATCATCGAGACGGTCTTCCATTTCTTTCTTCACGCCGATGTTCTGCACCTTGAAGTCCGGTTTGTGAGGGTCGCCCGCGACGGTGAACGGAGTCGTCGACGGACCGAGCCATGCTGGTCCCATCGCAAAGGTATCGATTCCTGCCCGGCTGCCGTCGACTTCGGTGACGCAGACCGGCATCTCGCTGGAACTCTTTTCAAGCATCTTTTTGACGATGGTGCTGACGGCCGGAGCGTCGTTGACTGTCCCCGTTGGAGTCGCCGGAACGCGGCCGGTCATCAGTCGTTTGTGTCCGCCGCCGTGATCGGCAAACTTGTGATGGATGGATCGAATCAGAGTGAATCTGTCGGCGACTTTTGCGTGCATGGGCAGATGCTCGCAGACGTCGATGCCAGGAACGTTGGTGTGGATCGGCTGGAATTCGCCGCGGTAGTCCAGCGGCGCTTCCGGTTTCATATCGTAGGTTTCCATGTGCGGCGGTCCGCCTGGGAGCCAGATGAAGATTACGGAAGTGTCGCTCATGTCGTCGCCGCGAGATGCCGCTTCGGCCTGATACTTCAGGTAGTCGCTCATCCCCAGGCCAAGAATGCTGAGCCCGCCAATCTCCAGAAAACTGCGGCGGGACACAGGACCAGGGCAGCGTTTTGCGTTGTTTTTCATGTGAGAAGCCATCACGAAGAAACTGGTCAATGATTGTGTTATGGATCGTCCAGCAATCAGATTGCGGAAGGAAACAGTCTACCGAAATCCTTCATCGAAAGAACGGCCAGAGTTACCGCAGGGAAATCTGCAGAGGCTTTTTAACCGGACCGCAACGCAATTCGGCCTGCTTGCCGGGGTAGCGTTTCCGTTTTACCAGTGTGATTATGAACGTTTTACCAGTGTGATTATGAACATAGTCAAGCTAATCAGCACAACGAGTCCACCGAGGCCGATGGGGCTGTAGTTGTCGCCGGTGAGGCCAGTCAGGAGTACGGCGTCGGAAGGATCGTCCGAAACTGTCGTCGAGCCAATCGTGAATTGGTTGTCAATATTCTTAGCTGTGTTGTTTGCCTGACGGCAGGTCGCCAGTTGGCTGCTGGTGTGCTTCTTTTCGTTTGCCTCGTAGTGATACACAACGATCGGTTCGTAGCTCGTCGAGTTGGGCCTGTCAGAGTTCGGGGCCGTTCGGCGGATCACTCGAGAGACGACCACTTTGCCTTCCACCAGTGAACAGCCGCACTCAACTTAATCGCCTTGACCGTGCCCGAAAATCAGAAACGAACCGCCGATAAGGATGCAGAACGTACTGAATCCTATGGAGGCGTTGCAGAACGCCTGGCTGCTGGAAGCTCACGCCAGCGAATTCCGATCGAGTTGTTTCCCGCTATGCACCTCGGCACTCAGCCAGCCAAAGCGACCGAACTGCCAGAAAGAAGACTCGTACAAACGAAGAAACCGATGTTGATCGCTTTGTATCGAACTCGTGAAGAAATTCGAAAAGCGGGAGTTGTAGATAAGAAACTGCCGGAACTGATGCATAGGCTACTGGCCGTTTGGCTGCACTGGTTCAGTAAATTCCGACCCGATGCGGTGTTGTACGACCGACCACCGGTCAGACAGCCCGGTTCGAATGCCGCCCGCGTGTTGTCGAATGCGTTCGTTGGCCGCTGGGATGATCGACGTCACTTTTTGAAGAAATGCGAGAGCACCTGTTGCTGGAAACTCGTCGGGGACGATGCCGCAAGATTGTACTTCGCGTTGAAACGTGCCTGTTCTGACTCTGGGTCGGCAAGATCGCTATCCGATATCTGGCAGTCGGCCAGATTGATAGACCCAGGCTGCTTCAGATTTACGACGGGCAGCACGTCCTTACTATCGGCGGATGTTCCTCGAAAACTGACGCGATACAGTTTACGTCGCGCATCTGAATTTTCGAGCCGACTGCTTCGAGCTTTTGAACAGTGCCAGTGAACGAATCTCCCGGAATCGGTGCTTGAGCGATAGCTTCCGATAAGATGCTCAACAGAAGGCAAAAGCTGTTGACAGATGTGTGAGCGCGGTGCTGTCTGCTGATAGTTGTGAACTTCGTCATGGGAATCGTCGGACGGACTGACAACGTCGAAATCCGAACCTGGTTCAGGCACTCTGCCGTCAGATCAATTGGCAAGGTACCAGAATCGCTGTTCGTCAACCTGCGTCTTCCAGTCAGGTTGCATACCCCTCGTCCGTCGAATGCGGGTAAGATGAACTCGTAAAGATCCGCAGATTCTCGATTCATGAGTCGAACATGACGTCTCCCGATTCCGCAACTTCAAAATTTTGTCTGGCTCTGATCGTCACACTGTCCTGTTCGGTGTCCGAAGGTGCCACACTTCAGTTTGCAGGAACGGCTGAAAGCATTTCTCTGCACAATGCCGGCGCACGACAGCAACTGGTTGTTTCGCGAATCGTTAACGGCCAGCCCGTCGATGTGACTGCCGATGTGAGGTTTCAGGTTGAGCCTTTGACCATCGCTTCGGTCGACAAGACTGGGGTTGTTACGCCGCTGACCAACGGTCAGGCGGTCATCACTGCGAGGCTCGGCGAGGATGCGGCGAAGATTCCGGTTGTCGTTTCGTCGGTCGAAAAAGAACGCGACATCAGCTTTCCCAACGACATCATTCCTCAACTCACGCGAGCCGGTTGCAACAGCGGAGCATGCCACGGCACGCCGTCCGGCAAGGATAACTTCCGTCTTTCGTTGCTCGGCTTCGAGCCTGAAAGCGATTACGAGTTTCTGACGAAGGAGTCGCGCGGGCGACGAATTTTTCCACCGGCGCCGGATGAAAGTTTCGTGCTTCGCAAAGCCAGCGGCATCGTTCCTCACGGTGGTGGAGCACGAATCAAGTACGGTAGTGACGAATACAGATTGCTACGTCGCTGGATCGCTGCAGGTCTGCCGTATGGTCCCGCGAATGACCCCGTCGTGGAACGCATCGAAGTTTTGCCAACCAGTCGAGTCATTGCCCAGAAGGCATCGCAACAATTGGCCGTGACGGCGTACTTCAGCGACGGCACCACTCGCGACATCACACGGGTGGCCGAGTACAAAGCGAATCAGCCGGACATGTGCGAGGTCGATCATCATGGTCGAGTTCACGTTAAAGAACGCACCGGCACGACGTCGGTCATGATCCGGTTTCAGGAACACGTCTGCGCTTTCATGGCGACCGTGCCGCTGGGGCAACCAACCCCCAACCTGCCGACACCCGCCAACTTCATCGACCAGCACGTCTTCGCCAAACTGAAAACGCTCGGCCTGCCTCCGTCAGGCGAATGTGACGACAGCACGTTCCTGCGCCGACTGACTCTGGACCTGACCGGCCGCATCCCCACGCTCGCGGAAACTCAGGAATTTCTGGCATCCAAAGATGCCAACCGGCGAACGACAAAGATCGATCAATTGCTCGACAGCGTTGGGTACGCTCAGTTGTTTGCGAATAAGTGGGCAGGCATTCTGCGGAACAAGTCTCAGGGAGGACTCGAACAGGTCTCGCGAGAAACTCATGGTTTCTATGACTGGATTCAAGCAAGCCTCAACGCGAACAAACCGTTTGACAAGTTCGCCATCGAGCTGGTCACTGCTCGCGGAAAACCGGCCACGAATCCAGCAGTGTCGTGGTACCGCGCCGTGAAAGATCCTAAAGACCAGATGGCAGACATCGCTCAGGTGTTTCTGGGAGTGCGAATTCAGTGCGCGCAGTGTCACCACCATCCGTACGAAAAATGGAGTCAGGACGACTACTACGGTTTTGCGGCGTTCTTCTCGACGATCGGTCGCAAAGAAGTTCGCAAGATGCCGGAAAGCGACGTCGTTTATCACAAGCGAATTCTGGCGGTGGCGAAGAACCCCAATAACAACGTCGATGTCAGACCGACTCCGTTGGACGCCAGCGCCATTGATATCCCTGCTCAACGCGATCCTCGAATCGATCTTTCCGAATGGATGACCGCCAGAGAAAACCCGTTCTTCGCTAAGGTTCTGGTGAACCGCTACTGGAAGCACTTCTTTGGTCGAGGCCTGGTCGAACCCGAAGACGATCTGCGAGTCACCAATCCCGCGACGCATCCCGAACTACTGAACGAACTGGCGTCGTCGTTTGTCGAGTCCGGCTTCGATCTCAAACAACTGTGCCGAACGATTGCCAGTTCGCGAACTTACCAGCGCAGCTCATTCCCCAACGCGCATAACGGCAACGACGAACAGAACTTTGCTCGCTGCCACCCTCGGCGTCTGGCCGCCGAAGTCATGCTGGACGCGATCAACGATGTCGCTGGCGCCAGGAACAGTTTCGGAAGGCAGCCGGTCGGTGTTCGCGCCGTCGCTTTGCCGGACGACTCGTCAAATAACGAATCGTTCTTCCTGCGAGTTTTCGGTCGACCTCAGATGGATACGGCCTGCGAATGCGAACGAACTTCCAGCGCGGACCTTGCCCAAAGTCTGCACCTGATCAACTCCGACGCCATGCACAGCATTCTTGCCGCTTCAAATGGGCGCGCGGTGAAGCTCTCACGCGAAACGGACCGTGACGACAAAGCCAGAGTCTTCGAACTTTACCTGCACGCTCTGTCACGTCACCCGACGGGCAGTGAGTTAGAAGTCGCGCTGGCCCATATCGAACGTAAGAAGATGAGAGCAGCTTCCGGCCCAGCCA
>JACLAC010016705.1_pt1 | contig 20350 bp, 12 predicted proteins | sample 8027881 | NCBI WGS metagenome assembly JACLAC01 (sample SAMN15725517, study PRJNA655200) | protist metagenome | isolation source: fluorescence activated cell sorting (FACS) single amplified genomes of... | place: Spain: Blaines Bay Microbial Observatory, Mediterranean Sea | collected 2016-01-19 | reverse complement strand
TTTTTGCGCGCGTTTTATAATTTTAATAATAATGAATGATGAATGAATGCAACGACGCGCGCAGCACAACTAATTTTTTTACCTGTGTTTGTTGTTATTCATAATTATTACTGTTTCACAAACGAAGATGAAAACTGTTTGGAATATCTGCTCAATGACGTTAACTGCTGTTTCTGCTCTGCATCTGTGCTCATAAGCACCACTAAGTACCACTTTATCGGCGGTGACGTTCATATTCACTTCGCTAATAAACAAGGGCATTGGTTTAGCCATTTTAACGCGGTTAGAAATGCTACCTCGCCGTCTTGCCCGTCGCTCGATTGTAAAATCTCGGTTGTTCAAGGGCTCCGTATTTTGCCTTCCAACCCCTGGAGCGCTCGTGAATGGTCCTGTAGGCGCAGGACAAAACCGCAAACTTCGACGTGATGCAGCACTTCCACGTATTTGCGGGAAAAAATACTCATCGAACCCAAGGCATTTTTCGAGCGTCGAACAAGACGACCGTAATGGTCTGTATGGCGACCAGGACTTTACTTGGGTAGACAAGTATGTTTTTCCAGCACTTCGACCATACTTGAAAATAATACGTGTAGATCGTCCTATCGGGACTCTTTTACTATTTTGGCCGTGTTCTTGGAGCATTGCTTTAGCTGCACCGACCCAGTCGTTGCCAGATTGGTGGACGTTGGCTTTGTTCGGCACAGGTGCATTTATTATGCGCGGTGCTGGTTGTACGATTAATGACATATGGGACAAAGATTTTGACAAAAAAGTAGAGCGGACAAAGAACCGGCCTTTGGCAACTGGCGCAATTTCTTTGCCCCAAGCAATATCTTTCCTTGGAGGCCAGTTGGGTTTGGGCCTTGGAATTCTTCTGCAACTGAATGATTATTCTATAGGCCTTGGCGTGTCATCTCTTGCACTAGTTGCTACGTATCCTTTGTTTAAGAGGATCACATTTTACCCGCAGCTTGTCCTTGGTCTGGCATTTAATTGGGGAGCATTATTGGGGTGGTCAGCAATTCACGGAGATTGTGACTGGTCCATTGTTGCCCCTCTGTATCTATCCGGAATATCATGGACAATGGTTTATGATACTTGGTATGCCCATCAAGACAAAGCCGATGATTCTAAACTAGGACTAAAATCTACGGCTCTAGCATGGGGTGATTCTACGAGCGTCTACGCTAGTGGCTTTGCTAGCTTAATGATACTTTCTTTAGGGATTTCGGGTTATAGTGCTGGCTTGGAAGATAGCATTGTATTTAAGTCTGGCCTTGCCACTGCAGCGGCTCATCTTTTGTGGCAAATAAAGACAGCAGACTTGAACAATCGATTGAATTTGAACGATAGATTTCGCTCAAACAATATTTTAGGGGCAATAGTCTTCGCAAGTATAGTGGGCGGAAAATTCGTATAAGAAAAAACCAAAACTGCATTTTTATAGGAGTACGTGTTTAACATAAACAACAAATTGGCCGTAGAGTTCGATTTAATTCACAAAAAATTTGGCTGTTTCTTAAAAAGTAAATTAAAATTTATCTTCTTCATATACCAACCGCGAAAGTGAATCCGCTCCTTTTGCCAGAGTACGCGTTTAAAAAAAACCTACGTGCATGGGCTGGAGTACATATGAAAATGATACCTTAGTCAAGACTAAAGTGACAAGGATATAATAATTACTAAATTCACACAGTAGAGTTCAGTTCGCATTACATAATTTTAATTACTTAAATAACAGCCGATTTTCTTGTTTAAAAAAAAATTCAATAACAGGGCCCTTGTCACTTAGTTTTAGTTATCAATCTCAGATGTACTCCATGCATGATCTGAATCGGTAGGTGGATTAGCAATGGTTCCAGATGACCCATAATCAACTTCCTCATCCGGTGTCTCATTCCTTGTGTGATTTTCAAAGCAGCGGCGTAATTGTTTTAGAGGTGCTCGTTGTCTGCCTTGTAAATCAGTCAAGGGATTGTCATCTGTGAGTTGGGATGTCGGGGGAGGGTCGTTTGTGTCATTTTCGGTCGGCGGTGCGGTGGGTGTGGTTCGTTGGCGTGCCCGTTTTAAGTAATTAAAATTAATGTTCTGCGAACTGAACTCTAATGGTGTGATTTTAGTAAATCAATATATCCTTGTCACTTAATCTTGACTATCATTTTCATATGTACTCCATGCAGTGATCCGAATCAGTGAGTGGCTGTTATTTAAATAATTAAAATTAGTGTACTACGAACTGATCTCTACTGTTGTGAATTTTAGTAATCAACACACCCTTGTCACTAAGTCTTGACTATCATTTCATTGTGTACTCCATGCATGATCCGAATCAGTGTAACCTACTACTTTGTAAAAACAAATTATTATATACTACTTTGTAAATAACAGCGCCCTTTATTTCTTGTTTAAAAAACAAATTATATAGTGTTTAAATCTAATTAGATAAACTGAGAAATAGCTCTCTCTTAGTGTTATGACCCTAATACGGATATGTTTAACCGAAGAAGTAACTTTCACACGTGATTCGTTCTTATAACTTTTGGGCGCTCGTTTTCTGTGACTCAGCCCTAAAGTCTGGTCGAGTTAGCAACAACTGGCGGACACATCGCTATAGTTGCATCAGGGAACCTTGCGCAGTATGGTTCTGCACAGCCCGCTGATTCATCAATCGTGCCTGTTGCTTTCAGGATGTTGTAAATCATGTAGAGCACATAGAGCACAATAAAGGAGCTTCCCAGTTTGTTTGTCATTTTCCATTTATTGACTATCAAAATAAGGAAGAACAGAATTACTGTTGAAAAGAGGATTATGACAGCATTGAAGCTCCCGCACTTTCTTACTGTGATATGCTGCTCTGGAAACATAAGCCCTTTGAGAAACCATGGAAATCCTAGACCTAACAGTATATCAAATACATTTGATCCCACCGCGTTAGCAATTGCCATATCTGCTTCGCCTGCTCGAGCAACAATCATAGAGCCCAAAGCATCGGGGACGCTTGTCCCAACTGCGAGCACCATAGTACCCATAATGAAGGGGTCAATCTGCAAAATACAGCCTATGCCTGAGGCAAAAACGACCATTACGTGGCACAATCCGCCGATTGCACCAATCGATAAGATAAATGTCATGAGATAGTATTTTTCACATTTTGAATGGCTGCAGTCTGGAATTATTGAAAAAAGAGCATAGAAGGGAACAGAAAATACCCACAGTACTTGATCCATTTTCCCGCCTTCTTTAGGAAAATCAAAGCGGTGCCAGTAGCTCTCTTCCTCTTCTTCTGCGTTATTCTCTTCTGGCTGAACATCGCCCGGGTTGGCTGCAACCTTTCCATCTTCCATTTGAACGACAGTGCCATCAGGTAATTTAGCTTGGCGGTCAGCTCCTTGGAACAGGCCTTTGTGATCATGTGTCGACTCTCGACGTCCGGGCTGGTACTCTTCGTCCTCTGTTGGCACTACAGCTTTTTTTGTAGCACACTTTGAGAATATTTTTTCATTGAAAATCATAAACGTAATGTAAAGCCCGTACGTGAGTGTCATTATTAATCCTTCCCACCACAATATTTGTCCGTCATCGAAGAAAACGACTAACTCAAGTATAGACAAGCTGTAAAAGCCACAATCGCGCACCACAGGGCGCCAATCAATATCTAGAACCTGTGTTGTAGCCGCAGCTGCCATAGCGACAATAATTAAAATATTGAACATAGCGGACCCAACAATTGTACCGAGGCCAATGTTGTTTCCCGGGCCAAACGTATCTGCCATCGAAGTAAACAACTCAGGCGCGGAAGAACCAGCAGCAAGAAAAGTTGCCCCAGCAACATCAGCCGACAAGTTTAGTTGTTCGCTAATCTTTTCCAGTGCTGGAACGAACCAGTCGTCGCACACAATGGCCAGGCCTAGAAAACTGTAGAGAATTAGGACCGCGTAGAGAATAACACTACCAATGTCACCTGCAGTACAGGTAGTCTCACCGGAGCTCAGCCGGCGACCATTAACAGTGCCAGCAGACCCTTTTGTATCCCCATTAACTGAAACATACAGCATGTACATAGCCATGATACCAACAACCATACCAACTCTGGCCCGCTGTTTTGCAGATTTGAACTCTGCGCTTTTGCGCACAGCCTTTGGTAGATATAAAACCATAGGTGCTGTGGGAAGGAAGAATAAACTTGTGTTTTGCTTTTGATTGCTTTAAGTATGATGCCGTACTTATGGGATGTTACGTTGAGAACTTGTCATTTCTTATGCTCCAGTTTTGATTCGGATTTCGATACATTGTAATTTCTGAATGTCCCCCAATCATGGGTTGTAGAACTATTCATCTAGGACGAGCCATCCAGCCATCTACAAATAATTATGTATTATATTCTCATATATATATTGCCATTTTTTTATACCGTATTGACCATTTTGTCGTGTCGTCAGATGCTGTGATGACGTAAGTTACACAATCATTTTATATTATTATCTAGATATTCGTTGTGTTTAACTGTTATATAAGCGTACCTCTCTCTATTGTGATGTGTTCGTATAGTGTAGTCGTTATCTACAGAAGAGAAAATATTCGTACGTAATGTGAATGCTATGCTTAGTCTATTTATATATGGAGTAAAGTATCTATTATATCTATCTACACACACCATATGCTCAAGTATGATTTAATAATGGAAGAATTAAGCTGAATGATCTTGTCTTGTGGCGACTCCTTGTTTTATACTTTATAATCTAAAACATAGATATATCATAAACTACAAAATAGTATATTTCAGAGTCTAGAGTAGTAGCCCTCATCGCACATTGGATTGGTGAAACGGATTTATGAAAAAATATCTTCCTGTCTTGTCTTCCTTGACGACCATTCACTTGAAGTTCAAATATCGTAAAATACATACTGTACATTTGATCATTGTGTACAGTACCTGTACTAATTACGTGCCTGGTAGTAAATAATTATATAAAAAATTAAATTAAAAGATTTTGAAAGAGAGTGCTGCACGTACAATGTACATACCGTAGCTGTACTCCACTTCTCTACATTAGCTGTAATTAAAACAGAGACCATTTCAAAAAGACCATTTATACCTTAGTCTCGATATTTAAGATAGTAATAATAAATATATTAAGGAATATTTGTCTGTATTATATGTACGAGGACTCCTCGTATTTTACGATATCCCCGACGACAAAAGACGAAGAGAAAAAATGAGAGAAGAAGATGAAGAGAGGGAACATTCTTCGGATAATAATATTATATGATGATCGCGATAGACATTTCTTCTATCTACGCTTTTGTTTTATTTTTGCAACTCTGTTCTTTAATTCCACATAACTTAGTGACAACTATTTGTTCTGACGGTCGCACGTGTCCTATTCAAACGATTCAAATATTTTTTTTCATCACACTTTCTTCTTGAATTCGGGGCGACTATTTAATGCCTAGCGCTCGGCAAAGAAACAAATAAAATAAAAATGACACCTCGCTGGACGTCTTCTGCAGAGCTCCGGCGAAAGTTTGTCAAATTTTTCGCTGCAGACCATAGCCACAGTATCGTCAAGGGCTCCAGCCTCGTTCCGTCACGAGACCCATCTCTGCTCTTTACAAATGCTGGAATGGTGCAATTTAAGGACAATTTCCTCGGAAATGCACCTCCCCCAGAGGGCAACCCGCGTGCAGTTTCCGTTCAACGGTGTGTACGAGCTGGAGGAAAGCACAACGATCTAGAAAATGTCGGGCTAACCCCTCGTCACCATACCTTTTTTGAAATGTTAGGCAATTTTTCATTTGGAGATTATTTCAAAGAGGAGGCTATCGTTATGGCTTGGGAATTTCTTACAGACCGCGATTATTTGGACTTGCCAACTGAGCGACTTAGGATAAGTGTGCACAAAGATGACCAGGAAACGCACAATTTGTGGAAAAAGATATCCGGGTTGGACGACGATCAGATAGTCCGATTGGGCGATGAGGACAATTTTTGGAGCATGGGAGACGTTGGCCCCTGTGGTCCTTGCACTGAAATATTCTGGGACCAGGGAGACCATGTCAAGGACGAGGAAAGTCGATGGTTGGAAATTTGGAATCTGGTCTTTATGCAATTTGAACGATCAAAGGATTTTGAAGGCATTCGACCCATTCCAAGGCCATCGGTCGACACTGGAATGGGGTTAGAACGTATGGCGTCTGTCATGCAAGGGGCATCGTCCAATTATGGGTCCGACGAACTGATGGGTATAATGAACGCTGCCGCATCGTTAGCATCGGAGCGTGCTCGTAGAAAAATGGAGCGCCTGGACGTTCCAGCGCCTCCTACTAATTCCGACGAATGCGCATTACGGGTGATATCAGACCATTTGCGCGCCAGTATGCACTTGATCGCAGACGGGGTTATTCCCAGTAATATTGGCCGGGGATACGTGCTACGTCGTATTTTGAGACGTGCTCTTAGATATGGCAATACCATTGGAATCCGTGGACCGTTTCTTGGGGACCTGACGAAGACTGTTGCAACTCACTGCGACCCTAATAATACTGGCGTCCTGCAATCTATTGATGCCATAGAGAATATCATTCGGAACGAAGAGGAAATATTTTCGAGCACTTTGGACCGAGGATTGATTTTGCTTAACCAAGAGTTGCTCGAAATTACAGAGAGAGCAGAGACGAAACAGTTACCAGGGGCCACGGTATTCAAATTGTATGATACGTACGGGTTCCCCCCTGACTTGACAGAGCTAGTTGTTCGAGAGAATGGTTGGAGCGCCGACATGGAGGCATTTGAAAACATGATGGAGCAACAAAGGGCACGTGCACGTGAAGCGTGGCAAGGTAGTGAGGGCATTGAAGTGCCGCCTACGGTGTTGTCATGGAAGCCATCTCGTCCAGAAAATTCGTCCGTGTGTTACGGGCGAGAAAATTTGGAGATGGTAACTTGTATCGAAAACGTGCATTGGCTGTCCAGCCAGGGCAACAAAAATGGCGGGGTTCAAGTGTGGGTTTCTCTAGAATCTTGCCCATTTTATCCGCAAGGGGGTGGACAGAGATGCGACGAAGGCACGGTAACAATTCTGTCCGGAGGGTTAGACGAAATTGTATTCACTGTCCTAAATGCAATTAAAACAAAGGACAACGGGGGGCAAACCGCTTTGCTATTGGATTATACACCTGCAGATGGGCGTGGACAAATGGTGATTGAGGACAGACTATTAGAGACATTATTTGCCCCAGGCACTGCAGTATCTGTAGAAGTCGACAGGAGGGTGCGCGATTTGACTTCAGTGCACCATACTGCAACCCACTTGGTCCATGAGGCATTGCGACAAATATTAGGCGTTCATGTTGTACAAGCCGGGTCGGCGGTTGATGAGTCAAGGCTGCGGTTTGATTTTACTCATGCGAACCCTCTGAGCGAAAATCAAATAGAGGACATAGAAGATTGGGTAAATGCTGCTGTTTCTATGGACTATCAAGTTGCCATAAATGAGTTGCCATTTGCGGAAGCCAAAAGAACAGGCGCATTGGCCCATTTTGGTGAGAAGTACGGGGACACAGTGAGAGTTGTAGATATAGGAGATGGAGTGTCTACTGAATTGTGCGGTGGTACCCATTCATCATCAACCTCATCACTTCGACCGTTTAAAATAACCAGCGAGGGATCTGCTTCAGCGGGCGTAAGAAGGATCGAAGCAATCTCAGGGGATGCGGCTGTACTTTGGTACAAAGCGCAGTACGAGAATTTAAGAAACCTGGCGAGAACCCTTCGCATAGCTGAGAATAATTCTGGGTTGCCCAGTTGCGACCATGTCGCCAACAAAGTCTTAAAACTCCAAGAAGAAAACAAACAATTGAAGATGCAAGTCAGTGAGATGCATAGAAGTATAATGGGTCCACGCTCGTCCAATCGCGGGGCCTCTGGTGGCCAACGTGAGGGCGCTGTGCCCCCCAAAACGAAGTTTAATCTTGTAGCCCAGAACGTTCTCGGCGATAGTAACGAGTTTGGTTTTACGGTGTCGTTAAATTATTTGCAAATCCCGCTGTCAATAATGCCAGAAAACGCAGCTACGAAAAAGGGCAAGAAGCACCGACAACAAGAATCTGTCAAAGCCATCCGAGACATGGCAATGGAGTTAAAAGACTCCAGAACCGCTGACGCGATTCTAGTCCTTGATGGTTTTCGGGTTGCAGTGGTTTGGTCAGATGGTAGTGTTGGTAGCAATTCAAAAAAATATGCCAAAACATTTCTAAACACGATCTTTGCAACTTTTAACGGCAGAGGCGGTGGCTCGGACGATTTAGCTCAAGGTCAGTTCGTGCAACTAGTTAGTGAGAAAATGATAGAAAACGCATTATTTGAAATGGAAGCGAGCAAAAATTTTGCCTTTAAAAAAAGAGGGTAATGACGTTCATTAATTAGTGGACAAAAACAAATAATATTGCAAGGAGGAATTAGAAATTTCAAGGGAGGTATGATAGTCATCTTAACTTTAGATAGTAAAAACAAATTATATCTTTTAGTATCATATGCTTTAAGACTCCCATTTAACTTTAGATAGTAAAATGAAAACAAATTATAATAGTAATGTATGATAGTAATATAATTGAGTAAACCTTTAATGGACAAAAGCTGAGTAGATTCATTTTCGCGGTTTATGAGGAAGATAAATTTTAATTACTCTATAAGAGCAAAGATAAGTTCGCAGTTCATGAAGGAATGTAAACCTCGAATGTCTAAATTTAGAGTTCAGTTCGCAGTACATTTAAATTTTAATTACTTCTATAACAGCCAATTTTCTTGATTTAAAATTACTCTATAATAAATATATATCACAGCCAATTTTCTGTTTTTAATTGAGATAAAACGACAAATATTAAGGTTTTCTTCTTCTTCTTTGATATATTATAATATAAAAATAACATCAGTATATTTTTTGGTTTCATTAAATATATCTTAAAAAAATAAAGCGTAAATTTATGATATAGAGGAACAAATCGCAACGCATTTGAAAGTATTTCCTTTTTAAAAACAAAATTATGGCTGTTATTTATAAGTAATTAAACGTACTTCATTTCATTAAACCACTTTCTTTTTCTAAACATATTTTGTCGAACAAAATTCGTTCAATTTCCCCGTTGTTTAGCCACACGAAAGCATTTTACCTTGCTCCCACCGATACGTACGTACGCTTCTCTCCGATTTATCTACCTACGGCAAGCGATCGATTACTTTCTCGAGGGAGTGTGGGAACGTCGTCCGCTTTTTTTCCCAGCCTTTTTCTTGCTTTCTTTAGCATCCGTGTCTTGTGAACCTTCACGAGCTTCCTTTTCCTCGTTTTTCGCCTTGCTATTGCTAGGGGCAGCAGGTTTTGAGGGTTTTACAGGCCCACTGCTAAGAAACATAAATAACATACCAATAGCTCCCAGCAAAGCGGCACTGGATACCAAAGGATCGTCAGGTAAACTGCCTGAAACATTGTCAGGCAGGGCTTCGCGCACTGCGGCCCAGAACGGTTCGACCATACCCCTTACCACCTGAACGGGAGGAGGGTTAACGTCTGAGCTGGCCGTCGCCGATTCACTGACTACCTCAGTATCTACTGTACTAAATGATGCCGCTATCTCAGATTTTTCAGTCGTTTTTGTTTCTGCGGAAGGAACCTCGTCTTGGGTCTTTTCTGCACCGTCACCATTGGTGGATGCCTTATCCTTCTGTTCGTCGGCAGGGGGTTCCACAGTGGTATCACTAGGCGCCGGTTGGGCCTTAGCGGCAGCAGGAGATACACCAGCACCACCTGCCCCCTCAATTTTGGCGTTTACAAAGTTCAACATTCTGTCGTAGCACCCATCCCCACTTTGAAAATTGGCACAAAGTTTTTGGGAAAAGTCCGACGGCACGTCATTTTCGTAAAATGGAGTTCTGCGGATTTGATTCTCGTCGACTTGGAAGGGCACAATAAATTTGACCCTTCGAAGAGCGGGAAAGGTATCTGCAAGTTCCTGTGGGACACGGGAACGAATTTCTTGACTTATTATGTGCACAGAATCTTGCACGCTCAGATCGTGCTCAAAACAATATTCGAGCGCGGCAATATCCGGGCTTTGGCCCTTCAAAAATTTTAAGGGCGGGTCAATCGCCTTCCCATCAGTGCCTGCGATCGTTAAGGTCACCAATGGCATCAGCGCCTCCACGTTCTCGACTAGTATTTGATAGGCTTGTTGGTCCAACTGATGAAAATTTACAAACTTTGCCACAGTGTCATCGATATGCCAGCCTTCGTAAAGTTTCAAATTTACTGGCACATCTCCAGCGAGTGTTAACGGCAAAGTGGCGATAATAGGCGGCAGGCGTTTTTCCAGGGCAGCGACCAACGATGGAATGTTGGAAGCATCGATTCCGTACTGTTTACAAAATACCGCGGCCACGCTTTCTGGCTGTTCACCTTGTTTTAATGCTATAACAACATTTTTCCCATCCGCAATTTGAACGTCAAGTTCAACAACGGTCCCGTCGTCCACTAGCTTGTCCACGGACCCGACCTCGTCTGCTGCGACGGCGCACACTGCCAGGGAAAGGACAAATAAACTACGTAGTAAAGAATTCATTGTTTGTATTAAACGCTATGGAACGATTTGCCGCAACTATACACTAAGATGCGTTATGTCAACGAATCAAAGTACTTTCAACCTTTCCAATGGTGAAACTTCCATGCGTGCGAGTACACGTTCGGTACGTGTGGTAAAAACATTCAAGAGAAATGAATTTGAATCTACCCCGTTGTTGTCTTATTATTATATTTATTATCAACAAAAATAAATAATAATTAATACAACAAAACAATCTTCTTTTTTTCCCTTCCCCATACGCTCTTCTATCAACACAGCATTGTAGACAAGACCGACTCAAACAACAGGTGGTATTCCATATATTTAATTACAATTTGAGCTGTGGTGTGTGGCTGTGGTGAGAGAGGTCGGTCACTCACACAAGCTCTTCTCTTCTTCTGTTCATTTTGAATTGTCCATCAAAAAAAAAAGTAAATTCCATTATTTTATAATTTCTGTATAAATATAATAAATAAATAATTGGAATAATAATAGGACTACTAATACTGCTGTAAGCTGTAATAATCTAGCTGACTAAAAATTGGCATGAATAAAAAAAAGTAAAAAAAAATGAAGGGTGTGTGCACCTCGCGGTCTGATTGGTTCTAAACTCCAATTTTTCTTTATTTAATAAACGAACTAGGAACCAAGTTAGGGTTAGGGATAACCCTAACCCTAACTTGGTGGGTATTATATTGTAATAGGAAGGAGGGCTACGATGACATACGAGCTGTAGTAGTATAAACATAAAAACACCAGACACTCCTCGAAGTAGTCGTCTACGAGGAGCCAAGTACGAGGACCACCATTTTTCCTGTGTTCTCTCTCTTTCACCTCCTTTGGTACGGTACGGTACCTGCGCGCCTGTACCGGTACCTGGTAGGTACCTGTACCGGTAGCTACCGGTATCATCTTCTTCTTCTATCTTCTTTCTCTTCTCATCCATCTTCTTCTTCTTCAGTTCTTCCTCGGTTCCTCGGACGGCTTGACGGCTTCCTCCTCCTCGACAACGATTGTAAGCCCTCCTCCTCAATGCCACTCTCTCATTCTTAGTAGTTACCCAAAAGAAGAAGAACAACAAGTGAAAATTCCTCCACCTCAACATTTAACACCGGAAAAACAATCTAACGGATAACTGTTTCTATCGCAGGGAACAGTGTGTGCCGCCGGTAAAAACAGTCTCGAGAAGCAATAGTAGATATTTCCACAAGAAAGGTGGTAAGTTACCGCAACCCACCGCTCTTTCTCGTTGTATCATAAGCACTTTACTTTCAGTTGGCAATCAAACTGGTGTAACACTATTCTTTTGAAATTCCATAGGTCCATGAGTGACCACGAGGACGGGTACAAACCGACAAATATCTTAGTGACTGGTGGTGCTGGCTTCATTGCATCGCACGTAATTATATTGCTTGTCAACAAATATCCAAATTATAAAATTGTTAATTATGATGTTCTTGACTATTGCGCAAACTTGAAAAATGTGGAATCGGTGAAAGACAGAGAAAATTACAAGTTCGTTAAAGGGGATATACTCAGTGCCGATCTCGTCAACCACGTTTTGAAAACCGAACAAATAGACACAATCCTTCACTTTGCCGCGCAATCTCACGTTGATAACTCTTTTGGGAACTCTTTCCCTTTTACCCAAACGAACATCTTGGGAACGCACGTCCTGCTCGAGAGTGCCAAAGTGCACAATATTTGCCGATTCGTGCATGTTAGTACCGACGAAGTTTATGGGGAAGGGCACGTTAACGACACTGCAATGGTGGAAGAAAGTATTTTGGCTCCCTCAAACCCTTACGCGGCCAGCAAAGCAGCGGCGGAGTTTATTGTAAAATCTTACTCTCAATCGTTCAATCTTCCTGTAATCATTACCCGAGGAAATAATGTTTACGGTCCGCACCAGTACCCTGAGAAGTTGATTCCGAAATTAATCAATCAAATTATAAGAGGCAAGAGCTTGACTATTCATGGAAACGGAAAAAACACTAGGAATTACCTCTACGTTACGGACGTTGCGAGAGCGTTCGATCTGGTGCTCCACAAAGGGAAAATATCAGAAGTTTACAACATAGGCGGAACAAATGAAATAGCGAATGTCAATGTCGCAAGGCAATTGTTGGAAATGATGGGATTCAAAGGCGAGAAAGAGCAGGAATCGATGCTAAGCTTTGTCCGTGATAGGAATTTTAACGACCTCCGATACTTTATAAATAGCTCTAAATTGGAAAATCTTGGGTGGAAGGAAGAAGTGAGCTGGGAGGAGGGTTTGATGAAGACAATTTTATGGTACAAAGACCACAAGGACCACTGGGGGGATATTTCCAGCAGTCTAGTCGCTCATCCAGGACGGGGGTAACTCCACTTAAATAAAAACAAGAAAATTGGCTGTTATTTAAGTAATTAAAATTAATGTACTGCGAACTGAAAACTGAAAAACTGAAATCTAGAATGGACTCCATGAACTTAAAATAACAGCCATTTATTTTGCTTTTCAATTTTTTAAACCGGAGTGGTTTACAATCAATTTAAATCCAATTTATCTCTTTTGATTTTAAAATTGGTATGTGAATACTACAAACACACCAAACAGACACACGGGGTGTATTACTCCCTTGGCCCGTGCAGAAATTGCCTTGTACGTGGGGTGAGAACATGCCATGTCGATATCAGGGCATATATAATACAAAGCCAAGTCTTTTCCACCACTCCACAAACCGTAAATGTCCGTATTTATTCCGTTTGACATAGTGTCGGACTGCGTACCACTAAATGCTACAAGTACATCTCTTGTTCCACCTTTTCCGTCGAAGGAGGAAGTTACGCTTGACATCGTATGCCCGTAACGGGGAGGAAAACTCTCTTCAAGAACGTCGGTGTGGGTAAAACCGGGCGTACCGGCTGTGCTATCAAAAGGAAACAAGCCTGCAAATCTGTTGGAGTGCCATACGCCTCGGGTGGTGTTCAAATGTGTCCAATCGAGGACGGTACCGTATGGTTCATCGAGCGAAATGAACCAAACATCTCTCATCACAACTTGTCCGTTCCAGCCCCCATAAACGACCATCACGTTCCCAGAATCCCGTTTCAACGACGCCGCAGCATGGTACCAGCGCCTTTTCGGCTTTTCACTAGTTGTTGACACTTTTGACCATTTAAAGACATTGTTGGTTTCGCCTTTTACGGGCACACGTAGCTCCCACAAATCATTGAGCGGAGGACCTTCTGCTGTGCCAATCCCTCCGAATACTACCATACGATACCTTTCCGGGGAATTTGGGTCAGTAGCGGTATGACTCCCGAAGCGGACAGCGGAGTGCTGGTAACGTGCTGGCGGAGGATCACCAGTAATGTTAGAGCCGATTCGAGTCCACCTGTTTATTTTATGAAAGTTTGGGAAAAATGAATGTTTGCTTTCATTCAAATTACTGCAGGGGAAGTATTGAATGTCACCCGTCTGCACGTCATAGAACATGTTTGTTACGTCATCTGGATCGTACTGCTCATACAATTCATAACTATTGGCGTCACCCACGTCCACCTTTAATTTGGCCTTACAAGATCTGTTGATTGCTTCGTTTCCAACTTGCTCCAATAAGTTCAGTACCCACAGATCATTTAATCCCACAGCACCAGTCCACCCCCCAAACACGATAATTTTTGCCCCTTCACCCTTTGTATGGCTTGTGCTTTCATAATAATCTGCAGTAATTTGTATCGTAGTCTTGTTTGCTTGTAGCTTCTCGTTATTAATATCCAGGAGCAGATTCTGGCGTTTGTTTATATCGAAGAAAGCATTTACGTCCACGGTTGTGGCTGTGCCATTTGCTACTTGAAAGAAAGAAATTTCTGTGCGACTGATTCTAATCGGATTGTGGTAGAAGGACTCTTGAACTAACCGAGACGTATTCATCTCCTCTATTTGAGACATCGTGTCCGATTTACTAGTTTGCGTCAGGTCCAGCGTAAACACCTCGCGAGAAGCATTCCCTTTAAGAATTACATAATACGGAGCTACTCCATCTAATTTGCAAGAGCATCCGCAAAACCTCGCTTCATAAGTGCAATCGGATTCTGCTTGAATGGTGGACGTAAATGAGATTTTTAAATCGCTCTCGCGTTTGGCCATGAATAGATCTGGTAAGTTACAAAATGGAAGATTATTGCCCGCGTCGTGGCATTCCGGTACAAAGTCAAATTGTATCGTAACAACATTTGATCCCATTTTTGAGCACACTTCCGGTTCCATTTCCATCGGTTCATCCTCACACACGCATTGTTGTGCATACTCGTCGGTGCCAGGATTAGCCTGGCAGAAAACAGACGATCTGGAATTGTCACCATCTGTTTCTGTGCAATCAGTCTTGGGCCCACACAAAGTTTCTCCCCTTCCTGTGCAGCCTCCTCCAAAATTTACGCTGTCGTGCCACTCTACATTCTCTATTTTTTCGCTGCCGCCGCCTCGCAATTGTGTCGCGGAGTAACCCTTGTTGACTGTAACCGTTATTGACTGCCCAAACGTCCGGTTAAATTCATCTTCCAAATCTTTCTTATGGGAATTTTGCGGTATCCAGTCCGTGGTCTCCGTGCACATTTGCGAATTCAACCACGAATCTCCCCACTTTATTTGAGGATCTTTATCGAGCTCTGCTTTCAACCCCTCACAATCAAATTTCAGCTTAAATTTATCTGGGAATTTCCAGGTCGACAAACACTTATATTTACCGTCCGTGTCAGGACCGACCTTGATTGCATCCGTTCGCCCTGTTGGATCACCGGCCTCTTTGCAAGGAAACTGATTTTGTTCTCGACCTGATGCAGCGTCTGGCGCTGGAGATTTCAAGGACGTGCATTGAAAGGACTGAATCTCTCGATCCAAGTTTAACGTCCGTTTTATGGATGTGTAAGGAACCCAAGGAAAACTGGGCCTAGATTCTTGGTCATAGATTGTCGAAATATCGTTAAGCGCAGCCCTTCTATCTTTAATACTTGCGAGTACAGGCGCTTGTATTGTTCGAGAGTACGTTGGATGAACAACTTTCGTGTAGCTCTCGGCATAAGATGAAACCATAGTGTGCCCGCTTCGCGCTGGAGGGTAATGGTCAATTTTTTCTGCCCCGCTAGAAGCTACACATTTTTCTCGGTCCCCACATGCATCTTGGCAATAGTCTCCGTGATAGCCTTCGTGGCATTGGCAGACCCCCCCCAGGCATTTCCCACGGTTCGAGCAGTTATGGCACACCATTTGACTATCATTTTGGAACCGAACGTGGTACACTGCATCAAAACCTGAGTGCGCAGGACACACGTCCTCATATACTAATTTTACCAAGAGCTTTCCCTTCGTCCCAACAATGCGACCAAGAGCGATCTGTTGTCTTGCACACCCATGAAATAGCAAAGTGCCGGGTGTGGAACCACCGGGACTCCCGCTTGTGTAGGGTCCAGAAAAGTCCCTTACTTCCATGTAGCTCTCACAAGTGTATGGTGGACTGCTTATATCCAGCCTTAGTATGTCCATAACTATGGCATAGTTTTCGCGCGTGACTGTCGGTTCAATGATCCATTCACACTCTGTTTGCGGTAGCAGCTTCCCAGACGAAAGGTTTCCCTGAGGCATACTAAGGCTTGTGGAAGCGTTGCATACGGGCTTAGGCGGATAGTATTCATTCGCTCCATAAGTTTTCAAACACTTCCACTTTGTTCCCATAGCAGCAGTATACGTTGGATCGCTCAATGGAAGGTCTGTTAATGGCATTTTGTCCAAATACCACACTGTGTTTGAAAGGCCATTTTTTGTTTGTCCCCCATAAACCATCATAGCGCCATATTTCATGTCAGCAACATTAGAGTACGCCACAGTTGCTGCATGGTCAAAACGTTTCATGTCCACCAATGAGGATCTTTTCATGTACTTATCCAATTGAAGGGGACACCATTGGGTATTAAATTTCTCCGCTGTCTCTCGCAAGATGGACCGCTCCAGTAAGCCAGTAAATTGAAAACAGTCGGTCTCGCCCCTGCTCTCCGGAACTGCGGCTACCTTGTGCCACCTGTTGCAACGGTTGCATGTCGTCTCTCTCTCCTCGCAAGATTGCGCCAAAGTGTCCCCAGCTAAGTTGCTTCCCATGTACGTGTACTTGCGGTTAGTTTCTGTTTCGACGTCAATATACTTCGTACCGTTAATAAGACCGCTTATGAAAACCCACACATCGTCCAGTGCTGTCCCGTCTGAACCTCCAAACATAATCAGGTACGGAGTCATAGTGGTGTTGCCAGCATCCTTGAAACCGACGTGTCCGCTTAGGCTTACCATGGAGTGCTTTGTTCGAGGGTTGGGGTATTGGTAACAATTGATATGTGGTAGTCCCTCGGCCTCTTTTGGTGTGTAGAACCTTCCGCGATAATATTCGAAGTACGAGAGACCAAGGTTCTGTGCCCAGTAGCGATATTGACCTTCGGCGCGACCGGGTGTCTTCGGGTCCGGCAAGTCTTGATACATTTTGGCTATTTCTATCATGAGAGCTTTCCCGGATGGCACATTAGATTCCTGCAGTTTTCTATACTTGTTTCGGTTCTGATTGATAGCACTTTGCCGATTAGTTACATCCACCGCCAAGTTTACAAAGTATGCAAAAAGAACAGTAAAGAACACATTTTGCCAGCTCAAGATCATGGTGGGGTTTGCTACGGCAGAAGTAGGTGTGGTTGCTCTCTCTATAGCGCGCCGATACTCAAGACATTTGTGCCGGTAAATTGACCATATAATCAACCTGTTGGTTCATTCTACCTTCTGATGCAATTTTCCACGTTTACGCATGTCCCGGGAAGAAGCCAATACAATAACATCGCATCAATGTTAATAAACGCTTGCCCTTCATGCAAACAAAAACTTCTTCTTATTATTTTACAACAACAACAACAACAACAACACAACATTTGTAAGTTCAGAAAGTGTATTATTATTATAGTAGTAAATAGTAGGGAGAAGAGAGGATTTTTATTTTATTAAATATTACTGTATTAATTATTATTAGTAGGAATAATAATTAATTATCCTGTTTTACTTTATTAGTATTATACTTGGTACAGCAGGTCTAGACTGTAACCATATTACGACGAGTCGGTTTTTTATTTTTCTTCTTCTAATTTTAAAGGGGGGGCTGGGCTGCATGCTTTAAAATAATTACTACTACATTAATAATTGAATTCATGCAAGTATAACCTTTCGAAAGCTCTGAAACACTTCGTGAATTCAACTGTTAGTTAGCTTCAAGTTCGTAGTGACCCAGGAAACTGCAGGATTCAATAATGTCGTTTTTTGTGTCAATAGCTGGATCCTCGTCTTTGGCACGGCTCTCGTTTATTGTCACGCCAAACACCCAAGAACACAGCGTCAGCAAAACATATATAACTGCTACTGAGAGGAACAGCAACGTCCGAACGTGAAATGCTTCCTTGCATTTATCCAAAATAGAATCGCCTGTTCCGCTGATCACACTAGAACAAGAGGTCCTATTGCCCGTGAAATCTCGGAATAAGTCTATGCCTGAGCACGGATCCCCGTCTACTTCATACTGACTGCATACATACCCAAAGCTGGACGAATTCATACCAATACCAAGCAGGAACATAAACCCCCCATATACCAGCATAGCCTTGTGCAAAAGATTTATCGACTTTAGATCGGCTTCCCTCAAAGCCACCAATCCATCGAATCCGATTTTAAAGCCAACTGCTGACATCAAAAACGGAATAACATCCGTATTGAATATCGATAATGTGGCAGAGGCAGCTAAAATAATATAGTAAGTAAATGCAATATAACCTTCACCAAGTAGTGCTGTCGCTCTTTTACTTTTACGCTTTTGTCCCGGCATTCAGTTTCTCTATTGTTCAAAATTTCCAATCATTCGAATGTTCTCGGAGAAAAGGCTCCCTAAAGTTCATTCTGCATTGTCAAACATTTCGAAACTGTATCGCCAGAGTAGGAATGTATTGAACGGGTATGCGTTGGAATACGTTGAACCTTTCCTCGTCTTCGTAGTTGGTATTTCTTTTGTTGTGTTTTTTTTTTTTTTAAAGAAGAAGAAGAGAGAAAGAAAAAAACGAAGGAAGTTGTACAATGTACAATAACAATTAATATTCTTCTGGTGTTATAATAATAATAATTAATATTTTTATTATACAGTATTACAGCATTAATAATTAAACATCTCGGAAAAAAAAAAAGAATAGGAAGAGGAGGAGGGATGAAGGGATGCAGCTATATCATCCAGTGCTTTCAAAATCAGTCCATCCAGTTGTTTAGTCAGTTTTATTAAAGTCGGTTTTTTAAAATCAGACTTATTTGCTTCCTCGTATTTTATATCGATTGGTGGTGCCAGGTTATCATCTGTTCGTGCACAGGTATTTAATACATCCTCCTAAAAATAAGAGGTATTAATTAATATTGCCTTTTACATTATTACCTCGTAGAAGACTATTAATACCAGGAGTCCACGTACTACCAGTGGTTCAGATACCCTATTTATACACCTAACTGCTGGAATCTATTTTTTACTTATTATTTTTTTTATAAATATTTTAGGACGGTCTTCTTCGTACCAAATAATATTTAAATAAAATAAAATAAAAGCAGCTGTTTTTTAGGTCGTTATTATTATAACAATATGACTATCATAGACGAATACGAGTACTGTAATTTCACAGCACGCTTGCTCTACTATTTTGCTTTCTTTTCACCATCATGTGAAGAATTCCTATTTTTCTTTCGTTTTTTTTTGTACCTTAGCGGCTTATGCGATGGAAGTATCACACCAATTGCAGGACCCTTCTGGTTCCTTCGGGGAGCTGGCAGAGGAAGGCCAGCGCCGGCGGCAGACGGCAGGGTTTCAGTTCTTTCCTGCCCGGGATCTTGTTTCGGTTGGCTCCCTTTCCTAGCAGCCGTACACAAAAAATCTGCAAATTTTCTTTTGAAGCATATACAAATGAGCATCTCGTAAAAGCTCGCTTCTTTCACAAATTTAAGACGAATCTTACATTCCCGAGTGTTCAGCAATGGCAGTACGCTGGCCGACACTGGCTGCCCGTTCCTAATTTCAAATTGAACTTGCGCAACTTCAACTGCTTGTAAAAAATTTCGAACAAACACCTCGTTATCACAATTGCTAAAGCCGCAACCTTCTTTGAATTCTTCTACGTTTTCCATAGACCATTGCAATTGGTAAAATTGGTCCGTGCTGGAGACTAAGTTGAGGGAAATGGTACCTTGATCAGCATGAAGGATCAGGGCTGCGTGCTGCACAGATGCTTCGCTCTGCCGCACCGCTACTTTGCACACTATGGGCAATTTTTCTGTGAACAATTTTACCATACAATTGATTCGCGGCGAATCGTTTACCGTCCCACCCATGATCGAGACCATATCGTCCCCGTTGATCCCAAATTTTTTACTCTGTTAGGAATATAAAAGCTTCGTACTGCTCGGTGTTTAACCGTGAATGTAGTTATGAAGCCAAGCCGCGGAGAACTCTCTCCAACCTGTTGCTAAAAAAGCAAAACCCGCCTTCCTTGGTGCGGATCAGCGAACTGTTGAAAACTTTCTGCGGCTACTCCGCCTAGTATCCCAAGAAAAGCAAAAACTGTTGCTTGAGCGTAATAGACGGGTTAAGAGCAGTATACGCACATGTTAAACTCCGAATATGTTCGTGTTTAGTTACAATTTAATCGA
>JACLAC010009818.1_pt1 | contig 20350 bp, 18 predicted proteins | sample 8027881 | NCBI WGS metagenome assembly JACLAC01 (sample SAMN15725517, study PRJNA655200) | protist metagenome | isolation source: fluorescence activated cell sorting (FACS) single amplified genomes of... | place: Spain: Blaines Bay Microbial Observatory, Mediterranean Sea | collected 2016-01-19 | reverse complement strand
AGCAACGCGTTCGTCATCCTTCATGCCTGCGTGATAGGCTTTTGCCGAGAACCCTGCTTCCGCAAGCCTCACCGCCACTTCTTCGGCCGTCCGTTGCAGCGTGACGTAAACAATGGTCGGTCCTGCGTGCCTGACTTTCAGTTTTGAAATGAGAAGTCGATCGCGGTCGACTTCTTCGACAACCTCACTGAGCAACGTAAGATTCGAACGGTAGAACGGAATTCGTACGGCACATTCAGATTCGATCGTGAAGAACTTACAAATATCCGTCAGGACCTGCGGCGTTGCGGTCGCCGTGAGAGCCAGCACGGCATCGGCGTTGCACTCGTCCGCGAACTTCGCCAGCTTGAGATAGTCCGGTCGAAAGTTGTGCCCCCACTCTGAAATGCAATGTGCCTCGTCGACCGCAAACAGAGACACATTAACTTGCGATAGAAGTCCGCGGAATCGCTCGTTTGTAAAACGCTCCGGCGCAACGTACAGCAGTTTCAATTCACCGCTGCGCAGTCGCCGCGTCACGACTCGATACTCGTCAACGCTCAGCGTCGAATCCAGCCGCGCCGCGGAGATGTTTCGAGCCAGTAACGCGTCAATCTGATCCTTCATCAGAGCGATCAGCGGCGAGACAACAAGCGTCACGCCCGGCAGCAACAACGCCGGCAATTGATAGCAAAGCGACTTGCCACCACCAGTCGGAAAGACCGCGGCCGACGACCGCCCGGCAACCAGATTCTCGATGACCTGCAATTGCCCCGACCGAAACTCAGCAAACCCGAATTGCTCAAGCAGAGTACTCTGAATCTGATCGCTCATGTTTTCTACCCAGCCACCCAATGAAAACATCAGTTTACACGACTGGGCTACCGGTGTCACTCGACTACCATTATCAGCGACATTAACAGACCTATAAACGGTTTCGTCGGTGACTCAGGATCGACCGGATTCCGATCGTCGTGGCCGATGCTCAAATCTTCCTGCGGATGATTCTTCAGCAGGCCCGGCGACTTTGCTTTCGCCGTCTCACCCGCGTTGACAGCCAGACTCAGCGTGCCGTCTTTGCTCAGCCCGGCACGAATACTCATCGAGCCACCTTTGCCAACTGGTACTGCGACTCGGCCGACAGTGTCATTACCCTGCCGCGTGGCGAACACAACGAAATTGTCTTTCACGTAAAGCGAATACCCAATTGCCGAGCCTCCGTGTGCGACGATGACGCCCTCACCGGCTTTTCCCTCCGCAGGCTCTACTGTGCAACTAATTGTGAATGCTTTCCGAGCGATCGCCGGCGCGGAACCGGATGAGTACACATCACCGAGTTTGACCTTGCTCCAATCGAGCGACTTGCCTGCCGCTTTCTTTGTCGGTCGCCCTCTTGGCTTCCGCGGTTGAGTTGGGTACAGCGTGACTGGATTTTCGACCTGTCCAGCAGGACGAACTCCGGGGCCGGGTTTTCCACTGCCAATGTCGGCGACCATTCCGTCGATCAGTTTCTGCAGACGGGCCACAACTTCCGGATGCTTGTCAGCCAGATTGCTGATCTCACCGATTTCCTCATCAAGGTTGTAAAGGCGAGGTTCTCGCGAATTCAGGTCTGCAGGTCGATCTTTCATCCCCATCCCGATGGACTGCGGAGTGACCGCCAGCTTCCACGGACCGGACCGAACGGCCTGAAGCGTCGTTCCCTGATAGTAGAACCAGGCTTCGTGCGGTGAGTCTTTTGTCTTACCCAGTAGAATTGGCGAGATATCCTTTCCGTCGATCTTCACCCCCGGCACTGGCTTGCCACTGTCCGAGCCCCCCAGCTTGACGAATGTCGGCAAAACGTCCGTCGTGCCGCAAACGGCGTCGCAACTGCTGCCCGCTGCAACCGTGCCTGGCCACCAGGCGATGGTTGGCTCGCGAACGCCGCCTTCCAGCGTGCAGCCTTTGCTGCCTCGCAGCGGACCGGCCACTCCACCTGCCGCCCCCTTCGATGCCCACGGCCCGTTGTCGCTTGTAAAGATGACGAGGGTATTTTCAAAGATCTTCTTTCGTCGCAGAACGTCCAGAATCTGGCCGACGCTCCAATCGACTTCTTCGACCCAATCGCCGTACGTGCCGTTCTTCGACTTGCCGGCAAAGTCTTCGTGCGGAAACAGCGGGACGTGCATCGCCGTGTGAGGCAGATAAAGGAAGAACGGCTTGTCGGATGTCGCTTCGATGAAGTTCACCGCTTCTTCGGTGTACTCACGAGTCACGCGACGCTGCCCATCATCTTCGAGCAACTCGGCGACCTTGTCATCGCGCAACAGCGGCGTGACGCGACGACCATCTTCCAGCGAGTTCCGCTGCATGTCGTTTGAGTAGGGAATTCCGAAATAATGATCGAATCCCTGGTTCGTCGGCAGGAATTCCGGCTGATCACCCAGGTGCCACTTGCCAATGCACGTCGTCGAGTAGCCAAGTTCTTTCAGATACTCAGCGACAGTCCGCTCCCGAGGACTCAACCCTTTCGGCCCGGCCGGGAAGAAGACACCCGGCACTGAAACTCGAGGTGCGTAGCAACCGGTCAACAACTGAGCCCGTGACGCCGAACAAACCGGCGCCGCATAAAAGCTGGTCAGTTTCATCCCTTCGGCAGCCATCCGATCAAGATTCGGCGTCCGATTCAACTTTGAGCCATACGGACCGATGTCTCCGTACCCCATATCGTCGATGTAGATCAGCACAAAATTCGGTTTCGCAGATACGGCTTCCGCCTGCAAACAATTGGTCGCGGCGAAAACTCCAACGATAATAAAGCCAATCAGGTATCTCATACGTGCAATTCCCCATTAAATTCTGGTCAATCAATTCAGTATTCTTTCGACAATCTCTGGCCGGGTCAAAGAACGTGGGTTCTCACATCGTAATGCCCCTGGATGCCGCGACCTGGTTTGCCCGCTCCTCGCCCTTCGATATCATTCCCGCGTCGTGTGACAAATTATCGTGGAGCGTTTCAACACGGAGTTTCTCTGATGGATGCCAATCTGAACACAATCCAGTTGGGCGACTGTGTTCAGGCTATGAATGCTCTTGCTGAGGGCTCCGTCGACCTGGCCTTCGCCGACCCGCCTTTCAACATCGGCTACGAGTACGACGTCTACGACGACAAACTGGAAAAGCAGCAGTACCTCGAATGGTCCGAGCAATGGATCAAAGCCGTTTCGCGAGTCCTGAAGCCCGACGGAACATTCTGGCTGGCAATCGGCGATGAATACGCGGCGGAGTTGAAGCTCATCAGTCAGGAAATCGGCTTTCACTGCCGAAGCTGGGTCATCTGGTACTACACATTCGGAGTGAACTGCTCGCACAAATTCACACGATCGCACGCGCACTTGTTTCACTTCGTGAAGGATCCGGAAAACTTCACCTTCCTCAGCGACAACCTCGACAACCGAGTCCCATCCGCACGAGAACTCGTTTACAACGACAAACGTGCCAACCCAAACGGTCGGCTGCCCGATGACACATGGATCATCCGCCCGGCTGACATCGTTGCCGAACTGGTCAGCGACGATGATGGAACGTGGAGCCCCGATCAACTCACCCCGCCAGCCGATATCAACAACACGTTCACCCTGCGGCCTCAGGACATCGCACAAAGTTTTCAAAAGGACGAAGATACCTGGTACTTTCCGCGTGTCGCAGGAACCTTCAAGGAACGTGCCGGCTTTCACGGATGCCAGATGCCCGAACAACTTCTCGGACGCATCGTTCGGACATGCTCCAACGCCAGCGATCTTGTGATCGATCCATTCTCGGGCAGTGCGACAACTCTCGCGGTCGCTAAAAAGCTCGGGCGGAGCTATCTCGGCTTCGAGATTTCACAAGACTATGCCGACTACGGTCTGCGCAGGCTCGACTCGATCATGGTCGGTGACCGACTGGACGGCTCTGCCGAACCTTTGAAAAGCGCCCCCAAAACGGCAAGGAAGGCTGCGACCAAAGGACGTTCAAAGAAAAGCAGGCAGGAGCAGGATCGCCTGATCAAAGAAGAACGTTACGACCAGATTCAACTTGAACTGACGCTGCACGGCGTTGCCCAGGCTTATGCCGCAAGTAGTGATGGATACTCTGTAGATCGAGTCGTGATTGATCCGGAATTGAATAGTGAATTCACCAGGCTCTGTGAGCGATTCAGTCTCGTCGGCGACACTCGCACGTGGAACACGCTTCTGTTCCGGCTTCGTAAGGCAGGAAAACTATCACACACACCTGCCACTCGTCGGACCAGCTTTTCCTGGGCAGACTGCGACGAATTCATGTTTGCCAGCGAAGTCGCGTGGCAAAGCCTGCTGAATGAAAATGCCGCAACCAGCCTGGACGAAATCCTCTGTAATCCGTCACTGGCTCGAGAGCTTGACCGTCGAGCGGCTGATCTGGCTCCGGGCCGCACGCCTCTGGAATACCGCTGGGCCGCATTGAAACTTCGCAAGGAAGCCCGGTTCGCACGAGGGCGAGCGGCAGTTCTGCGTCCCCCGCACATGATCGAAAAAGCGACACCGCTGTCCAGAACAACCAGCGACAATCTTAATAATATGCCCGGGCTCTACATCCTCAGCGACGATTCTCAGCAGGAGTTTTACGTCGGAGAAACACTCGACCTGAATCGACAACTCAGCCAGATACGTGAACATTCCGAACAATGGGCCACCCACTGCCAGCCAATTCACGTCCAAACCCTACCGATGGATCATGCGAGCGCAGGCCGGCTTGCCTGGAAGAGTTGCCTGATCAGTAAGCTGCTTCAACAATGCCCTCGGCTGAATTACTTCGAACTATGCGAACGTTCCAACGCGAGCCAACCGGCCATGTTCAGCGGGAAGAAGTAAAGTAGATCGACTCAATCGCGTCGTATTCCAGGGAGACTGTGACCTGCCGGGCCTGGCGATGCGAGAAAGAAACTGGAAACTGCTGTACGAGCACAATTGGAACGACGCCAGGCTCTTCGATCTCTCAGCCGATCTATCCAGAACAAAGAACATCGCGAACGATCATGCGGCGGTTGTTTATCGATTGACACAAGAGGTCGTCGCCTTGCACAAATCCATGCCACAAGACAACGAAGCAACATCCAAAGAGAAACGTCGAAAGTAAATGATTAACTCCTGCAGGCCTTAATCATCTCCGACTTCGACAAAGACCTCAGTCGACGTAGAGAAACTCGTTCAGGTTGAAGACTGCCAGACAAAGGTCGACCAGCGCGGCGTGGTGACCGCCTGATGCTGAACATAGAAACTCGTCGGCCAACTCTAACTCAACTGCCGAAGGGCGACGGGACAGACATCTAAGATAAATCTGCTCGATCTGCTCCTGGTTTCCCGATGGAGAACTGTCGTCGACCAGGGCTTCGACAAGTTCTGCCAGAGCTTTCGCCGCATCGAGCGACAGCTTCGAATTAAGCAGCATCAAAGCCTGCGGCGCAATCGTTGACCGGTTGCGACGTGGACAACTGAAGTTGGTGTCAGGTTTGTCGAAGGCTTCAAAAAGCGGGTATCGCAGGTTTCTGCGAACAAACAGATAGATGCTCCGGCGTGTGTAGTCGGCTGGGTCTTTCGAAACCGGCCATTGGTTCTTCAGCAATGTGTGAACCAGTTCGCCCGGCAACGGTGGACGAATTCCCGGCCCTCCGCATCGATCTGAAAGTTGGCCGGCCGCGAGCAGCATGGCATCACGAATAGCTTCTCCTTCGAGCCGTCGCCGCGACATTCGTGACCACAGACGATTCTTCCCATCTGACTGCAATGATTGCTGCCATGCTGCCACCACTGCGGGCGAAGCATCGGCTGGCAACCGACTGGCCTGTCGATAAGTCGCCGACGTAACCATAAGTCGGTGCATACGCTTAAAACTGAATCCCTGGCGAGGAAACTCCGTCGCCAGCCAGTCGAGCAGTTCGTCATATTCGGGAGTATCACCCATCACTCCGAAATCACTGGGAGAATTGCTCAGACCTTCGCCGAAATGATGCTGCCACAGTCGATTCGCGATAGTTCTCATACTCAGAGGATTCTCTGAACTCGTCAGCCAGAGCGAAAACTGCGTTCTTAGGTCGCTACGATTCTTTGCCACGTTGAGAACGAAGTCAGACAAATTGGCGATGCGGGGAAAAGATGCCTCGACCCTGTCGCCAACTCGCCGAAAATCTCCTCGAACCATAAGATGACTAACGGTCTTAACGTCGTTGCCATCGGGCAAGCTGGCTAGTTTGTTTTTCCTGAATTGGAACGCAGGATCAAAAAAAGCTCGCAGTCGGTAAAAGTCGAGTTGGCTAATCGGGTCGTACTTGTGGTCGTGACACTGGGCACAACCGATCTGTAAACCGAGAAACACTGATCCAACCGTCGACGTCATTTCATTCATGAAACTGTGACGTCGCTCTTCCTGCAGATTTATATCTGGCATGTCCTGACCGCACGTCAGAAATCCGGTTGCAACCCGATTTTCAGGTCCCGCCTCGTCGCCAGCAAGTTGCAGCCTGACAAACTTGTCGTAAGGCATGTCGTCATTAAACGCGTTGATCACCCAATCGCGATACTTCCAGGCATCAGGACGCAGTTTGTCGTGTTCGAATCCGTCGGTTTCGGCAAATCTTGCCAGATCCAGCCAATGCTGCGCCCAGCGTTCGCCGTACGCGCGGGATTCCAGAAGCCGATCTACCAACTTTCCATAAGCGTCTGACGAATCGTCTTTCAAAAACTCGTCGATCTGCTCAGGAGTTGGCGGCAAGCCAGTCAGATCAAAGCAAAGTCGGCGAAGCAGCACGACTCGCGTAGTATCCGGAGCTGGTGACAAGCCTGCATCGGTCAGCTTCCTTAGAACGAATGCGTCAATCGAATTCCGCGGCCACTCATTGGTATTTTCCGGAATGTTTGGCTGGATGAGAGGCGTGAAAGACCAGTACTCGCGATCTTCCTCAGTGATCTTTGGCTCGGACTCTCCAAACGCTGACGGCGGCAGGACCAGCAGCGCAAGACAGGAAATAATCTTCCCGAGTGCCGTCACGCTGCGTGAAACGATCGATGAATGAATCATGCAAGAATCTCGTGGACGACCTTTCCTGCGACATCAGTCAGTCTCTCGTCGCGGCCGTTGTGAAAGTAGGTCAGTTCTTCGTGGTTGATGCCAAGCATATGCAAAATGGTAGCGTGCAGGTCGTGGATGTGGACTGGCTTTTCGACGGCTCGTAGTCCAACCGGATCCGTCGCTCCGTATGCAAATCCTCCTTTGACGCCGGCCCCGGCGAACCAGACGGAGTATCCCCAGGGATTGTGATCCCTGCCTTTGCCCTGCTCGCTCATCGGCATCCGGCCAAACTCTCCGCCCCAGATGACCAGCGTGTCGTCAAGCAAGCCGCGTTCGCAAAGATCCTGCAGCAGGCCGGCAACTGGCAGGTCGGTGCGGCGGCAATACAAATCGTGGTTTGTCGTCACGTCTTTGTGAGCATCCCAGCCGCCGGTGTCGCCGGAGTAAAGCTGCACGAAGCGAACGCCACGTTCGACCATGCGTCGAGCCAGCAGGCAACGTCTGCCGAATTCGTCGGTGTCCTTGCCGCCGATACCGTACATCTTGTGAGTCGCCGCCGACTCCTGAGAAATGGCGACGACCTCGGGAGCTGTTGTCTGCATGCGGAAAGCAAGTTCGTAAGAATTCACTCGAGCCAGCAGCTCTTCGTCGAAATCACGTTGCTGAGCATGCTGATGGTTTAAATACCGAATCAGCGAAAAAGCTTTATGCTGCCGATCAGACGTCACTTCGGGCTGAGGGTTTAGATGAAGGATGGGATTCTTCCCGGCACGCATCGTCGTTCCCTGAAACGTCGCCGGCAGAAATCCACTGCCCCACGCGGGGGGGCCACCTTTCACGCCGTTTCCCGGATCCGGCAGGACGACAAACGCTGGCATGTTGCCGTTTTCGGTGCCGAGACCATACGCCGACCAGCTACCAAGACTCGGCTTGCCCATCAAAATACTGCCGGTGTTCATCTGGTAGACCGACTGCGGATGATTGACGCTATCTCCGTGGCAACTTCTCAGGACACATAATTTATCAGCATGCTTCGCAGTGTGCGGCAGAAAGTCGCTGATCTCCAAGCCGGATTCACCCCGTGGCCGGAACGGACGAATCGGCCCTAAAAGTGGATTTCTCGCCACATTACGCCGTGTCATGACTGAACCAAAGCTGTCCGGCAGCGGCGTACCGTGAAGTCGAACCAGCTCCGGCTTTGGATCCAGCAGGTCGACGTGTGACGGTCCACCGTGCATGAACAGCCAGATTACCCGCCGGGCTCGTGGAGCAAAGTGCGTCTGACGTGGTGCCAGTGGATTATCAGCTACTCCACCTTTTGCAGACCGATCGCTGTGCAGAAGGCTGGAAAGGGCAATTGCCCCACAGCCCCCGCCAGCCTGTAAGAGAAACCGTCGTCGCGACGGCTGCAGATAATCAGTCACTTGATACGCTCCTGAACGATAAAAGCCCAAGACTGTTTCCAGCCCGGGCTTCAAATTGACCGATTGCGGGGCACTTCGTCAACCGCCAGTCACCGGAACCTATCCTCGGTCTTTTTCAGAGAGGACTTCTTCCACTACATCTACAACGAAGTTGTCAGCGTCTTTCTTATCAGAATCCGGGGCTTCAGTTCTGGCATTCATCCCGACTCCGGGATTCTCAATTAAGAATGGAAGCATGTTCCAAACGGCCGCCGAGTACATTCGGAACATCGGATACTGCAACTCCGGCTGCTGCTCAAGGTACTTATTCATCTTTTCTTTGAGTGTCCGATGCGGCACTCGCGGATGTCGATGCCACTTCGTCCGGGTCCAGAACACCATCTGCTTTCGATTCCTGCATCAGGAGCCTCCTGCTCCTGATGCGTGAAGCTTGTAACCGACAGCGGCATGTGAACTCAGATTGTCGCCGCCCGTCAGCTCGGGACGGCACAACCAATCGTGAGGTCCTTTATGTCGGAGCGAGACATGACCGCCATCGTTTCCCAACAAAAAACGACCTACCCCTTTTCTTTAAAAGACCTATCGGAGACTCAAAATGGAATTAGTTCAAATGCCTTACACAACGGCCCGCAAAGCAGAGGTGCTGCTGCGAGAAGTCGCCGCCGCACTCGATGAACTGGCTGCGGCCCAGACCGATGAAGAAGAAGCTGACCGCATCCTTGAAATGAGGTCGGAACTGAATGAGTTCCGGGAAGTAGTTCGGTACGGGTTGTAAAGAATAGGCTTCCGCCGAAATCGCCCACAAAAGTGATCATTCTTCCTTGGTTTCAGTGACCCTGCTGATTCTAAAAATGATCATAGATCGGGTAGCCAATATCCGAGGCCGTCCTGCCGGGCTAGCGTCATTTTCCCCTGCGATCCCAGCAATGGATAAGACCAATGACAAGACCGATGAAGGTCCCAATGGGAACTGTGACCCACGCGATGCCCAGGACAATTATGGCCCTAAAGGCCAATACATCGTCCAGGGGATACGTAGTCGATTGGTTCAGCCACGCTTCGAAGAACATCAACAAGCCAAGGCCCCCTGACAAGCCCACTCCACAGGCTGCCCCCCAAAATAGATACTTTCCAATCAGTTCCATCGTCGTGCTCCCCTTTTCATTGTGTGATTCTTCGCGCAGGTCAGCATGCACACAAGGCGGAAATAAAGAGCGAATATAACGAGCCAATGCGTTTCAGCCGGAACGAAGAAGGGGAGGCACTTGGGAGCAACAGCGATAACATGACATACGCGGCTCACGCGATGTAGCTAACAATATGGCATGTCCATGCTTTGACTCGGCCATGGTCTCCCGCTTGTTGCCCCCCACGGTAACTCTTCGACCTGCATCTCCTGTTCCGTGATAAATCGTGGAAAATCGTTCTGCAACATGACTGGGAATCCTTCATCAAGGTAGTCAGAAACACTCGCAGGTTACCTGGTAAAACATCAGAAATTCGACATCCACGGCAGCCGATCCAGATCGACATTGCCACCACTCAGAATCACTCCGACAGCGTCCCCACTGCATTCAGAATCGAACGTGTCACAGAGTACGGCAGCCAGAGCGACCGCGGAACTCGGCTCGACCAGCAGCTTTGCACGCTCCCAGAGCAACCGCATAGCGGAAACAATTTCGTCATCGCGCACCGTAACAATCTGCTCAACATTGTGCTGAATGATGGACCAGTTTCGCTGGCCGAGACTGGTGAGCAGGCCGTCTGCGATTGTCTTTGGGTCAGTTTGCAGAATCAACTCGCCCGCTTGAAATGACCGAGCCGCATCGTCGGCTCCAGTCGGCTCACCAGCAAAGACTCGGATCGCAGAATCAAGGCCCCTGGCAGCGATGCACGTTCCACTAAGCAACCCACCGCCTCCGACCGGCGTGATTACAGCGTCGAGTTTTGTGCCCAGTTCGGCAGCCTGCTCGAACAGTTCAAGCATTGCGGTACCCTGACCGGCGATCACGTCGTCGTTGTCGTACGGATGAATGAACGTTGCGCCGGTGCGGGCCTGCACTTCGCTCGCCGTCGATTCCCGAGCGGCCAGTGTGGGCTCACAGACGATGACTTCCGCACCATAGCCTTCGACGGCCACCTTCTTCACAGCCGGAGCGGTCGACGGCATGACGATGCAGGCTGGCACGCCTCGCATCTTCGCGGCTAAAGCCAAAGCCTGCGCGTGGTTCCCGGAACTATGAGTCACCACTCCGGCCGCGGCGGCTTTGTCAGAAAGCAGACTGACAGCGTTGAAAGCTCCGCGGAACTTGAACGCTCCCACCTTCTGAAAATTCTCGCACTTAAAAAAGAGCCTCCGCCCGGCGATTCGGTCAAGAGCCGAACACGTCATCAGTGGCGTTCGATGCGCGACTCCGAAGATCGTTTTTGCAGCCCCCAACACCTTATCGAATGACACTTCGGCGACGTCCATTTCTTAATCCGTTTCCAGGCAACTAAGAACAATAGGATAATCACGGCGAAAGATAATCGACTGACGCGACCGCGACCGGCCGAAGAATCCGAAGCTGGGGCAAAAATTGCAACGGATCGGCTAACACAAGCAACCAACAGTGTAGAACACTAAAAGAGCCGAAGTGACTCTCGGTCAGAGAATCAACTCGGCTCACACGATTTGGTTTACCGACTGCCAGAGTCAACGACGCTACTTCACCAGTTTCGGGCCATGATTTCCAATTCCGATCGTTCTGAAAACCTCGAGGAGATTCTCAGCATCTTCTCCACCGTCATCGACATGATGGTAATAGTTTACTCCGTCTTCATCGGTTGTCGCAGCATTGACCATCAGCGACGAATGGGCACTCGCCCCCAACGTCACAACATGAATTTTGATCCCCCTCGCCTTCGTTGTGTTTGCCCACTTCGTCACCGAAGTGCTGCTGCTGTACTTTGGATTTCCAGGATACGGGCCTGCCGGCAACGTTCCGGTCGGGCCGTCATCCGGAACGGGATACGGTTCCGGCTTATTTGTCTGCCCGTCAGTCATCAACACAATTATCTGCTCGGGCAACGGATCATCAGGCCCCAGGGGTGGACGCGGATCGGGATCAGCCAGCATCACGTCCAGTCCAGCTCGCAGGCCTCCGGCGACATTGGTTCCACTGGTGTAAAATCCGTCTTCCAGGTCATCGATGCGGTCGAGCGTGTCGGACTTGTCAAAGTCAAGATCGGTCTCCGGTCGACCAGTCTTCTGATAACGATTTCGTGAATTGTCGTACCATGAAAACACAGCCAGACCAATCCGATCTTCCGGAAGTAATTCGTCAACCATCGCCGTGGCGGCATCTTTCGTATTTTCCATCCGGGACTGACCATTCGACATACCCGCATCCATCGACGTCGAACAGTCGATCACGACAACAATGTCTCTCGGCACCATACTGGACAGAGTCGTCACAGCTTCCGCACTGACTGAGTATCCGTCTTCTCCGAACACGGGCCCAAAGAATGCTGAAATTCCGTTATCGACCACACTGATCCGGATTGCGTCGGCGGTGTTAAAAACCGAGCCCGCTGTGAAAACCCTGGTGTCAAGATCCCAGTTGCCATATTCGGTCGTGACAACAATATCAGAGCTAGTGGTGTCGTAGCCGTTGACAGAAAGTAGCTCCGTCACAGCCTGATGGACCGCGGCTTCGTCGTTGGCCAGCTCGTTAATTGCTGCCAGAGCTGCAGCATCAACGGCCGCTCGAAGGCGAGTTCCCGAAACCTGCATGTGGCCAAAATCAGCAGTAAAGGCCGCCATCCCAAGTACAAAGACAATTACTACCGCGGACAAAACCAGGATGGATCCACGCCGCATTTTTGAATGCTGGTTGATCAAGCTCATTTTGCACATCCTCGTCAAAGCGATGGAACGCGAAGACACCGACTGCACGGCGGTCGGGACATAAAGCGACACTCCAACTGTAGGTCGACGTTCCGGACTCGACGGAGGAATTTACCTGACGGCGGCCATTCAAATCGCTCTAAGACCGAATCTTTGCTGAAAGTAGAGGAAGGATCGAACTGTCACTAAACTGATCTGCTCAGATCAGACCGCATCCCGTTGCCGAGCATGGTCATGATGCCTTGCTTCAACACTCGATGTGACCATTACAAGCTGGACTGCATAGCAAACTGAATTCCGGTCGGGACCGCACATCAACATCAGGGTCACACGAATGTCCGATAAATCTTCAAACTTCTGGACTCGCGGATTACTGGTAGTCCTCGCCGGGATAACTGGCAGTACGCTGGTCGGATGTGGCAGTCAGGCTTACGAGCAACGACTCGCTGAAACGGCAAAATACTACGCCTACCGACAGCGGGTTGACTCTGCTCTCGAACTTCGCGCGTGGCAGAAATACGGGATTCAAATGCGGCTACCGAAAGGTTTCCAGGAAATTCCTGGCCCAGTCGAAGAAGACGAGCACGACGGACGCCAACCCGACTTTTTGTCACGGCCGCTGCCCGGCCTCATCGGAGCATGGCAGACTGAAGTCTATGTCGAAATCCCCGAACGGGAATCACCGTCCATGCCGGCATGGATCTTCCTCTGTACGAATCACGAGCGATTTCTGAATTTGCAGATAGATCCAACCGACACACCGGAACTTCTGCTCGAAGACTTGAGCAACGCTTTGGCAGCCGAACTTCGCTACGAACCAGACACGGCACTCAATCGTTGGACCTATGAAGAAACTCGAGCACCGGCTGGGACACCCTATGTCCCTAAAAAAACTTACGAATCGATCAAGCTCGAAGATGAGAATGAGCGGAACATCAACAAGGAACGAGTTCGTATGCAGTTCCGACTGATCCGTTACTACGTGGATCAGATTCAGTTCTGCCTGCTGACCGTAGTACCTCACGACGAGATTCTGGATCGTCGAGACTGGCGTAAGGTCTACAACGGTATCGATCTGATGATGGAGAATCTTGTAGTTTCTGGTGAAGTTCCTCGTAAGCAACTGTCAGGCCCATCCACGAGCGGCGCCGGCATTTAAATTCTCCCACGAAGCACTTGCCCCTGAAGTCTGACGCAAATTGCGTAGGCAAATCCGTCTCTCCATCCTGCCACCTGAATTGTCACCGAGTCTCTCATGACGCGTCCGCTGGTTGTGATCAATGTCGTTGGCCTGACTCACGAGATGCTCGGACCAGACACACCGAATATATCCAGACTGGCCGCTGACGGATTCTCGCGGCCGATGGGAACGATCCTTCCCGCAGTCACATGCTCGGCACAGTCGACAATCCTGACCGGCACACTCCCACAAGAGCACGGAATTGTCGCCAACGGATGGTACTTCAGAGACGTTTCGGAAGTTGCGTTGTGGAAGCAATCAAACCGGCTCGTCCAAGGTGAACGAGTCTACGATGCCGCTCGAAAACGAGACAAGGATTACACCGTCGCGAAGATGTTCTGGTGGTACAACATGTACGCCGAAGTCAACTGGTCGGTCACTCCCAGACCGTGCTACCCCGCCGACGGACGTAAGCTGTTCGACTCATACAGCCAGCCGGTCGGATTGAAAGATGACCTGCAGAACAAGCTCGGAATCTTTCCACTGCTGAAGTTCTGGGGCCCGGGAGCGAACATCGAAAGCTCGCGTTGGATCGCTGACGCTTCGATCGAAGTCATGCGTCAACAGACCCCTTCGCTGACTCTCGTCTACCTGCCACACCTTGACTACAACCTGCAACGACTCGGCCCATCCGATCCAGCCATCTCCGACGACATCCGAGCCATCGATGTCGAAGCCGGAAAGCTGATCGTTGCGGCAAAAGCGAGCGGGGCGGACATCATTGTCCTTTCAGAATACGCCATCACCAACGTCGACCGACCAATCCACATTAATCGCATTCTGCGCGAACACGGTCTCGTCGACACGCGGATGGAAATCAGCGGCTGGGAAACACTCGACTTCGGTTCCTCGCGAGCGTTCGCTGTAGCGGATCACCAAGTGGCCCACATTTACATTCAACGTCCTGAAGACGTTCCGCACGTCGCCGAAATCCTGCAACGAGTCGACGGCGTCGAACACATCCTCGACCGTGACGCTCAGAAAGAATTCGGAATCGATCACGAACGCTCCGGCGAACTGGTCGTTGCCAGCGACCGCCGATCGTGGTTCACTTACTACTTCTGGCAGGACGACGCCGTCGCGCCGGATTACGCCCGCTGCGTCGACATTCACCGCAAACCTGGTTACGACCCAGCCGAACTGTTCGTCGATCCAACTCTGAAGTTTCCGAAACTGAAGGTCGCCCGGCAGCTTGCAAAAAAACTGCTCGGCTTCCGCTACTACATGGACGTCATCGGCCTGGACCCAGGCATCGTGAAAGGCAGCCACGGCCGCTTGCCCGATCCGGCACCGAAGAACGCGACGGCGCCGTCTTCATCAGCTCGTCCAGGTCGATTGAGCAGGATTCGATCGCGATGACCGACGTCAAACAGTTAATGCTGAACCTGCAGTTCAGTACCTGAAATCAACTCCAGGTTGAGTAAACCGAAAGAAGCACGGCGCCGCTCAGGCATTCCAGAATTCAACCCAAACCAGTTTACATCGGAACAGCGTCGCTTCGCTTCCTCGGTCCGGCCTGATTACTGCACGTTGAATCTTTAAACATCGACCTGAGCAGCCAGCATCTGGATATCTTCCAACGGGACGAAGTTACCATTTCCAGCGCCAGGGCAACCTGGCTGGATACTTTTCCAGTCGGCCTCACTGGTCAGATTTGATTTCCAGAAAGGCCACGTTCGACATTGCCGGGGACGAGCCGTGTATATCGTGCATTCGCGTTTTTGGGGGTCAAAGTAAACGCAATCACCGTTAGCATACTCGGTCAGTGAGACCCGACCTCTGGCCGGCCGAGTATTCATTAAACGGATTTCTCCGATCGGCTTATCCAGAAAATCGGCGATGGTCTGGATCTCGTCCTCTTCGACCCAAACGTGCCCCGGTGAACCCGTACAGCAATTTCCGCACCCGGTACATTCGAAGTTGAGTCCGTTGCGGTACCACGGTCCACCATGAACCGCGTCGCCAGACGGTATACCATCCGGATTATCGCCCGGCGTCGTGCTCACTGGTTCTGCCCAATTTCAAAAACAGCTGCCGTGTCAAGCAGTAGATCGTTTACGGTGAATAGTTTCTTAACTGCGGCTTTATGAATTTTCATTTTCGTAACGCCGACTCCGATCGCTCCGTAGCAGAACACCCCGTCCTGCTCCACAGCCTTGTCGAAGACTTCAACTCCTTCGATGCCAACTGGCGGGACAGCATTCAAATCGATCGCCACTTTCAACGAGCCGATTCGCGACCGCTGCTCAGCCGAGAGAAGCTGAATCCCTGCGGCCCCAGTCGCAATAATCACTTCAACACTATCCGCAGCCGCAGCCAATCCGTCGACTGTCCCCGTTTCGCAGGGCCAAATATTGGCACCTTCGACCTTCGACCGAACAGCCTCACACGTTGCTTCCGCTTTAGCCGCTGATCGAGTCCCGATCCGTACCGTCGCTCCCAGGCTCGTCAGAATCTGAGCGGCCCGCTGCCCAACCGGCCCAGTTCCACCGAGCAGTAACGCGGTTGTGCGAGAAAGATCAACGTGCTTCCCCGCAGCGAGCACCGCAGCAGCGGCCGTCGTGTTCGAGCCGTTTGAATCAATCAGAATCGAAACACGGACTGGTCCGAAAAACAAAGACTGCACTTTTTCAAGGAGAGCTTCACCAGCAGCGACATTGCTGCCTCCGATGAAGATCGCCGTATTATTCAGGCCGTCTCCGCCGCGAGTAAACATCGCACCATGAACCAGCCCCGTGACATTGTCAGGAGTGACTCCACCGTAGGAGAACAACTCGTCGACATCCGAATCGACAGCGACGATCCGATCAAAAGTGCTCGGATGCGCGTCGGTGTCGAGCTGAATCAATATTTTCTTCATGATGACTGAACTTGCCAGGTTAAGACCTGAAAATACTACGTCGGAGAGAATCCAACTGATGAACTCTGAGTATTGCCATGCAGACCGGATTCTTAGCAGGCTCTCAATCGATCTTGTAATTCCTGCCAGGCATCATCGATACGTCGTTGTTCGTTGACGTCTTCGCAGTAGCGTGGAAGGTTATCGCGGACGTGAGAAACAAGTTTCTCAACCCGATTACAAAAGTCTGCCGAAGGAAGCGGATCGGGTTCGGTGAATTGACTATTTATACAATGAGCAAGAATCCACATCGCTTCGACTTCAGAATCAAATTCACTTTCGGGAACGATTTGGGATTCATAGATGTAACGTTCAATGACCGGAAAGTAGTAGGAGAACGCAGCACTTCCCATAAACATGAAGTCTTCCTGATACATGTCAGGATCTTCACAGAATCTCGCAAAGGCTTCCGACAGGTCAAGGCCACCAAAATTCCCCCATGCCCAATCCGCATCCAGACAACAACCGGTTGGGTCAAAGTCATCTCGATTTGGAAGAGTTACGTCGGTTCCTGCCACTTGAACCCCTTCGGCAAGAATGTCGTCACACAAACGAAGAAACCCGGCTTCATTGTGAAACCGGGTTTCTGCTGAGCTTATCTATCCGGACAATTTAGCCAGCGTAGAATGGGTGCTTGGCTTCGTCCTTCTTGGCAACCACTTCGTCAACCGATGGCTCGTTCTTCATGGCGCGAGCGATCGAAAGCCTGGTGGCTTCCTTGTTGTATTCGTAGATTTTCTTGTCGTCTTCAGCGTCCCAGTGAATGAACACGCCGCAAACGATAACCAGGTTCTCGGCCTGATCCTTAGGGATGATTCCTTCAGCGACTGAATCAGCAACAGCGTCGGCGACCGCCTTCTGGGCTGGTCCGAACATCTGAACGGCCTGCTTGGCACCTTTGATGGTCACCTTGGTGATCATAACGGTAGCTGGCTTGACAGCCAGGTTCGGTTCAAGGACGGCCAGCAGGTTGCTGTGTCCAGCCTTTTGATCCGCCAATGAGTTGGCGAATGCGGTTCCGACAGGACCGTTCTTATCGCCGATCATCAGATCGATATGGGCAACTTCGTTTCCGTCTCCGACAAGCGCTTCACCGATACACAGCGACATACTCTTCTCCTGTTGTCTGACTCTGGTTCCTGTAAAGTTCTCCCGGCAATGCCTGCTGAAGCAGAACGACCGACAAGAACATGACGGCGGACATCGCCATCTGAAAGTTTGTATTGAGGACGTAGCCCTGCTGGCCGCGAGTTCCCCGTTGAATGAGCGGTATCATTGAATCTGCCCCGTTCCCTGACAAGCCTCCCGCGAGTTTCGAATTCGAAATTTACAAAGACCGCCGTGAGTCCATTCCACCCAAACCTCCTGTCGAATCAGCCAGATGCTCGACCGTGAACCATTAATTATTGTTGGATCGAGCGTCCGAGCCGCCGCTCAATCGGCACATCAAGCGGGTTTCGCCCCATGGTGCATCGACCAGTTTGCCGACCGAGACCTCGTGGAAGTCTCAAAGGAAGCGACGACGGTCGTCGACTGGCCCAACGGCATCGGGTCGGCATTCGAAACGACACCAGACGCCGCATGGCTCTACACCGGCGCCTTGGAGAACAGCCCGGCATTGATCGATCGTCTTGCCGAAATGCGTACGTTACTCGGTTGCGACAGCGAAACACTTCTTCGCCTGAGAAATCCAGCCTGGCTCACCCAAACACTCTCGAAAGCGTCGCTTCCGAACCTGCCAATATTCATGCCTAATTCATCTGACCAGTCGACGCTTCCTGTTTCCTCTTCCGAAAACGGTCACCAGAATTTTGAGTGGATGGCGAAGCCGCTTGTAAGTGCCGGGGGGCTCGACGTTCGCGACTTTGACGGAACCGTGGAGAAATGGGACGATCGCGAAGGGAACTTTCTTCAGAAAAGGGTGTCAGGACGAGTTGTCTCTGGCCTCTATTTCGGTTCCGGGTCGTCTGCTCGACTGCTTGGAATGAGCGAACAACTGTGCCGCGGCAGCGAAGCAGGCGAATTCTCATACGTTTACTCCGGTTCGCTGGGTCCACTTTCGGCTGACGATATGCCAGCCACCACCTTCCAACAGGCTCAGAAAGTTGGCTCGGCAATTATCAAAGCGATCAACTCTGACGACCTTTCTATACGCGGCCTTTTTGGGATCGACTTTGTCCTCGACAACAAAACCGACGATCTTTGGACACTCGAAGTTAATCCTCGTTACACAGCATCCGCAGAACTCTACGAGCGCGCGTTCGGCTGGCCATTAGTTGCGTGGCACGTTGACGCGTGTAGACAAAACGGTACCCCGACGCGTGAGCAAAGGGGTGGTCCCTCGCTCACGCTTCGGGATACCAGCAGTCACTCAGTCGCAACCAAACCATCACACAAACACGGCAAGCTGATCGTTTATGCCAGGCAGAATTTCACGGCACCAGACATCGTTCATCTTGTTGAGCAGTTTAAGTCCCCCAGCGTGCTTTCTGACGCACCATCGAGCATCAAAATGCGTCAAGACGCACCCGGCGACAACTCCAGAATCACCGTCGCCGATATTCCGAGAATCGGCATGGCAATTGGAAAGGACGAGCCGGTCTGCACTCTACTGACTAAGCAACAAAGCAGCACCAACTGCCACTCGCAACTGACTACCGCCGCTGATGCCCTGCTGACTTTGATCGATCGAACTTCCTGGTAATTCAGCCTGTTAACGGCTAACGCCGATAATCAGTCCAACCATCCGTATTGATCCTTACCGATCTGCGGCTCAGCTATTTAACAACTTCGCCCAGCGCCTCTTCGTTGAAGCCTACGATCAATTTTCTGCCGACTCGCAGAACGGGAGCTCGCAGCGTTCCCGAGCGGCCAAGAATCATCCCCGCGACTTCGTCCTCGTCGTAGTCATTTTCCAGATTGAAATGGACGAGCTTCTTTCCTTTCCCTACATAAATTTCCTTCATCCCGTCCAGCAGATTGAGCGCGTCATCGCGTTCGTAACTGACTTTGCGAGCGTTGATTTCCTCGACAGTGTCGATGTTGTTTTTCGCAAGAAACTCCTGCGTTTTTTTGCAGGACGTTCAGCCGGGTCGGTGATAGCTCCAGTCAATCTTCAGCATTTTCTTTCTCCTTGACAATCCCTCGATAACATTTATCGCAGTCATTTCTGTCGACCGCGACTTAACAAGAATCCTGATTCTGATTGGAAAATCTGGGTTCGTCTTTATGCACCAGCCAACAATCATTCCGTCGTACGTGAAGCCGCAGTCTGTCGGCAAGGTTGAATCGTGAATCAGTCACATTCTGGCAGAACGTTCTCCACACGACTGACAATCCGTCCTTGCTCAAGATAAGTCAGCAGCAAATCGCCAGTTTCAACGTCATCCGCTTTCTGGATCAATGGGCCACGTTTAACGCTCGATGAATCATCGCCAATTCCACTGTCAGCCGAGCAACCATACGTGACCGAATAACCGCGTGCGAGGACTCCTAACGGACTCAGAGAATTAAGCGTTGCCGATAGTTGCGCAACGCCCTGCTTTGATCTCTCTACTCGACGACGAACGACGGCGTTTAATCGATCGCTCAAATCGTCAACACCTTCGACCAGTTGCCGAACTCGTTGAAGCGGATTTGTGAAAACTCTGCGCGACGCCAGCGACTCCAACTGCAAGCGTGCACTGACCGCTCGTTGAGTCAGTGAATTCTGTAATCGCTCGCGGAGTTCGTCCAACCCGGCCGCAAGTTCTGCTCGATGTGGCACGACCAGTTCGCCGGCTTCGCTGGGTGTCAATGCCCGTCGATCAGCAACGAGGTCCGCGATCGTGACGTCGATTTCGTGCCCAACG
>JACLAC010005600.1_pt1 | contig 20350 bp, 17 predicted proteins | sample 8027881 | NCBI WGS metagenome assembly JACLAC01 (sample SAMN15725517, study PRJNA655200) | protist metagenome | isolation source: fluorescence activated cell sorting (FACS) single amplified genomes of... | place: Spain: Blaines Bay Microbial Observatory, Mediterranean Sea | collected 2016-01-19 | reverse complement strand
TCGCATCAAATTCGCCAGTAAATACCCACCAATCTGCTGGCGCTGCACCCGTTGCACATACTCCTTCTTTTCTAGCCCTGGACGTAGTTGAACCATAACAGCAAATGTTTTCTTGATTGCGGCTTCACCAGTTACTAGTGCTATGCTAATAGCATTGCTATCTTGTCTTCTGTCAGACACCTTGTCCTACCTTTATCTTCAGATCTTATTGCGGCCAATAGCATCAAAAGCGATCAAAAATCTATTAGAGCGCTAAATACTATAAATTCTAGTTTTTACCGATTAATCTCTTAGCACAAATATTCTGACCCCATGAAAAAATCCGCTTAACACCATCAATAATATAGCATTATGCATTTAGTGCCAGCGTAGTCCACAAATAACTCATTTCCTAGTAATAACTAACGTTACAAAGATAATAAATTACTATATGCTTAATGCTTGTCTGAGCCTAGTAATATTTAATATATGCTTATTATGCACCACTTATTTATCTTTAGCTAAGCAGAGGTACAATAGGCTTAGTACTCAAATTGAGAATTATCCTCAATTCATGCTATTATGTAGCGAGCCAGCAAAGTCAAGCCACCATGAATTTACCATTAGCAAAATATCAGCGTATTTCCCGCAATCTGGGCTTTTCAAGTTCTGCTTTATTCATACTTTGTCTTGGACTGAGCTTTTTTTCAATTTTTATCTTCCTCGAGCCTTTTCTTCCTTATCTACTACTTATTGCCATTTTCTTTTGGGCTATTTATTACGTCGTACGCACTTGGAAAAGCCAAGGGCCACTTCCAGTATTTTTTGTTTCCTCTCAAGGGCCAGGTGAGGAATTAACAACACGCGCTACGCTAAGCACTTTCCAACAAATATACTTCAATGCAACAGGCCCCCCTAAGCCGCCAAAAAACACCGAAAAAGCTACTACTTTTTTTATCCATGCAGAACAATATTTCAACCACGGCAACTACCATAGTGCCGTTATAAATTACCGCAAGTCCATTGAAGCTGCAGCATCTCTTCCCGGACACCTAAATCTCAGTACTGCTTTATTGGCCATTGCCGATTTTTCCAATGCAAAAATCGCGTTAAAGAAAGCAGTACAACAAGCACAAGACCAAGCAACTCCCATCGCTATCACGTGCCGAGCCGCCTGCCATGGTAATCTAGGCGTTATTGATTTTCGTCAGGGACGTTTGACTACCGCACGCCAACACTATACTATCGCCTTTGATCATTTCAAAACCCTTGAAGATCAACGTGGGCAAGCTGACATGCAACTTAATATCGGCAATACTTATGCCCATCAAGGAGCTTGGGAAAACGCAAGTGTTGCATATAATACAGCCCTAGAACAACAACAACAAATCGGCAGCGAACTAGGACAGGCAATTAGTCTGAGTAATATAGGCAATACCTATCGCAACAATCCGGCACAAGCATTAAAATGCTTCCATAAAGCCTTAGCTCTGCACGATGGCATCGACAATACCTTAGGTCGAGCGAATACCTTAACCAATATCGGCAATCTCCGCTTCCGTCAAAATGAGTTCGATATCGCACTTGGCATCTATAATAAAGCGCTAAACCTGTACCAAGAAGTAGCTAGCCCTTTAGGAGAAGCCACTATTTTTAGTAATCTGGGAAATATAAGTTTTAAACAGGGTGAACTAGAACAAGCCCTTGAGCAGTATCAGCAAGCCCTCAGTCATCACCACTACACCGGAAACACTCTGGGTCAGGCCAATACGCTCACCAATATTGGCTCATTATATATACGTCAGGATAAACCTGACCTAGCCCTAGAGGCATTAACTAACGCCCGTTCTATCTATCAGGAAGCAGGAGCTCAATCTCAGGGTTCCGAAGCCGTGGACAAATTACTGCGGCGGCTGAATAACAAAAAAAAGTAGTAGCAATAAAAACATGCCTCTTACTATAAAACATATAAACTGAGCACCACATGCGATCTATCAAAATACATATAGCCGAACAACAGCTTGTTTATCCCACGGGACTAGCAAACTCACATAACTCCTATGCTTGTCCATTAAAACATAAAGCCTATCTTATGGCTTAAAATCAAATCAAATTAACATTAGTAGGTTACTATGCAAGAGCCTCGCTTTACCGAAATTTATGATGACCTTGACTGGATTAAACGCCTGCAGTACACACTGCTCGCCCCCAGCGCTACCTTTGCTTCCGTACGTCGCATCTCGACTTGGCCTGATTGGTTAGCACCCACTGTTCTTGTTTGCCTTAGTGGTATACTCTACCATTATATGACGAGTCATATAATCTTTAATCCTGAGACACCAGCCATCCAAGAGCAATTACAAGAACTGCCTGAGGAACGCCGCGAACAAGCCCTTGAGGCGATGGAAACCTGGCGCCAGCAAGGTTGGTTGCTGGTGATTTCGGGAGCTATTACCTCATTAGCTTTAATTTCTACCGTCTTGCTGGTGGCGTCGCGGTTAATTTTCCGTTGCGAGATTACTTTTGGCCAAATGCTCGCTATTAAATCCTACGCTTCGCTTATTGCCGGCGTAGAATGGCTTATACGGATTCCTTTGGTTTTAATGGCTCAAAGTCCTGTTATCCATCTCGGCCCTGGGGTCCTAGTTTCTAAAGACGCGGCCACAACCATTAGTGGACAATTACTTATCAGCATGAATTTTTTCGATGCATGGCAATGTCTGTGGCTAGCAATAGGCTTGAGTACGGTTGCACAAATTCCACGTAATAAAGCGATTATGGTAGTATTTTCGTTGTGGCTTGGTTGGCTAGTAGCCGGAGCAACAATAACTACCTTAGGAACATCTTTAAACACCTCTGCACCTAGCTAAAAAATCATTATTTTTCCTTATATCCACGTACTCAGTTATAAGTTTTTATAATGTATTACCACAGTACTTGCAAAATTCTGCATCACTATCATGTCCTTCAGCAGAACAATTAAGACAAGCTTGTGTCGAAATATTCTTATTAAGTGATGAATACGCTATTTCAGCTGTTACAATCCCCGTAGGTACAGCAATAATTGCATATCCAAAAATCATAATAATTGCAGCCAGAGCCTGTCCTAAAGGGGTTTGCGGCGAAATATCTCCGTAGCCAACAGTAGTTAAGGTAACAATCGCCCAATAAATACTCTTAGGTATACTCGTAAACTCATTCTCCCCACCTTCTACCACATACATCAATGTCCCAAAAATAATTACAAGGGACAATACAACAGATATGAAAACCATAATCTTTCGGTAACTGGCTTGCAAAGCGGTCCCTAACTGCTGTGCTTCAGAGAGGAAACGTGCCAACTTTAATACGCGAAAGATACGCAACAAGCGTAGCGATCTGATAACTAATAAACACTGAATACCAGGAAAGAAAAGACTTACATAAGTAGGTATTATAGCTAGTATATCCACAATACCATAAAAACTGAATGCATAGCCTAAAGCCCGCCGTACCGACAATATACGCAAGATATATTCGAGGCTGAAAATAATTGTCAAAATCCACTCTGCAATCCTTAAGAACTGGGAATATTCTTGACGTACTATCTCAATACTATCGAGCATAACAGCCAAAATACTCAGAACGATGCAGATAATTAAGCCAATATCAAAATATTTACCTGCTGGAGTATCAGCCTCGAAAATTATTTCGTGCAGGTGGTACCGCCAACCCTCATGTTCCGGTTTTATTACGCTACTTTCATCTACTTGGCTCATCAGACAGTATCCTGTTCTACTAATAAAATCATAAAAAAATGCAGATTATATTGTTTGCTTTGCCCTATCTTAATAAAAAAATTAAAAATTCGCTTTGGTCTTAAATAATTTTTTATATTGATCTGGTGCGTTCTTCTAACGCCCACTACAAAAAAGGAATAGAAATGATAAAACTTGCTACCATGAGTAGCGTCTGCCCTGACTTGACCATTGATCAGACCATTGAACTTATGCAACGCCTTGGTTATCAGGGCTACGAGCCTCGAGTCGAATGGAATCACGCTGCCGGTATTGAAGCAAACCTGACAAAAGCCGAGCGTCAAACTATCCAAGCACGTTTTGCCAACGCCGGTTTAGAAATCTGTTGTTTAGCTACTAGTGCCCGTATGGCTACCCCCGATCAGCAAGAACGCAGCAAGCATATCGAAGATCTTAAAACATATATTGATCTAGCGGCAGATTTAGCCTGTCCAATGATACGCATCTTTGGTGGTCAACGCAGCCGTGACCAAGAATTAGCAGCCATTGTTGACTATGTTGTGGAAGGTTTTACTCAATTGCTTGATCAAGCCGCTGCATGCGGTGTTACATTATTATTAGAAACCCACGATGACTGGAGTTGTTCAGCTCCGGTGCGAGCGGTGGTAGAACAAGCCAACCATCCTAATCTAAAAATCTTGTGGGATTTCATGCACCCTCAACGTATGCTAGAAAAGCCGACAGAATCTTTCCAAACGCTCGGTCCATTAACGGCCCATACTCATGGCCATGATGGCATCTATGTAGATGGAAAAATGCAGGTCTGTCCGTTAGGCGAAGGCTTTATTGATCATGCTATCCCCCTCGCCTTACTCAACCAAAGCGGTTTTAATGGCTATTTCTCAATTGAAGTAATCCATCGCCCCGGCAGTATTCATGATGCCGAAGGCGTGCTAGCTCAATACGCTACAGCCTTCCGCACCATAATGGCAACAGCATCTTGAAGCAAATATAACCGTCCCAACTATAACCTTACAAAAAAACCGTTGACCAGTATCTTTTAAAAAAACTGACCAACGGACAACAACATTGTACACCGCAGCACTATTTAAGCAACCAACGTCTTTATCTATAAATGCTATATAGATAAAGACGTTGGTTGCAAATAATGCAGTCCCAAAATACGTTCTACCAAATCAACTAAATGATCCAAAGAAAATGGTTTTGCCAGCAAAAACACATTATCCCGTTCCTCTATGGTCTTTTGAAAATACCCTGAAACCATTATAAATGGCAAGGTTGGAATATGCTCACGGCAACGGGCCAGTAAGGCTCGCCCATCCAATTTGGGCATAGCATAATCACTAATAACCAAATCAAATGTATCCCTAGACGCCATTTCCCATGCCTGTGCACCATCTACTGCCTCACGAATTTCCAGAGCAAATCCATCTAACAAACAACGCAACAATGAACGCATACCTTTTTCATCATCAACGATCAATATCTTTTTCACTGGTTTCTCCTTTTCTACCATATTCGCAATTATTGTGCCATGGCTTTTGGAGTCCAGCTTAAATCTCTCTCCTGCATTTCTACGCAAGTACTTAGGTCCATTCTTCTCTCTGAACGATTTTCTACCCTATGGTAAAATAGTGCACTTTTTTCATCCCACTATGAAGCTTTTTCCACCCAACTAGAGCACATTATTTCTAATAAAATTGTCTAATTACGTTCTTTTATAGCCCGTCTACCGTTATCCCAAGCCACCAGATCGGTGTAACACAAGTGTTCACCACCAAAGATATCCAAGGCACTGCCAACGGTGAAATCTAGACGCCCATTGCCGGCCCGCTCTACAATCCCAATATCGTCAAAGTTACGAATTCCTCCCGCATAGGTTGTCGGCAGCGGCACCACTTCACCCAATAGCTGTACCAAATCAGCGTCAATCCCTTGTTGTAGCCCCTCAACGGCAGTAGCATGAATAAGAAACTCATGGCAATAAGCCGCCAAATATTCCAGATTCTTTGCATTAATAACAAAATCTGTATCGCGCTGCCAACGATCGGTGCAAACAACATAGTGTCCATCTCGACGTACACAACTTAAATCTATAATCAGCCGCTCTTTCCCCGTAACCGCCGCAATCTTCTCCAGATGATCCTGAAACAAGCGCCCTTCTTTAAATACATAGGAAGTAACAATAATTCCACCAGCTCCATGGGCTAGCCATGCTGCCGCATTATCGGCATTCATACCTCCGCCCAACTGCAAGCCATCAGGAAAAGCAACTAGGGCCTCGGTAGCTGCCGCCGCATTATCTGGGCCCAGCATAATTACATGCCCTCCCTCCAGGCCATCCTGACGATACATTTGAGCAAAATAACCCGGCGATTGTTGGGCCGTAAAATTGGTCTGCGGCGCTTCTTGATCATTTAAGGTAGCGCCAACAATCTGTTTAACTCTTCCCTGATGCAAATCTATACATGGTCGAAAACGCATTTAAATCCTGTATTCTGCTACTTTAGCCTGGTTTAAACTAACTCCCAAACCAGGACCTAGCGGCGGTAATATATAGCCGTTATCAATAGGCAGCGTTTCATTAATAATATCATCGCTATGATATACACAACCGTTGATATCACTAGCATATCCTAGATTCCTCATAGCAAAGGCTAAATGTGCCTGAGCTGCTGTGCCAATACCGAATTCCGGCATTGAGCCAATGATGCACGGTAAACGTGCCGCTTCAGCAAGAGCAAAAATATCAGCTGCCGGTCCCAACCCGCCAGCTTCAGCAACATAAACATTAAATACATCTACCGCACCGGCCTTAATACACGCCATTGCATCAGCAGGAGTCCATACACTTTCATCAGCCATAATTGGAACATCTACCTGACTCCGCACAAAAGCCAACCCCTCCATATCATTGAAATGTAGCGGTTGCTCAACCAATTCTAAGTCAAATTCCTCTAAAGCCTTGATCTGGCGTACCGCTTCTTTAGCCGACAACCAGCCCATATTGGCATCAACCCGCAACGTCAGTTCATAACCAATACTTTGGCGCACAGCCGCTAATGCTTGACGATCCTTGTCCGGATCACGCCCAATCTTCATCTTCAGCGTTCGATAGCCTTGGGCCGCTAAATGGGCAGCCTGAGCCGCGATTTCATCATTCTTATCCATCGACAACGAATGACTCAAAGCGATACGTTCACGCACCAAACCTCCCAATAACATGTAAACCGGTGCATTAAGTGCCTTACCCAGAATATCGTAGAGCGCCATCTCCACTCCAGCCTTAGCCGGATACGAACGGTGCAGATGTTCGTCCATCAAACGGCTTAAGGAGCGAATATTACGCGGATCTTGTCCAACCAACAACTCAGCTAGTAAATGATTAATATCATCACTAGCACCACGGCCTTTACGATCCCAAATAGTACTGGCTTCTCCTAAGCCGGTAATGCCAACATCGGTTTCTACCTCGACTATAGCATTTTCACTGGATCGCGCCACGCCCAGACTAGAAGTAAAATGTTGTAGTCGAGGCATTTCTAACGTCGTAGCTGTAATGCGGCTAATTTTCATTACGTTCCAATATCCATTCATTTTTAATCAGTAAACTGATAAATACTTAATGTTGTTTGGCCATACTGACGTTGTCGGTTTTGTACCAGAGTTCCACTAACAGCAGGTACTATAAGATCTGTCTGATGCTGTACCAATAATAAGCCATCTACCTCTAACAGCGGTTGCCTACCGATTTGTTCCAGGATAGTCAGCACTAGAGGCTGTCCGCTAGCAACTGCATGATAAGGCGGATCCAGATAAATATAATCGAAGCACTTATCCTGTGTCTGATAATCTTGCACCAAGGCCTGAGCTTTTTGCCGTTCAAGCTTTAAACCATCAATATGCCATAAACTCAAAAGTTTTTTTAAGCTTAAATGACGGCGCGGATCAGGCTCATTCATTACTACCTGCGCACCACGACTATACGCTTCCAAACCTATCTGCCCACACCCAGCACATAGATCCAGAAAACGTTGTCTCTCCAGATCTCCACCCAACATCGCAAAAATGGCTTCTTTCAAGCGTGCCGAAGTAAGCCGAATAGCCCCTTGGTGCTTAGCATTGAACGGCACAATGCGACCTTTGAGATTTCCAGTAATAATACGCACGGTTTTCGATCGACAGTCAGAGATGAACCCAGCACTCATACGTGATCAGCATAAGGCTTAAAAACATGGGCGCAATGAACATATTGCTAGCATTACAATCATGGCATACAAATTATAAGGCGTACAGAATAATTGTCCACTTTAGCATGGTCAAGTCTCACCCTCGCCGTAAAGCTACTTTAGCCACGCGGCTCAGATTCTCTTAGATTAGTCTACTAGTACCTCACCTTGCAATCTCGTTACATATTATCCTACGCATAACTTAAGGATCATATTATCATGAGCCGCTATAGCCAAGCCAGAGATCAAGGCGCCCGTTTTCTATTAGATCACGTACATGCCGATGGTAGTTTTGGCACACCCGAAAATGGCGTAACAGAGTACTATAAAGTTCCCGCCGCATTTATGGTCTCAGGACACAGCCACGCCGCCAGTCAACTACTTAGTTGGATCCGCCGCAAAGGTATCAAGATGAATGGCGACTTTGGCCCCAGACCGGCAACTCAGACCACTTCATACTACTATATTTATCACAATGCCTGGGTTATCAAAGCGGCCCACAGAATGGGTCAATTTGATCTATCACAACGAGGCATGGATTTCCTCATAAATTTTTGGGATAATACCAGCGGCGGTTTCTATTCCCATCCTAGCGAACGGGAAGCAACAACAAAGCAGGACCTTTGGGTAGTTGCCGGAGCCGGCTGGTGTGCTTTGTATACCGGAAGAATCAACATAGCACGCCGTGTTGGTCATTGGATGGCGCAATTATTAGCAGCACAACCAAATTATCCCGAAGTACTTTATAGCGTCTACAGCCGTGCCACGGGTTTAATCACTGAAATACTAGACAATGATCCATTTCGTTATGTGCTTAGCCGCGACGAATCCAGAGATCAATCCTTTTATCACCCCGGCATTGCCGCAGGCTTTTTAGCCCGCTTGTACCAAGCTAGCGGCGAAGTGGAATGGCTTGAATTGGCAAAAAAATATATGGATTTTGCTGATCATGTTGGTGCTTATCATTTTCACTTATTAAGAGCCGGAAAAATTGGTTGGGCTGCCGCCGTATTGTACACTTTAACGGGAGAGGCCAAATATCAACGGATGGCTATCCGTGTTGGCAATGAACTAATCGCCCAACAAACGGCTGCAGGGTATTGGAATTGGCCAACAGCAGACAATCACCTAGAACCCAATAATGATGTTACCGCCGAATTGGTCGTCTGGCTCGACGAGATCCATCAAGCAATCACTAGCCACTAGACGCCCCAGCTCCCTCTTCATTCATACCGGCATCTTGTAATGCGTCCAGCAATAAGGGCACACCAAAAAAATGTAAGCTTAAGTACATTGGACTCATACCCACCGCACCTCGGCGCTTGGGATGGTCACTCCAATCCTGACTGCCTATTAAATGCTGCAATACAGACTGCCCTATGTGCAAATAACACTGTTTTCCTGTTAACCGATAGGCATAGCCCAAATGGCGACAGATAATTCCACCGTAGGATTGCATTATGGCAGCACTACCACTAAGCGCCTCTGGATAACCACAAAACCAGTCCACTGCACGCCGATACACGACCGCTACATCTTCCCGTCCTGTTAAGCGATGCATTAATTCCAGACCGATCATCAAATAGTGTGTCTGGTACCCCTTTTGTTCTGCCAGTGGCAAAACATGTACTAACGGAGCATTGGCACCGCGTAATGCCTGTTGTTCCCAATCTTTAAAAGGTGATGCTGTACCCATTTCCACCGCTAGGGTAGTTCCCTCCGTAGCCATACCATAAGGTCCCTGATGGGGACGCTTATCTAGTGTAGAAACCTGAAAGCGCTTATGCCACGAGCCATCCTCATTCTGTCCTGCCGCTATTACCGCATATACCTTTTCCGCACGTTCCTTAAAACGCAGCTCCCCGGTAAGCTCCCACAAATACAACAAGCCACGCAAAGTATTGGAGATGCTACGCAACGAAAAAGCATAGGTTGGATCCTCGGTCCAGCGATAACGTAAAAAAAACTCTCCCGCTTGTTTTATTACTTCCAGAGTACGCAAATCTCCAGTCAAATAGTAATAATCTAGCCAATTATCTATAAAGGTATGAGACGCACAAGGCTCGTCACTAAAATGATCCACACTATGACGAAAACAAGCACCAACCATATACGGCCGAAACGGATGAAAATGGCAGGTATCAACATCTACGGAATGACGCGTCATCGCTTCCCCTAAACCAAAAAAATCGCTTTGCCCTGAACGCATATAGTGAATCCAAATCCCGTGCCGTGGATCCCATTCGCTATTACACCACCCCCACCGTCCATGAAAACTCCAATCGTCTTTTTCGGCATCCCAATCCACCAACATATCCCCCCAATCAAAAAACCCGTACCAACGTCCTAACTCAATATTACGTCTGGCCCATTCTGCAAAACCCTGCATCATTCGCTCTGCAGCTGGAAAAGACACCGGATCAACGGCAGCAAAACCACCTGTTACCTGACATGTACTCATCCACACAGGATCTATCTGTAGATGTGGAGCGTGTAATAAGCCCTGTAGTAACTCAGGTACCGCAGCCGTCTTATCATGAGCATAATAGTGAATGAAAAACTCACTAGTTTTAGCCGTTCCTGTGCCATCTGCATATACCCCTTCCCCTTCTTCCCATGCGACTTCCTCAGCATAGCGCTTACATGAAAGCCGACCACCAGCGGCATCACGCCATAAAAAAACATCAATCCCCGTTCCCATACCATTAGCACTTAATGCTTTAGGAAATTCCTCGGCCATATGCCGCAAAGCGACGCCAACTCCGAGTGTATCATCTTCAACCGTTATCCAACCTGGAGCAGTTTCAGCTTCTGCTAAGCGCTGCTGCTTTAAGCCTCGCCAAGACTCCAAATGATAATGATTATCACGCTCCTGAGATATTAGTACGGTCTCATCCGCAACAAGATCGCGTTCCATCTGCTGTTCGCTACCTAGACGACAACGTACTGATCCTTGTAAATCTACCGGTACCCGTACGCCAATCTCTTCAACCTCTGTCTCACGTGGATTGAACGCCATTATTGTCGTCTTTAATACTCGTACAGTAGCGTGTCCTGCATATACATAAATTCGTAAAATAAAACGTACGGGACGATAGTCCGTATAATGATGCATTGGTACATCAGCCTCAAAAGCACCTTCACAACGAATTACTGCCCTTAACGGTCCGGTTTCCTCAAGTTCAACCCTATATACTGCCTCAGCTAGTGATGCCCGACACTGTCCTCCCATACCATAAATCTGACGTTTTCCATCCTCATTCCAAAACGATTCACAAATATTTACCCACGCCTCACCGCCAGCACCATTTGCCACAGCATGTTGGCCAACTTCAAAATTACCATCTACATCTTTCTTACCTAAATCGACAGATTCAAATAGACTAAAGCTCTTACGACTAATGCCAAAACGCATGACTCCAGTAGATACAATAATGTGTTCATCATTTTCTGTGATTGCTAACTGGTCTGCACATTCCGCTTCCTTCTTATCCGTTCCCCAACACAACTGATAAATCGTTTCACCATGTGCCGGCACTGCAGCTTGAAAATCTATCAAAACCCATTTTGCACTACCATCAGGCCAACGTGACAATAGACGGAATTGCGTTGCCAATGGCGTATCGGCCTCATCTTCCAACCATAATGCATTAATATCTCCTAGTGCCCCTTCGACAAATGGCACACCTCTAGAAATAGGCCAATTACAGCGTTCAATTCCTACATCCTCCGTCACTCGTAATTCTATAGTTTGTCGATTCATCATAATTCCTTACCTAATAAGAGCAAATTTGCGTGTTTCGGTTTCTGTCCCTACCCGTAAGCGATATAGGTAAATACCACTGGACAGTTGATGACCTTGCGTATCTTTTCCATTCCAAGGTATTTTGTACGTACCAGCCAAACAAATCTTATCAACTAAAGTCACAACCATTTGACCGGCTAAATTATAGACTGTCAGCTCGACCGCTTCGCTATGAGATAAAACAAAATTAATTATCGTATTGCTGTTAAATGGATTAGGATAGTTGTGTGCCATCTGATATGAACTGGGTATCACGGTATTTTCATCGCCTACAGCCGTAACCACAGGAAACGTAGAAAAATGTACAAACCATAACTGATACTGTGGGTGTTGCCCAGCACTAAATACTGCCGCTGGTCCTTGGGGCATTAAGCTTCCACTGCCCGCATGAATGCCATGTAGAAAAAAACTGGAGACAAAGTCATAAGGTTCGAAACTGCTTAGCCCTACAGCATCCCAACTTGCTCCCTGATCTTCTGAAGTATATAACCGCAATGCATCCCAGAACGTACTAGTCAACCATAACCTATCTTGTTGATCCTGAAATACGGCTGCAATTTGTGAGGTACTAATAGGTACCCCACTCCACGTTTGGCTAATAGGGTCACGCCGGTACACATATAAAAAATTTTCTCCTGCTTCTGGCTTATGCTGACCCGTAATATAGATGCTCCCATCTGTCGCCCGCCACATAGCCTCAGCAAAAGCCATATTATCACTCCAAGGATGAACCTGTGCCACAATCTCTGGCTCCGGCGTATCAAGGCGGTCATATGGCAAATACATATAGAGGATCGTATTGTATGTAGCCGTAGGATCTGGCTGGTTACTGACGGTCATATGGACACCCTTCGCATCAGGCAGAATAATAGGGTACAGCCAGGTTGTCCAAGGTTCCTCCTGGCGCTGCGCCGGTGCCAAAACATGTGGGCCTTCCCATGCCATGGTTTTTAAATCCAGTATGGCAATATTAAAACTGTAGGTCTCTGGATCTCCGATATAGCCCAGGACAATGCGATCATCATAGATACCCGCTCCAATGTAACCGGCCTTCTTGAGACGCGAGGGTACCGCAATAGAATCAAAATTTACCATGTCCCCCTGAGCTCGTGATCGCAAGATTACGGGTCCTCCACTGATCTGGGGATAAATAAGTACTAAGCGCTGCGCTGAATCCAACAATACCATGCCTGGCTGATAATTCAATCCTTCCCAGCTATAGCCTCGTTGCCATTGCCCATCTCGGTTGCTATAAATTGCACCAGTAGCCGTAGCCTGTGTATCACCCCATAAAGCTACAGTATAAAAATATTCTCCATCGTAAACCAATTTGGGTGCATTATATCCCCAATAAGAACTAACCCATGCCGTACCTTCATCTATTTTTGACAATTCATAACTCGTATCAGCCACAGCCAAATTTACCAATATCTTGCCCCATAATATGCTGCAAGATACAAGCCAATATATAAGCCAATCATTAGCACCATGATATCGTTTAAAAGCCATATAGACCTTTTATCTTTTTAATGTGGCCGTTTAGTTAACGTCTGATATATTGTAGCTATCTGCTCACTACTACGAGCAATCTTGGCAATACGTACCGCTTCAATATCCCCACTAAAGTGTCCCAAGCCATCCTGCATACATCCAATAGTAATAGCTAACTGGTTATCCTGAATTTTTTCTTGCATCCTATTACCCACTGCACGTTTTGCAGCTAACACACCATCTATATATAAACAAATGCTATACCCATCATACGTACCAGCTAGGTAGTGCCATCCCGGCTCCAAAGCACAATGCGTTGCCACCCCCACCACACCATGTGGTGTATTCACTAAAAAAACAGGACCCGGTACGGCTGCGCATAAACCGCCATTATGACCATAGTCACTATATCGTAAACAAAAAGATCCTTCTGTTCCTAATGTATCATAACGTAAAATCCGACCATGTACTCCGGCATTACCAGGTTGACTACGTGTAGCCCGATCGCGCCAAGGAGCGCAATAAAAAAAGCGACCATCAAATGCTCCACCATTAAATCCTACCGCATAAAGCCCGTCAGTATTGGATGCATCTACTGCTTGCCAAGCTGCTGGGTCAAAAAAATCACGCCGCAGATCATACCTTAAAAAATTAGCATGAATATAATTATTATTACTTCCTTTTTCTTTTGCCACAAAAGCCACAAAGTAGACAAAGCAGCCATCAAAAAAACCACCATCAAAACCACCCGTATCTAAGCCACCGGTCATATCTGCATTGTAGCTACTCCAATACTTTTTATCCGTAAAACAACCAGTTGTATCAAAACGGAGAATAACGCTATTAGCGTATGCAACATAATACAGATAACGTCCATCGAATACCGCCCCCACACACATATCCATGCCCTGAGAAGCCGCATCAAAGACTTCCCAAGAAAGACTCTGGTCAAATTCTGCTTGAGTATCATAGCGTACTGCCTTACCCGTTTGCAGCGGCACCAAATAGACATAACGCCCATCAAATGCCGCACCATCAAAACAGGCGGCTTCTTCTCCCAAGAATGCCGTAATGTCGACACTACAATAGGAGTCTTTATTTTTAAACGATGCTGTTGTATCAAAACGTAATACTCGGCCGCTAAGCGTGTCTTCCTTACTTGGATCTCCGGTAAAGCCCGGGGCAAAATAGATATAACGCCCATCAAATGCCGCACTTTGTTGAGAATGTGATTCCCCTACATCAAAGGCATCCCAGGCACCTGCCTGTTTAAATGGTTGCTGCGTATCATAACGCAAGATTCTAGAATGGTATTGATCCTTATCTTGGCGTGGAACGAAATAAACATAACGTCCATCATATACCGCTCCATAGAATCCTTTGGTTACTAAGCCGGCTGTATATTCAGCATTATAGGCACTATAACTGCTAGTATCGTAGAAATCTCCATGGGTATCAAAACGTAACACAATACCATGTTGCTCAAGAGAGTCATGCTGTTCAGGGGAAAAATAGATATAGCGACCATCACATACTGCCCCAAAATAGCCGCTACTTTCCAGGCCATCTATTTGACCTGCATCAAATGCTTCAAAGGTATCAAAGGTCTCTAGAGGTCGCCATTTTGCTACCAATGTTTCCAATGCTTCCGGCCGTTTTTGTCCACTATGGACCCACGCCTCAACACTGAGTTCATCCAGCCCTTCAAAAGCGCTCGTATGATCCACTGACACTACATCACCAGCAAGCGTCAGGAGATCCTCCTTATTCCGTTCGAACATAAGGTCCTCCTACCTATTTAAGTTATTTTATTTTTTCACCCAGATATTATCCCTGAAAAAGTGATAATGCCCCATCAACATAGATTTCCGTACCCGTTATATAGGACGCTTCATCTGAGGCCAAATGCAAAATAGTCGCCGCCACTTCATCTGCATCAGCAACCCGATTACCTAATGGAATCATGCCTTCAGGGAATTCACGCTTAATCCGAATCTTATCGATATTACGCGGAAAGGTATTCTCGCCAATACTGGTTTTGGTAGCACCGGGACAAACTACATTGACACGAATCTGCCAACGTGCCAACTCTACTGCCGCCATTTTAGCAAAAGTCACTTGGGCGGCTTTAGAACATGAATACGCCGTAAAACCAAAATTTGAAAAGATACGATTGCCATTAACCGATGAAACTATTACTACGCTACCTCCACCCGCTGCACGTAAATGTGGAATAGCATATTTAACCGTTAAAAAAGTACCGCGTGCATTGATCTCCTGTGTTTGATCCCATTCCTCTGGGGTCAACTCCTCGATAGGTGCAAAGACGCCATTAACTCCGGCATTGGCTACAACCACATCTAGACGCCCCCAACGTTCTACCGTTGCCGCAACCAGCTTTTCAATATGACCAGCATTGGCCACATCTCCTGGTAAGGCCAATGCTTCACCACCCAGTGCTTCAATCTCTTTGACTGCAGCATCACACCGTTCAGCACGGCGGGCGGTAAGTGCCACCTTCGCACCTTCTTTAGCCATTGCTTTAGCAGCGGCCCGGCCAATACCAGTACTACCCCCTGTTATCAATGCTACACGATCTTTAAGTTTCATCTTTTTTTCCAATTTATCCTTAATTTATCTTATATAATTAAAAACGAGTACATATTGACGAAAAAGGGCAAGCAGAGTATCATTTGAGCCATTAAACAATGCTTTCGTCTGTTGCTGTTTATACCAACAAAAGATTTTTAATATAACGGCAACTCCGTACCATTACAAATAACTATCTGGTTCATTCTATAGGAGCAATCCATGAGTTCCAACATAGAGCAAAATATCAATACTAATTCGCGCCCTTCAGAGCTAAAAATAACCGACCTACGCGTCACCAGCCTTAAAGGCGCACCGTTTCGTGGCGTGTTAATCCGCATCGATACGAACCAAGGAATTAGCGGCTATGGCGAGGTTCGTGACGGCGGTTCTAAAACCTATGCCTTATCACTCAAAAGCCGTATTATAGGGGAAAACCCCTGTAATATCGATAAAATCTTTCGACGCATTAAACAATTTGGCCACCATGCGCGCCAAGCGGGTGGTGTTTGCGGTATTGAAATGGCTCTAATGGATTTAGCAGGTAAAGCCTATAATGTTCCCGCTTACCAGTTGGCTGGTGGCAAATTCCGCGATCAAATCCTGTGTTATTGCGATACCCCATCGGTAGCCGATGGCACCCAGATGGGACGCCTCCTTAAAGAACGGATGGATGATGGTTTTGGCTTTTTAAAAATGGACGTAGGTATTGGCTTACTGCGCGACATACCAGATGCTTTGATTGCCCCCCCCCGGCATGCTCCAAACCAACGACATTATGCATCCATTTACCGGTATTCAGATTACCGAAAAAGGCATAGGCCATTTATGTGAGTACGTTGCTGCTGTACGTCAAGAAATTGGCTATGAAGTACCACTGGCCGTAGACCACTTTGGCCATATCGGCATAGAATCCTGTATCCGCTTAGGCAAAGCCTTAGACCAATTTTCCCTGGCCTGGTATGAAGATATGGTACCTTGGCAATTTACTGACCAATACGTCCGTCTTGCTGAGGCTGTTGATACACCGATCTGCACCGGCGAGGACATCTATCTTAAAGAAGGCTTTATGGATCTATTTACCCATCGCGGCATTGCCGTTGCCCATCCTGACTTAGCCTCTTCAGGTGGTATTCTTGAAACCAAGAAAATTGGCGACCTAGCCCAAGACCATGGCATCGCGATGGCTTTACATATGGCCATGTCTCCTATTGCGGCATTGGCAGCCGTCCACTGCGCTGCAGCTACCGAAAACTTTATGGTCCTAGAAAATCATTCCGTAGATGAACTAGAGCAATGGAGTAGTCTTGTCGAGGGACTTAACCTACCCTTGATCCAAAACGGTCATATCCAGGTACCTGAAGCACCTGGATTGGGCTTTGGTGAAATTAACGAAGCCGTAATCCGCGATTTTCTTGATCCAGATGGTGATGGAGAACTCTTTCCTTCTAGTGATGCTTGGGATAATGAGCACGCATCAGATCGTCTCTGGAGCTAATTTTCTACTATTATCCAGGAGTGCTACTGCATGCCTGAACAGCCTTATCAAATAGCCGTCCTTAAAGGCGACGGTATTGGCCCTGAAGTAGTGGACGAAACCCTCAAAGTCCTACAGGCCACTGGTGTAGCCTTATCTTTTCAGGAATACCCCTGTGGTGCAGGGTGCTACTTAGAGCAGGGCGATCCCTTACCTGCTGATACACTTGCCGCTTGCCGCCAGGCGGATGCGGTCTTACTAGGTGCAATGGGGCTGCCCGATGTACGGTGGCCAGACGGCACCGAATTACGCCCTCAGGTAGACTTGCGCTTCAAACTTGATCTTTATGCCGGCGTACGTCCTATCTATCTGTATCACGCTGATCATTCTCCGCTTAAAGGAATGCAGGCGGGTGATATCGACTTTGTTATTTTACGCGAAAACGTCGAAGGCTTATTTGCCGCAATGGATTCAGGCATTGAACTACGTGGTGAAGTAGCGGTCGATTCTATGGTTATTACGCGCAGTGGAACGGAGCGCGTCGTCCGTTATGCTTTTGAATTAGCGCGGCAACGGGGCAACAACCCCATGCAAGTCACCTGTGTTGATAAAGCCAATATCTTTCGTTCCATGGCCTTTTTTCGCCGTATTTATGACCAAGTGGCCGCGGGCTACCCTGATATACAACGTAACTACGCCTACATTGACGCAATGGCACTTTATCTGGTACAACGACCACAGAACTATGACGTTCTGGTCAGCGAAAATATGTACGGTGATATCCTATCAGATTTAGCGGCGGGTTTAATTGGCGGCATGGGCATGGCGCCTTCCGGTGATATCGGCACAACAGCCGCCATCTTCCAACCTTCACACGGAACTGCACCCGACATTACCGGCCAGGGTATCGCCAATCCAATAGCAACCATTCTTTCGGGTGCAATGATGCTAAAATGGTTAGGTGAACGTCATCAAGATCCAGCCACTACCCAAGCGGCAGATCGCATTGATGCCGCAGTGCGTCAAGTGATTGTTGAAGGAGCCGGCACCCCGGACCTAGGTGGCCTCAGTACAACACAGCAAATGGGTGATCTGGTCACCAGCGCCCTAGATACCGTTTAAGGCTATGGAACGCCGGCGCTTCCTGGAACTTGTAGGCTTGTCAGCACTGCCCCTGGCAACATCCGCCTGTAGTTCAACCACCTTACTATCCCAAAGCATCGGCACCCCCTCCCCAAAACGGGTTCGCTTACGCCAATTAGGGATTACCATCGGGTCGCTGGCTCCTGGGCCATACAACGCCATTACCGACGTCGATGGTGTGCAGGTTGGCCATATTACACTTATAGAGGGTAAAGGCCCGTTAGTTATTGGTAAAGGTCCCGTTCGTACCGGTATAACAGCTATCTTACCCCATGCGGGCAACCTCAGCCGCCAACAGCTTCTAGCTGCTGATTTTACCCTTAATGGTAATGGAGAATTAACAGGCCTTGGCCCCATACGTCGTACTGGTCGTTTAGGTGCACCCATCCTGCTAACGAATACCTCTAGTGTTGGTGCCGCCTACGATGGTGCTATGGGCTACTTGTTAGAGCAAACCCCTGAGCTTTTCTCTTTAGCGGTCCCACCCGAACCCGTCGTTGGCGAAACCTGGGCTGATAGCCTTAACGATACAGCCGGCGACCATATCCGCCCTGAACATGCCCGGCAAGCCATTGCCGCAGCTCATTCCGGCCCTGTAGCCGAAGGCTGCGTCGGCGGCGGTACTGGTATGCGAGCGTATAAATTTAAAGCTGGGATTGGTACCGCATCGCGACAGGTACCCTGTACAAAAGCTAGCTATACTGTGGGCGTATTGGTACAAGCAAACCACGGCCTGCGTTCCCAACTACTAGTCAATGGCGTTCCAGTGGGTAAAGAGATCCCCGAGCTACAGCCCGAATATGGCAAACAAAAATCATTATTAGTCGTCATTGCTACGGATGCTCCTTTGCTACCAATACAACTTCAACGTCTGTGTAAACGTGCTACCTTGGGTATGGCTCGCACCGGCGCTATTTCAACACATGGTAGCGGCGATTTACTCCTTGCATTTTCTACCGCACAACGCCTAGATACCGCTCCATTACACGATCTAGCCATGCTAAAAAATAGCCACATCACGGATTTACACCAAGCAGTTGTTGAAGCCACTGAAGAAGCTATTCTCAATGCTTTAACCATGGCCCATACCATGACGGGTCGTGACGGTAATACCATTCACGCTCTCCCCCTAGATCGTCTTGTAGAAATCATGCGACAATACGGTAGGTTGGAATAAATCTATGCGCCTACGTGATCTCCATCTAACGATCGGTTCTCTGCCTACAGGCTACAACAATGCCATTACAGATGTCGCCGGCGTCGGTCTTGGGCATGTTAACATACGCAATGCTGGACTCCACACCGGTCTGACTGCTGTGGTGCCCTACCCTACGACCGTCAAGGAACGTCGTCTCTTTATTGGTCGTTATGCACTAGATAACGCTGATACCATGACCAGTTTAGGAGTTACCGAAGACTTCGGTACTTTTTCAACACCTATTGTCTTAACTCCAGTTCCAGCCGTTGGTCGTATTTATGATGCCCTTATCGACTACGGCCTCAATCGTGATTCGGGTCTTTCTACCAATACCGGTTGGCCACCATTAGTCATAGGTCTCAACGATACCGCTTGGAATCCGCCAGCTACAACGTACCAGGAGGTTAATGCAGAGCATCTTCATCAAGCCCTTGCAGACACAACCACCGCAGCCTTTGATGAAGGCAATGCTGGCATCGGTGGCGGCCTCGTAGCTTTTGGTGTCAAAGGTGGTACCGGTACTGCTTCGCGCCGTGTTACAACACCAGCAACCTATACCATTGGCGCTTTAGTAGCAGCCAATGGCGGTGAACCTTCAACTCTGTGTCTTGATCGTATGCCGTTAGCACCCATACTAAATCTTGGCCCTGCAGCAGCCCATATTACCCGTACTTTTGCCGC